>ENA-ORXF01000957-ORXF01000957.1-marine-metagenome-genome-assembly--contig:-NODE-957-length-19602-cov-7.075237_pt1 | contig 19602 bp, 15 predicted proteins | sample MGYA00237864_ERZ511476 | MGnify/ENA primary metagenome ERZ511476 (study PRJEB26306, sample SAMN06343908) | marine metagenome | isolation source: coastal waters | place: Atlantic Ocean: West Antarctic...
TTCTTTGATGAAATATATATATATATATATAACTATTATATATTTTATATTTATTTTAATTATTGGATATTTTACATTAAGTAAACCTATTAGTTTTTTAGAAAATCCTAATGATGGTTGGTTATCTTTTTTAATTATTGTGTCTTGTTCCTCAATAACCATTTTTTTAGGATTTTATCAAATTTTTTTAGAGGGTTTAAATAAAGTAGCATTAGTCCAAAGAACATTTTCAATTGTTAATTTTTTTGGAATTTTCTTTATACTTATTGTTTTATACTATTTTCCCAGTTTAATTTTAATTGTTTTAATATACCAGATAATAACAGTATTCTCTAACTTAATGATCTTTTTGGTAGCTAGAAAAGAAATCAAAAAAATGAATATTCCACATGTAAAATATTCAAAACAGTTGTTTTTAATAGTTTGGGATAGTGCATGGAAAGGAGGAGTAACAGCAATTTTAGCGACTACACTAAAACATGTTGCTGTAATTTTTGTTTCGAATTTTTTTATCCCATCAATTTCAGCAAGCTTTTTATTTACCAAAAGATTATTTGATATTATTGAGAAATTTACAATGACACCATTCCAAGCAAGGATTCCTGAAATTGCTAAATATAGGTCAAGGGGAGATCTTAAAAGTTTAATTCCTTTCTTAAAACAAACTCAATTTTATTGTTTTATTATTTTTTTGTTAGGTTATGTTTCTTTAATTAGTATTGGAGATTATGTTTTGCCTTTTATTAGTAGTAATGTAAATTTAGGGGATGTTACATTAATAATTTTATTTTCATTTTCTTCATTTATTAGCAGATGGAGTGGTATAACACTGTCAATTTCAAATCAGGCAAATTTAATTTTAGAACATTTAAATTCTTATATTATATTTTTTGTTTATTTTATTTTAATTTTTTTATTATATAAAATTTTAGGTGTTTATTCTTTCCCTATAGCCCAATTTGTTTCTGTAATTATTGCTTCATTTTTTATTTTTAAAAAAATTTACTTTACATTAAACACAAATTTTTACAAATTTGAAAAGCACAATTTACTTTTATATTTTTTAATTTTAGTTATCATTAACGCTGTATATATATTTATATGAAAATAATTGCAATGGTCCCTGCGAGACTAGGAAGTCAAAGACTTAAACAAAAAAATTTACAAATATTCCAGGGGAATAGTTTAATAGCTCACGCTATAAAGAAAATAAAACAGACAGAAGTATTTGACGAAATATGGGTTAATACAGAATCTGAACTAATTGGTAAAGTTGCTGAAGAAGAAAATGTATTTTTCCATAAAAGACCAAATAAACTTGCTGATGACGATGCAACTAGTGAAGATTTTATATATGAATTTTTAAAAAATCACGATTGTGATTTTATCGTCCAAATTCATAGTATTGCACCTCTTTTAACTCAAAAAGAAATTATAGATTTCACAAAAGAGTTAGCTCTAAATAAATCTGATATTCTTTTAGGAGTTGAGAAGATACAAATAGAATGTGTTTATGAAAATAAACCTATTAATTTTAATTTTTCATCAAAAACCAATTCACAAGATTTAAAACCTATTAATAGAATCTCTTGGAGTATCTCGGCTTGGAGAAAAAGTAATTTTATTACAAACTATGAATTAGGTAAATGTGCAACTTATTGTGGAAGCGTTAATTATTATGAATTAAATCAGTTTTCAAGCCATGTTATTAAAACTAAAAGAGATTTAGACATTGCTAACGCTCTTTATAATATAAGTTCAAATGAAAATCACTGAAAACAAAATAAAAAATGTTTTTATAACTCAAATATGTAATCTAATAATTGAGAAAGCAATTTATTTTATTAATTTAAATGATAGTTTTTCATTAGTTCTATCAGGTGGTAATACCCCAAAGGATGTATTTATTGAATTATCAAATAAAAAATATTTAAATCAAATAAACTGGAAAAAAGTTCATTTTTTTTGGCTTGATGATAGATGTGTTCACTTGAAAAGTGAACACAGCAACTATAGATTGGCACATGAGTTATTAATTTCAAAAATTAATATAACTGGTTCAATAAATTATATTAATGGAGATTTAAGTCCAGTAGATTCATTAAAAGATTATAGAAAAAAGATATTTAATTATTTTGGAAAGGATAAAATCAGTTTTGATTTCATATTATTAGGAATGGGTTTAGATGGTCATGTTGCATCTATTTTTCCAGGGTCAAATGAATTTTCTAATAAGCATAATATTGTAGTTAAAACCAAAAAAAAGCATAACAAGTATAAAAGGATATCTTTCACTTTAAAAACAATTAATAACTCGAAATTTAATTTACTTATAATTAATGATCAAAACAAATGGTTTATTTTAAAAAATAATGATAAAGATCTTCCAATTAATAATATTAAAATTGACGAAATAATTTATTTAAATGAGAAGTGAAACTAGATTAAGCAATCTATTAGTGGCTAAAATATTTATTTGGGTTTTTTCTTTCCTAAGTTTTATTTTATTATCAATTTATTCTTTAGTTCCACTTTCGTTTTTGATGAATTTTCAATTAATTAAAGATTTTATTTTATTTTTTTGTGTATTTCTATTGTGTTATTCATGGCTTGAGCGTGGTGAATTTAAAATTAAGCGAGACTTATTTTTTTTTTTAATACTGCTATATACTTCAATTTTATTTGTTTTTTGTTTCCTTTCAGACGCAAGTTTTAAATTTTTAATTTATAATTTTAGAAAAATTATATCCTTATTTATATTATTTATACTATTTAAAAATCTATTTATTGAAAAAGAATCATTTAATAAACTTTTAAAATATATAAATAGCTTGTTTATTGTTTTTTTCGTGTTTGGTTTGATTGATTTTTATTTTGGGATGTATTTTTGGGATTCAATTTTTAATTTATCAGGGTTTTGGAATAGTAATTCAACCGATTTTGCAGAGCTTAATTCATTTTCTGATTCTGGCAGAGCTTATTCATCAGATTTATATTTTTTGACTGGGGAAAAAAATAGAAGAATCATGTCTTTTTTTTTGGAGCCAACTACCTACGCATCATTTTTATCTGTTGCTCTTGCTTACAATGTGCTAATTAGTAAGAAGAAGGTATTTATTTTATTTATTTTATTGTCAGGGGTGCTTACATTTTCCAAATTTTTTATCTTTTCAATTTTTATAATTTATACTATTTTATATTTTAAAAGAATTAGGATTTCTTTAGTTATATTTTTTAGCTTCGTTCTTTTTTTTATTTCGAAATATTTATACGAAACTTTTGCTTTATTTCATGGATCATTTTCTCATTTTAATGGCTTTTATACAGGGTTTAATTTATTAAAAGAAAATATATTTGGATTTGGATTGGGAGTTGCGGGTAATAGAGGTGAGTCTCCCATTAGTACTATGAATGGTGAATTTGGTGGAGAAAGCGGTTTAGGTAACATAATGGCTCAAATAGGAATTGTAGGTTTTATTCATACCCTATTACTATTGCTAATTATTCATAAATTTTCTATTTTGTATAAATATACAAGAAACGCCAATTTTCAGTTTATTTTAGCAATCATGCTTTGCTATTACTTAAATTTTTTACTTTCTGCTTCTTCATTATCTTTAACCTCTCAAGGAATTTATTTTATATTCGCAGGTATTGGTTTAAACACAAAATTTATAAATAATTAACTATGGTATTAAAATATTTAAATCCTTTTTTTCTATTAAAAAAAAGAAAATCTATTAAAAGAAGAATTAAAGAAATTCCGTCGGATATATTATGGAATTTTTTCCACAAAATGATTTCAATTGGATACATCCACAATGAAGATTATACTAAAATTAAAAAATTAAAAAATATACATAAAGGAAAAAAAGCTTTCTTAATTGGAAATGGTCCAAGTGTAAAGGCTGAAGATTTAGAATTGTTTAATAGTAAAGATTATATCACCTTCTGCGCTAATCGAATTCATTTAGCATATGATCAATTTAATTTCAGACCAGATTATGTAGTTTCATCCGATATTCAAATGATAAGTGATTTTGGGCAGGAAATTGTTTGTAATAATAATAATGTTTTAATAGTTAGTAAAATAAAGCCTGATCTTAAAGGAGATTATACTTGGTTTCGACTTTCGAAAAGAAGACCATTTAAATTTCCATCGGATATTTCAAAGGAAGTATTATTGAGTGGAGGTACATTAGTAACTGCACTTCAAATAGGTTTTCACATGGGAATTAGGGAGTTTTATCTTTATGGAGTTGATCATTCTTTTGAATTTAAATCGTCAAATAATAAAAAATCATTAGGAAATGCTACTGGTGACAATAATCATTTTATTAAAAATTATAGATCTGATAGGCCTTGGCAAGCTCCAATTTATGATTTAGTTGAGGAAGGGTTTAAGCGTTCAAATGATCATTTAAAAAAACATAAAGGAAAATTAATCAATTGTACTCATGGGGGCAAATTAGAGGTCCTAAAGAGAGAAAATTTTAATGATATTATTAATGAAGGATAAAGTTATACTATGTGTTTATGGCGAAGGAGGTCACCGAGCAGAGATGAGTGCATTATTAAAAAACCCAAAAATAAAATCAGTTCTAAATAATAAAAAATTAGTTTCAATTTATGAAAACAATGATTTCTTAGATTTTATAGATATTAAATATGAATTTCCAATATTAAGGTCTAAATACTCCATTTTGAAGACGTTTGTGTTGTTTATCTTTAATTTTTTTCAATGTTTATATTTAACTTTTAAAATTCATAAAAAATACGATGTTAAATTAGTTATTAGCACTGGTCCAGGGATATCTATTCTACCGTCTTTTTTCTTTTATTTAAATAGTGTTAACGTGATTTTTATTGAAAATTCATGTAAGTTTTACAGACAAAGTTATGCAGGCTATTTTTTAAAATATTTTGTAAATTATTTTTATGTTCAAAACAAGGAACTTAAAATTATTTACCCTAAATCCATTTATTCCGGAAAATTATTATGAAAATTTTTGTAACAGTAGGAACCACTAAATTTGATCATTTAATTAAATTTTTAGATACTAGTTTAGAAAAAAGTTACGATGTACTTTTTCAAATTGCTGAGGGCAGTTATAAACCAATTAATTTTCCCTATATTAAGTATACTGCAAAAATTAAAGATCAATACAACAATTCGGACTTAGTGCTTTGTCATGCTGGAGCAGGCACGGTCTTTGAATTATTATCTTTAAACAAATCTTTTTTTGTAGTCCCTAATTTGGATAGGGTGGATAAGCACCAGTTAGAATTATGTCACTATTTAAAATCTAATAATTATGCTCTATTTTGTGAAAATTATGAAATGATTTTAGAATCAATTATTAAATTTAATGATTTTGAATTTAAGAAATTTAAAAAAGATGCTTTTTTTAAATTTGATGATATTGCTGATCTAATTGAAAAGAATTATCATATATGAAAGGTTCCGTTTTCGATAAAAATGGTAGTAACCATTATTAGTTATTTTGTAGGGTTTAATTTAAAAGAATACTTATCTGGTTACTTATGAATTTATAGTTGTTTTTAGATTTAATGGAGCAAATAATAATGATATGTTAAAATGCATGGATTTTTCTTAGGATTTATTAATTAGGTTCAAAGCATTTATTTAGTGGGAAAGCTCATAATCTTAAAAACACATTTAATGAACATAATTATTTTAAAGCTAAAACTGAATTGACAAAATATTTCTTTGATCTTTTTATAGACATTGGTTCCAAAAAGTTTATTTGCAGGAGTTCTGTATAAGCTGCAGCTGAAGAAATTCAAGACGTTTTAATTAAAAATTTACTGGCACAACCCATAACTTCGTGCGGTAAATTGAAGTTAGCTGGTGAGAATTATATATGATCTAAAGATTTATCTAAAAAAAGTAAGTCTATATTCTAAGACTATTTATGGTTTATAGACATGGAAATAAGGGAACTTGAATCTCTTATATATAATTAAAAGTTACTTATTCATAAAATTTATATTGAATATTCTTTATAAAGCGCTGTTTTAAAAAGAGTACCGAGTTTGGTTATTTAAAAGAGTAATAGATAAAAACTGGTATAAAGAAAACCTACTTCAATTAGGAATTAAATAAATTGTTAGTATTATGTGTAACTTCCTTGTTTTGCATAAACAATTCTTTCAATTCATCTTTGTTCTGATAACTACCAAAATCGATTTAAAATAAACGCTCTTTTTTTAAATATGTAATTTTTACACGCATTAGAATCCCAATTCTTACATATTTATTAAAAAGAACAGGAGCGATGCAGGTAATTTACATTACTGACTCTTGTTTTAGAATTACTATCTCCTAACTTTGTAAGTCTATCCGATGGTTTCTAAAACCACAAATTATGTTATCAATTAGCGCAATTGTACAAATCATTTTTATTTGCTTATTTCAATACATTTAAGAAGGTACTTTTGGGAATTTATTTTTATCGATTCATAAATAGAATATTTGATTCCCCAATTTTAGTTAATTACTATTTTTTTTGATTATTGAAATTAATGTAAAGTCTGTATTTATTTTCTATTAGTACTATAATTAATAGTTGTTGAACAAGTTTAATACGTATCAAATATTATATTTAACTTATTCATCTATTGTCTGTCTTTTTGGTCTTGTAGCAAAATTTTGCCAGTATTCAATATCCTTCGACAAGCTCAGTAAGACATGCTGAATTTTAATTGCTATGGTATTGCAAAGTTAAATAGCCGCTAAACCGAATAAACGGGACTTTTAAATACTTTTTTTAGTGCTGAAAAAAAGTTTTGAGAGTGTTTTATAAAAAAGCCAACATTTTTTATTCAATTCCTGTTTTTTAAATAAATATTTTTGCTTCCCATTTTTTATAACTTGTTGTAATTAATAATTACTTTTAGCTGGATTATCTTTATTTTTAAAGCATGGCATGGAAATATACTTGTTAGTTTTTATCATTTTAACACTCTTTTCTGCAGCCTATTTTAAACTGGCAACTATGCATTGAATTTTTAATATTCCTAATAAAAGAAGCTCCCATAGATATAATACCATTAGCGGAGGTGGTATTATTTTTACCTTTGCAATTATTTTGTTTTACGGCATTGATGTAGGACTTACATTAGGGCATCGTTTTTTATAAGAAAGAAAGTATTTTTGTTGCACATAGAGAACATCTCTATGAAAAATTAGTAGCTACAAAACAGATGTCTCATTTACAAGTATCTTTAACATATGCTGCAATGCAACTATTTGTGAATGCAATTGTTTATTATTCTTATACTTTACCGATGTATTTTTAAATTATTATCTTTATTTGTTTAACATGTCTTTTTGTATTAATTTATGTTTTTATTTTTAGAAAATTGAAAAACAAATTAAAGTAAATGAGCTCTAAAATATTTCTCTCTAAACCCTCTAAGCATCTTTCTCTAAAATATGCGTTAGAAGAAAATAATATTCAAGAATTTGTTTCCTTGAAATCTTTAGAATCCCCTAATTATTCTATAAATAAACCAAGTAAACTTCATGAACAAGCAATTTTAAATGCAACGTTAGATTTTTATATTCAGTTTAAAACTACAAACAAATCTTCTTTAGAAAATAATTCAATGAAAAATTTAATAATAGGAGGCTATGGCTTTGTTGGCTCAAGACTTATTATGGAGCTAGGAGAAAATAATTGCACTAATTTAGATAAAAATAAAAGTCCATTCTACTCAAAAATAACTACTATTTGTGACGTTAGAAAAACTGATGACATTAAAATGAACACTGATGTGAAAACCACAGTTCTTTTGGCTGCTGAACACAGAGACGATATTTCACCTACTTCTTTGTATTATGACGTTAATGTTGAGGATACAATGAATACTCATGTAGCCACGGATAAAACAGGTGTGAAAAATTTTATTTTCACGAGTTCTGCTGCCATTTATGGTTTAAATAAAACTAATCCCGATGAAAATCATCCAGAAGACCCTTTCAACCATAATGGTAAGAGCAAGTGGCAGGCCGAAAAAGTTATAAGAGAATGGTATGAAAATGCACCCGAGGGAAAATCAGTAACTATAATAAGACCAACAGTTATTTTTAGTGAACGAAATAGAGGAAATGTATATAATCTGCTGAAACAAATAAGTTCAGGTAAATTTATGATGATTGGTAAAGGTCAAAATAAAAAATCTATGGTTTATGTAGGTAATATAGTTGCTTTGATCAAAGATCGTTTAGATAAAACAGAATCGGGTTATCATGTTTTTAACTATGCTGATAAACCAGATTTCTTTATGAAAGAGCTGGTTAAGCTTATTGAGTGTAAAATGAATATCTCAGTTCCTAAAGTAAAAACACCCTACTTGATTGGTTTGTTTAGTGGCCACGGATTTGATTTATTAAGTTTAATTACTGGAAAAAAACTTTCTATCTCATCTGTTCGTATAAGAAAGTTCTGTGCAACAACCCAATTTAATACGACTAAAGTACATTCAGGTTTTCTGGCACCTTATACTTTAAAAGAAGGCCTAGACCTTACTTTAGAACATGAATTTATTAATACGAAAGAAGACGAGATTCTTTTTTATTCTGAATAAAGCCTGATTATCACTTGGATTATTAAAACAATAATAATAAAAATTATGAAAGGAATAATATTAGCTGGGGGTAGCGGTACGCGCTTATATCCAATAACAAAAGGAGTATCAAAGCAGTTATTACCTGTGTATGATAAACCAATGATTTATTATCCGTTATCTGTACTGATGTTGGCAGGGATTAAAGAAATATTGATTATTTCAACTCCTGAAGGTTTACCTAATTTTGAGAAATTATTGGGAACGGGAGAAGATTTAGGGATAGAGCTATCGTATAAAGAACAACAAAGTCCAGACGGTTTAGCAGATGCCTTTATTATTGGAGAAGATTTTATTGGTGCCGATGATGTATGTTTAGTTTTGGGAGATAATATTTTTTATGGTTATGGTTTTTCTGAAACTTTACATAATGCTAGAAAAAATGTTGAAGATGGAAAATCTACTGTTTTTGGGTATTATGTCAATGATCCAGAGAGATATGGCGTTGCAGAGTTTAATGATAATGGGGTCGTTACTTCTATAGAAGAAAAGCCAGAAAACCCAAAATCTAATTATGCAGTAGTTGGTCTTTATTTTTACACAAATGATGTTGTTCAGATAGCCAAAACAATAAAACCCTCCCACAGAGGAGAGTTAGAAATAACTGCTGTAAACCAAGAATATCTAAAAAGAAAGAATTTAAAAGTTCAATTACTAGGTAGAGGTTTTGCCTGGCTGGATACTGGTACACACGACTCCTTAATGGAAGCTGGACAATTTATAGAAACGATTGAAAAAAGACAGGGATTAAAAGTAGCTTGTTTAGAGGAGATTTCCTACCGAATGAAATACATAGACAAAGAACAGTTGCAGAAATTAGCAGAACCACTGAAGAAGAATGGTTATGGTCAATATTTATTAAAATTAGCGAAAGATTAAAATGAAATTTTTTAAAACAGCAATACAGGATGTTTATATAATAGAGCCCTCGGTTTTCGGGGATAAGAGAGGTTATTTTTTAGAGTCTTTTAATTTAGAAAAATTTGAAGAAAATGTGTACTCTATAAAATTTGTACAAGACAACGAATCCAAATCGTCAAGAGGAGTTTTAAGAGGGCTGCACTTTCAAAAGCCACCATTTGATCAAGCGAAGTTGGTTAGGTGTTTGAAAGGCAGCGTAATGGATGTGGCAGTAGATATTAGAAAAGGGTCTCCAACCTATGGAAAGCACATAGCTATAGAGTTGTCGGGAGAAAATAAAAGACAATTATTTGTTCCTAGAGGTTTTGCACATGGTTTTTCTGTTTTAAGTGAAACCGCTGTTTTTGCTTATAAAGTAGATAATACCTATGCTCCAGAGTCTGATTCTGGAATTCGTTTTGATGATAAAGAGTTGAATATAGACTGGGGCTTAACTGAAGAAGATATTCAATTATCAGAAAAAGATAATAACTTGCAATCCTTTAAAGATTTAGAAACCCCTTTTAAATTTTAAAAAAATGAATATATTAGTTACAGGATCTAATGGACAATTAGGATCAGAAATAAATGACATTTCTGTAAACTACAAAAACTTTCGTTTCTTTTATAGGGACTTGCCTACGTTAGATATTTGCAATAGCGATCAATTAGCTATTTTTTTTACAGAAAATAAAATAAACACAGTTATAAATTGTGCGGCATATACAGCCGTAGATAAAGCAGAGCAAGATGCTGAGATTGCTGAAAAAGTGAACTTAGAAGGTGTTTTAAATCTTGTGAATGCCGTAGCAAAAGTAAATGGTAAATTAATTCATATCTCCACAGATTATGTTTTTGATGGCAATAGTTTTTTACCATATCAAGAATCAGATGAAGTAAACCCAATAGGTGTTTATGGCAAAACGAAAAGGAGCGGAGAATTTGTAGTACTTAATTCTGATATTGATGGGATTGTGATTCGCACGTCTTGGTTGTATTCTGCATATGGGAATAATTTTGTAAAAACAATGTTAAAGCTTGGCAGCGAAAGAGATGAATTGGGAGTTATTTTTGATCAGGTAGGTACACCTACCAATGCAAGTGATTTGGCAAAAACATGTCTAGATATTCTTACATATGATAAAGAAACAAATATCAATTCAAAAGGGAATATCTATCATTTTTCGAATGAAGGAGTTGCTTCTTGGTATGATTTTGCAGTGGCCATTATGGTTTTGGGTAATGTGAATTGTAAAATAAAACCAATAGAAACAAAAGACTATCCTACTTTGGTAAAAAGACCTCATTATTCGGTGTTGAATAAGTCCAAAATTAAAACAGATTTTGAAATTGAAATTCCATATTGGAGAGTTTCTTTAGCGGTATGTATTTCAAAATTTATTAAAAAATAAAAGAATATGAAAAAAAATATTTTAGTTACTGGTGGTGCCGGTTTTATTGGATCTCACTTGGTACGTTTGTTGGTCAATAAATATCCAAAGTATCACATTGTAAATATGGATGTGCTTACTTATGCGGGAAATCTTACCAATTTAAAAGACATCCAAGACAAAGAGAACTACACCTTTGTTAAATGTGATATTTGCGATTTAGAAAAAGTCAAGCAAGTTTTTGAAGAATATCAAATTGACAGTGTAATTCATTTAGCAGCAGAATCTCATGTAGACAGATCTATTAAAGATCCTTTTTCCTTTGCACAAACTAATGTGATGGGAACTTTGAGTCTATTGCAAGCTGCAAAGAATTTTTGGGAGGATCAGTTTGAGAATAGATTGTTTTATCATGTTTCAACAGACGAGGTATATGGTTCATTAGGAGCGGAAGGATATTTTACCGAGCAAACAAATTACGATCCACATTCACCATATTCGGCGTCAAAAGCATCCTCAGATCATTTTGTAAGAGCTTTTTCAGACACCTATGGTTTACCCATTGTTATTTCAAATTGTTCTAATAACTACGGATCTTATCAGTTTCCAGAAAAATTGATTCCGCTATTTATAAATAATATCACACACAACAAACCTTTGCCTATTTATGGGAAAGGAGAAAATGTTCGAGATTGGTTGTTTGTAAATGACCATGCAAGGGCGATAGATGTTATTTTTCATGACGGAAAAGTTGGTGATACTTATAATATTGGTGGTTTTAATGAATGGAAAAACATAGACTTGATAAAGGTGATGATTAAAACGGTAGATCGCTTGCTAGGAAGAAAAGAAGGGGTTTCAGATAAACTAATTACCTATGTGACCGACAGAGCTGGGCATGATTTACGCTATGCAATAGATTCTACAAAATTAAAAGACGAATTAGGTTGGGAGCCTTCTTTGCAATTTGAAGAAGGAATAGCGGAAACAGTACAATGGTATTTGGAAAATAATACCTGGTTAGAGGGCGTTACTTCAGGGAATTACCAGAACTATTATAAAGAGATGTATGCTAAATAAGCCCGACTTTATAAAGAAAGCTTTTAAACTTTAATGAACTATAAAGAGACGCTTTATTTTGTTGCAGCCTGTTTAACAATTCCTGTTGAAGAGAGGAATAGAGAAGTGGTGGAGGCACAGTTAAAATCAGGCACGATAGATTGGGATGCTGTTGTTAAAGTAAGTACTGCACATTATGTGTTTCCAGCACTCTATTGTAATTTAAAACGTGCTGATTTCTTAAAGTATTTGCCCCAAGACTTGGTTTCCTACATGGAGCATATTACCAGTTTAAACAGGGATCGTAATGAACAAATAATTAGGCAAGCAAAAGAGTTAAATACCCTTCTACTAGCCAATAATATCACCCCAATATTTTTAAAAGGAACTGGTAATTTATTAGTGAGACTATATGAGGATATTGGGGAGCGAATGGTTGGAGATATTGATTTTATATTTTCTAAAGAGGATTATCCTAAAGCGATCACAGTTTTAAAAACTGATGGATATTTAGAAGCAGATAAAACCGATTATTATTTCCCAACGTTTAAGCATTACCAGAGGTTAAAGAAAGAAAATAAGATTGCTGCTGTAGAGATACATAAAGAGCTTTTAATAGAAAAATACGCCAATGAGTTTAATTACAGCTTTGTAAAAAAAGAGAGTCAGTTTATAAATGGAGTTTGGGTTCTGAGTTATGCTAATAAATTAAACTTATCTATCATTGCAAATCAAATAAACGACAGTGGTTTTTATTATAAAACAATTGCTTTAAGAAATGCTTATGATGTTTTTTTATTGTCAAAAAAAACGTCTGCAAAAAAAGCGCTGCATTCATTAGACAAATTAAGTCATCCCTTAAATTGTTTTTTGGCTGCTTGTTATGAAGTTTTTAATAAGGTCTCTAGCTTGGAATACAAAAAGACCAGCAAAACAGCTTCCTATTTAAGTGTTTTTAATAGTCAGTTTATCGATAGGAATAAAACGAAAAGACGACACAATAGAATTAAGACTTATCTATTCATAAAAACTAGATTAAACATTTTGTACAAAGCGCTGTTTCAAAAGGAGTACAGTATTTGGTTATTTAAAAGAGTAACCGATAAAAACTGGTATAAAGAAAAGTTAATTCAATTGGGAGTTAAATAATAATATAGTGCTTCTAAAATTAGACTTTTTAATTCTAAGAAGTAATGAACGTTGCTATGTAAAACTTCGCATGAAATATTAAAAGAGAATGCTGCGAAGCAATTTCATATTTATTCTGTTGATTTTTTTGCTCGGAACTTACATTCAGAAGTTATTAAGACAAAAGATGAGAAATCATTTTAAGTATTTTTACTAAATAAGGTACTTGCTTTTATATTTTTATTTAGTTCCAATACTTTTTTGCTTGATCAAAAAGTATTCAAAAAATCAAGACGTACTTTTATTTTTCTACAATTTTACTCTCTTGGTCACTATTGCATCCAAACCGCAAACTCTTTGGATTCTTGCTATTTCGCGGAAATGAAATTCTTACAAAAAGTAAAATAGGTCGGGTTAACATGCTGGCTTTATAAATCGTCAATCGTTTTTCGTTTTGCGAATATCAAATATTGAGGATCGAATAACGAACAAGGAAAACAAAGTCAATGTCATTTCAACAGAGCGAAGCATGAGCGACGGGAAATCGAATGAAAAATATAGAGAAAATTTCGTCTGCCTAGATTTTTTGAATATACACCGCACTTTTACAGATTCAAGAAGCCCTATTGCATTTTAATTTTTGCGGCGCAATAGAGTTAAATTAGTATAGGATCTAATAAATTAGCAACTTTAGAATCCTTTTGCATTAATAAACCTTGCAGCATATCACGATTTCCACTATAAATTTAAAATAAAAAGCATAAAAAAAGCAGCTTCTTATATGATTATAGTGTACGAAAACGATTGAAGTTTTGCTTGCTATTGCTTAGTATCTATAGTTAGTATATATTTGGTTCAAATAAGAAATTATGATTTTAATTGCAGATGGAGGTTCTACAAAGGCAGATTGGATTGCTATAAATAGTGAGAAAAAAGAAAAATTTAGAGTGCGCACTTTAGGTTTAAACCCGGCCGTAGTTCCAGCAGAAGAACTAAACAATAGAATTGTGAATATGTTTCAATTAATGAATGTTAAAGAGGAGGTCTCTGAAATTTATTTTTATGGAGCTGGTTGTGGAACACCAAAGCCAACAGCAATTTTAAAGAAGATTTTAGAAGCTATTTTTGTAAATGCAAAAATACATGTGGCAGAAGACATGTTAGCGGCGGTATATGCAGCTACTGGTAAAGAACCTGCAATGGTTTGTATTTTAGGAACAGGTTCAAACAGCTGTTATTTTGATGGCGAAAAGATGCAGATGCTAGTGGCCTCATTAGGATATATTTTAATGGATGAAGCAAGTGGTAATTATTTTGGAAAAAAATTAGTTGTAGATTATTTTTACAATAGAATGCCCAAAGGAATTGCATCGGAATTTGAAAAGGAATTTAATTTAGATGCCGATCACATTAAGAAGAATATTTATCAAGAAGCAAACCCAAATATGTACTTGGCCTCTTTTGCTAAGTTTATGTTCGACTTTAAAGAAGATAAATATATTAAGAGGTTAATTAAAAAAGGATTCCAAGAATTTTTTAAATACCGGGTTTTACCTTACAACATTAATAGCGAAACATCGATCTATTTTATAGGTTCAATAGCGCACTATTTTAGAGATACTTTAGAAAAAGTAGCAGGTAAGTACAACTTAAAAATTACAGATGTAATTCAAAGACCCATAGATAACTTGTTGACATACCACAAGGATAATATCGTGTAATAGCTAATTTTACTGATTATAAGTGGAAAGGTAGTAGGGCAGAGTAAAAAGTGAATAATGAAAAGCAAATAATGCCCTCAAAAATCACCCTATAAACTCAAGTATACGCTCTAATTGCATGCCTCTAGAACCTTTAATTAAAATAGACTCGTTTTTTATAGGATTGGTATTTATGAAGTTTTTCATTGCTTTAAAAGTCTTAAACTGCTTATTTTTTGTATCCGCTTTATAAAAATGTGCACCCACGTAAAGAGTATTTGTGAAATAGAAACTGTCTGCTAAATTCACTATTTCTTGGTGTTCCTTGGTACTTTCTTCTCCTAACTCAAACATATCCCCTAAAATAACAGTTTTTAACTCTTTTTTTATTTTTGAAAAATTTTCTAAAGCAACTTTCATACTAGAAGGATTTGCATTGTATGCATCTAAAATAATATGATTGCTTTCTTTTTTAATTATTTGAGAACGGTTGTTTGTAGGTACATAATTTTCAATTGCTTCTTTTATTTGTAGAGGCTCTACTTTAAAATAAGTCCCAATAGTTATCGCAGCGATAATATTTGTATAATTATAGTCTCCAACTAAATTACTCTGAATTTGCTGCGTATTAAAAGACAGTTTCACAAATGGATTTGCATCTATAAAGGCAGTATTTTCTGCAAAAGAGATTGTTTTTGCATGACTTGTTTTTTCAACTTGAAGGGCATCGCTTGGATTCACGAAAACAATTTTATCAGCTTCAATTAGAAACGAATACAATTCACTCTTTCCTTTTATAACGCCTTCAATTCCGCCAAAACCTTCTAAATGTGCTTTGCCAAAGTTGGTAATATACCCATAATCTGGTTGTGCAATTGAACATAAGAATTCAATTTCTTTTTGATGATTGGCACCCATTTCTACAATACCAATCTCAGTTTTTGGCGTCATAGATAGTAAGGTTAATGGAACACCAATATGATTATTTAAGTTTCCTGCTGTTGCAGTAGTACTGTATTTTTCAGAAAGCACACAATTAATTAATTCTTTGGTGGTTGTTTTCCCATTGCTGCCAGTTATCGCTAAAATAGGAGCGTTTAACTGTATTCTGTGATAACTTGCTAACTTTTGTAATGTTTCTAAAACATTGTCGACTAAAATTGTTTTATCACTTGTTTTATATTCTTTTTCGTCTATAATTGCATATCTAGCGCCGTTTTTTAAAGCCTCATTTGCAAATTTATTTCCATTAAAACGCCCTCCTTTTAAAGCAAAAAACAAGGTATTTTTTCGCATGTCTCTGGTATCTGTAGAAATTAGATAGTGCTTTGAATACAGTTTGTAAATTTTTTTAATTTCCATATTTTAAAGATAAAAAAAAACCTCATTGTTCTTTAACAACGAGGCTTGAAATGTTTTGGATACTAAATTATTATCTCTTATCATATTTAGGTTTTCTCATTTCTGTAGTCATGCGTCCTAATTTATCAGTAACACATCTAAAGCCGATAAAGTTTGTAGCTATATATTCAGGTAAATATCTTCTTTGTGCTGGATCTAACCAATATTCTCTGTCTACCCAAGAACCACCTTTGTAAACTCTTGTTTCGTTGCTAATTAATGTTCTGCGTTTTTTTATGTCATTTTTTACAATATTGCTTCCAGTATTAGCATCTCTAATAATTTTTGGTTTCTGTGGAGAATTATACATGTTTGGTCTCGAAGCAAATTTTTCTTTGGTATCTTCATAGAACCTTGAAGAACTCACATCCCCATTACCTACATCTCGATTGTCTGACTTTGAGAAATTTGTTCTAAAAGAGGCATCACTCTTTGTAATTGGTATGTATTTAATAGCACCAGGTAATTGTTTTGGTCTGATTATTCCGCTAGGCAGTGTATCATATTCTACAGCGATGTCATCACCAACAATAACAACTTCACCGGCTTCATTAATCATCTTTTTGGTAAATATATTTCCTCTAAAATAATTAAAGTCATTTGCTTTATTATCAATAATCGGTCTATACACATCGGCAACCCATTCTGCAACATTACCAGACATATCATACAAACCAAAAGCATTTGGTGGATATGACATTATACGAATGGGAATATCAGAACCATCAGAACTCCAACCAGGTAAACCACTGTAGTCTCCTTTACCTTGTTTAAAATTAGCTAATTGATCTCCTTTGTATCTTTTTTCTTCAGATTTGGTATACTTACCATCCCAAGCATATTTTTTTCTACCTCTAAAAATATTATATTCTCTGTTTTCTATAATTGCTTTTGCAGCAAACTCCCACTCTGCCTCTGTTGGTAATCTGAATTTTTGCTGAATAATACCATCTGCTTGCGTAATTTTTCTTCCTTGGAAAGAATTTTTCCCCCTATTTTTGGTGTTTCTTGAGTTAACACCTTTTTTGTAAATGGTAGTGTCTCCATCAAAAAGTTTATCAGCATCGTTTAAAAAGCGTTCAGTATCAAAAAAGTTTCTTGTAGAATCTGATTCAAAAATATTTTTAATATGACCTTTGTCTATTAAATTTTTTAAGTTGACTGCGTTTGTTCTCCATTTACAATATTCATTAGCTTGCAACCAAGTTACACCAACAACAGGATAATCTGCATACGCTGGATGACGAAAATAGTTTTGAGTTAAAATATCTGTATTCCCTAAACTTTTCCTCCAAACTAATGTGTCTGGTAAAATGGAGTTGTAAATGTGTTTGTATTTTTCCTCTGTAGGCGGAAAAACATCTTTCATATATTGAACATATAAAAAGTACTCTGAGTTTGTAACTTCTGCTTCGTCCATAAAAAATGAACGAACATGTATTTTTTTAGGTGTGGTGTTCCAATCAAACATTACATCATCTTGAACTTGTCCCATAGTAAAAGACCCCCCTTCAATAGGCACCATTCCTAAAGGTATATCCTGGTCACCAAACGAGTTATTTCTTATGTAATTTCCGTTTTCAGGGTCATTAAAAGACAAACCTGTTAATCGGGAGGTACCTCCGCTAGATCTGCTACTGCAATTTGTTAAAAGTAGCGTTGTAAATACAACTAAAAATATTTTGGATATGTTTTTCATTTTCTAATAGAAAATTGTTTCGATGTTTAATGAACATGCAATTTACAATAAATATAATTTAGCGCAAGAAAAATAGAATATATAACACATCCTTTTTTCAGTCACTTTACACTAAACGCAAGCGTTTTAAATTTAGTATAACTTATCTTTGTATTCGTTAAAATATCTCTTATTATTTTGCGTTATTTGAATACTATTTATGAAAAGTTTTTTTTTAGTCATTTTAACTCTGTTATTAACGCAGTATACAATTTGCCAAGTCAATAGCTCGGTATTGGCGTCGGGAGACTGGTATAAGTTCTCTGTAGATACCACAGGTGTTTTTAAAATAGATAAAAACTTATTGCAACAAATTGGTGTTTCTACAAATGGATTGAATCCTAAAAATATTCAAATTTTTGGTAATGGTGGTACTTTATTACCTGTTTTAAATAGCGACTTTAGAAATGAAGATTTGCAAGAAAATGCTATTTACATAGAAGGTGAAGCCGACGGTGCTTTTGATGCGAATGATTTTATTCTCTTTTATGCAAAAGGGCCGCATGATTGGGATGTTCAAGAAGACAGCAAAACAGCAAGACACCGTCAAAATATATATTCAGATAAAGCCTATTATTTTATAACTATTGGTGCTAATAATGGGAAAAGAATTTCTTCTAAAACTGCAAATACAAATGCAGCAACTACTCAAATAACTTCTTTTGATGATTTTACGTTTTATGAAAAGGAAGAATTAAATTTATTAGCGGCAGGAACACAATGGTTTTTTAATGATAATTTTAATATAGAAAACACCCAAACTTTTACAATACCCTTTCCAAATGCTTTGGCAAATGAGCAGGTCTTTATTAGAACAAGAGGCGTAAGTAATTCGGTAAGTTCTTCTGCAATGGCAGTAAAAGCAAATAGCCAAAATCTATATACCATTGCGTATTCAGCTGTTAATCCTAGTTCTTTAACAAAGGCGCGTGCCTCAGAAAGAACGGGTTCAATATTGAACTCTTCAGATGCGATAACCTTGGAAATTACATACAATAACAACGGAAATCCTTCTGCCAATGCTTATTTAGATTTTATAGAAATTGTTGGTAAGAAAGAGTTAATTGCAGGTGACACCCAATTTTCTTTTAGAAGTTTCGAGCAATTTGATGCTTCGGAAACGGTGGAATATCAAATTAAAAATGCCAATAATATTTCTCAAGTTTGGGATGTTTCAGATTTTTTATCACCAAAAATAATTAAGAATCAAGCATCAGGATCAGCTTTTCACTTTAAAGATACAGGGGGCGTTTTTAAGGAATACATCGTTTTAAATGCATCTGATTTTTACATTCCTGAAACCATAGAAAATGCGAAGGTTGTCAATCAGAATTTACACGCCTTAAAAGAAATTAATTATCTAATAGTTACAAGTTCAGCGCTGATTTCACAAGCACAAAGATTGGCAGATTATCATCAACAAAACTCTGGATTAAATACTAAAGTGGTCCTTTTAGATGCCATTTATAACGAATTTTCCTCCGGTGCTAAAGATATTACGGGTATTAGAGATTTTATACATCATTTATATGTACCAAACTCATCTGAAGATAAACAATTAAAATATGTTTGTTTTTTTGGAGATGCTTCTTATGATTATAAAGATAGAATTACTGGGAATAACAATATTATT
>ENA-ORXF01000958-ORXF01000958.1-marine-metagenome-genome-assembly--contig:-NODE-958-length-19597-cov-4.729611_pt1 | contig 19597 bp, 20 predicted proteins | sample MGYA00237864_ERZ511476 | MGnify/ENA primary metagenome ERZ511476 (study PRJEB26306, sample SAMN06343908) | marine metagenome | isolation source: coastal waters | place: Atlantic Ocean: West Antarctic...
TCAATAGTTATCCCAGAAAAGCCTTCATATCTAATAACTGGTTACAAGGTCCCAAGCTTAAATACACAAAATATAGAAAAATGGGAATGTTATGCATTATCAGTATTATCAGGTATTTTAAGTAGTGGGCCGAATTCACGTTTACAGAAAGTACTAATTAGAGAAAAAAAACTAGCAAGCTATGCAGATTCAGGATTTTCCATGTTTTCGCGAAAAGATCCGTTGTTTTTAATAGACGTGAATCCAATAGTCGGTAAAAAAATTAGCGACATAGAGATTGAGATAGAGCTAATTATTCAAGAGCTTAAGTCTAAGTTAGTTACCCAAAAAGAATTAGATAGGATAAAAGCACAAGTTTTAGCTTCTGAAGTATATCAGCAAGACTCAATCGACTATCAGGCTAGAATATTAGGCATGGTTAAGACATCAGTAGGGGATACTCGTATAATAAAAAAATATACTACTAATATAAATTCAGTAACAGCGGACCAAGTTAGAAAAGTCGCTAAAAAATACTTAGTATCTAATCTAAAAACTTCTGTAAAAGTAAATGACACATTAACAAAATGAAAAGAACATTTAAATTAACAATATTATTAATAACTATGACATTATCAAATTTATCGCAAGCTGGAGTAGCAATATCAAGCTATAAAACTAAGAACGGCATTGATGTTCTGTATACAAAATCAGAAAATATTCCTATGATAGACATAAAAATTACCTTTGATGCTGGGTCAAATAAAGATGGTGATTTGAAAGGATTGTCAATGATTACGCATAGCCTTCTTGATGAGGGGACATCAAAAATGAACTCGGAAGACATTGCGTCTTCATTTGAATCTACCGGAGCAATATTTAACGCTTCTGCAAATAAAGATAAGTCTTCTATATCTCTAAGGTCTCTTACGGAGAAAAAGTATTTAGACCCCTCAGTTAAGATGTTTCTAAAGATATTATCGGATAGTGTATTCCCTGAGCATGAAATTAATCTTCAAAGAGAAAGGGTAGTTTCATCAATTATAGAGGACGAGACTGACCCCGGTGAGGTTGCAATTAATTCTTTTTTTAAAGAAATTTATGGAAGTCATTCATATGCTTTTCCAACTATCGGCACTAAAAATAGTTTGCAGAAAATAAAAAGAAAAGACATTATTGATTTTTATAGAAATAATATTACTGTCAGCAATGCAAAAATAGTAATAGTTTCTTCATTGTCAAAAAAAGAAGTTATAAATTTATCAGAAAAAATCTCAAAATCACTTAGTACAAAAGAATCACTTAAAACCAAAGTAAATATATTAAATAAAAATACTAAAGAAAAATATATATATAAAAAATTTAATTCAGAGCAAGCTCATATATATATTGGAGGGTTGGCAATTAAAAGAGGTTCTCAAAAACAACTCCCGCTCTATGTAGGTAACTATATATTTGGAGGCAGCGGTTTCAGTGCGAGACTTATGCAGGAATTAAGAGTAAAAAGAGGCTTAACATACGGAGTATATAGCTATTTGCACCCCATGAAAGAAACAGGTCCTTTTATTATTGGTATTGAAACACAAGCTATTCAGGCTCAAACATCCATAAAATTAATACATGAGATGATAAAAGAATTTTATTCAAAAGGTCCTACTGATAAAGAATTAAAGCATGCGAAAGAAGCTATTATAAATGGGTTTCCTTTAAGAATTGATAGCAATTCTGATATTCTTAATTATTTATCAATGATTAATTACTACAATTTACCCTTAGATTATTTAAGTACTTTTACGTCTAATATCTCTAAAGTTACTAAAAAAGATATTATGCTAGCTTTTAAAGAAGAAATTGATGCTAGTAAATTAATTACTTTAGTAGTTGGGAATGAAAAAGCAAAAAAATAAAGTATTAAATTTAAAAGTAAAAATTATTTCTGGTGTTTGGAGAAGAAGAAATATAAATTTTTTGTCTAAAAAAAATCTAAGGCCCACAAAAAGTATAATAAGAGAAACTCTTTTTAACTGGTTAGGAAATGATTTATCTGATTTAACTTGTTTAGATCTTTTTGCTGGAAGTGGTATTTTGGGTTTTGAATCTGCGTCGAGAGGTGCAGAAAATGTGTATTTGGTAGATATTGATTCCGATGTTACTCGTTGTTTAGAAGAACAAAAAAATATACTGGACGCTAAAAATATTTTTATTGAGCATTCATCTTCAGTTGATTTTATTAGTAAATTTACAGGAAAAGTTGATCTGTTATTTTTAGACCCTCCTTTTTCAGACATCGTCATTAATACCACTATAAATAGTTTCAACCTTTCACAAATCTTAAATGATAATTGTAAAATTTATATAGAAATCCCTTACGAAAAAAATTATGTAGATATTATTAAGACGCCTAATTCTTGGCAATTAATTAAGCATGGCAAATCTGGCGATGTCGCATACTTACTTTATAAGCACAATTATTCTATGATATAATTTCTTATAAATTAATAACTTTGGTAGTTACCATGAATATTGCAGTATATCCAGGAACATTCGACCCTTTCACTAATGGTCATAAGGACTTGGTTCAAAGAGCTGCTACAAACGTATTTGATAAGGTTTATGTATGTGTTGCTGCTCACTCTAATAAAGATACGGTTTTTTCTTTAGCAGAAAGAATTGATCTTACTAAAAAATCTTTAACGAGTGTCGATAACGTTGAAGTATGTGGTTTTGACGGACTCTTAGTGAATTTCGCTCAGACTCTAAATGCCAAAGTGATTTTAAGAGGTCTGCGCGTTGTCTCGGATTTTGAGTATGAGTTTCAAATGTCCAGCATGAATAAGAAGCTTAATAATGACATAGAATCTATTTTTCTAACCCCTTCAGAATCATATGCTTTCTTATCTTCTTCGCTAGTAAAGGAAATTGCTAAGTTAGGCGGAGATATATCACCATTTGTCAGCCTAGATGTAAAAAAGGCCTTAGAAAAAAAATACAAGAAGTAAAAATATAGTTGACAAATAGTATATATATATTATTATATTCTAATATATTATTATTATTATTTAGAAACGAGGTTATAAATGTTTGAGATTTTACTTTTTGTTGGTATTTGGTCGTTAGCTTCATTATGTTTATTTAAAGAATGTCTAGGTAAGTAATTGTTTTTAAAGAATTGAGAGCCAAGGACGGGTCTCATCTTAAAGCAAAAAGAATTCCTCCTTATTAATAGTCTAAAGAATAGCAGCCTCAACACTGCTAATCTTTTGATTATAAGTATTTTGTATTCAGAAAATCAACGTCTGCCGAATATCAGCATAAAATACTCTTTATATCTCTCCTAATTAGAGCATTCTATATTTGGCTGTTAGTCTTAAAGTTGTCTTTAATATTGGCCTTAAAGCTAAATCATAAGCTCTCACAGTAGTCTGTAGCCGATGGGGTACAAAACCTTAGTATTGGTCATAGTCGTAAAAAAGCTATATAGAGAGATCGCATAACTTATACTTATAATATTACTTGTATTCAAAGAACCAAGTCTTAATTATATGTCTTTGCCTATATTCCTTTATTTGATATAGTAAAAAATCCCAATAAGGGATTTAAGCTTAAATAATAATAAAGGAGGCTCGAATGAAAAAACTAAAAACACTTCTAGGTTTATCTGTTGCAGTACTACTTACAGGTTGTGCATCAGACCAAGCGTTACTAGATAGATTAGAGTTAGTTGAAGAGACAGCAAAACAAGCAATTTCATGTTGTGATGCGAATTCTCACAGACTGAATTCAATGTTTTACAATGCTCAAAAGAAATAGTTAGTTATTTCTGACAGTTTTTACAATAAAAACTAGATCTTTGATTTATTTTTATCTGTAAAATGTCACTTTGACAAGTGTGGCAGGGCTGAGAGGCTCTGCCATATACTTTAAAGTCATATTGAAAATATCCAGTTTTCCCATCTACATTAATATAATCATTTATAGAGGAGCCACCTTTCTTTATAGCTCTCTTTAAAATATCTTTAATAGATTCAACTAGTATTAAGCAATTACTCATAGTTAATTTTTTAGAAATTTTTTGGGGTTTAATTTTAGACAGAAATAAAGCCTCTGACGCATATATATTTCCTATGCCAACAACAATATTAGAATTCATTAAAAAAGATTTTATGGAGACATTACGGTTTCTAGAAATTGAATACAGATAATCAGCATTAAACTCATCATTTAAAGGTTCTGGGCCAAGCTTTAAAAGTAATCTATTTGATATTAAAGGTGAGTCATACGAGAAAAAAATCATTCCAAATTTCCTTGGGTCATTAAATCTAAGAAATAAATAATTATTAAGCTGTATCTCAAAATGGTCGTGCTTCCTAATTATATCTTTTTTCTTTGCGATTCTTAAGGTTCCTGTCATACCCAAGTGAATAGTTAGGTGACAATCTTTGCCAGAGATAATGATATATTTTCCTCTCCTGCTAATTTTAGTAATCTTAACGTTAACAATTTTATCAGGTAAATCATTTTCTAAGTCCCAACGCAGCTTTTTTACAGACACGTTGCAGGCTGTAATTGTTTTATTAAGTAAGTATGGTCTAATCCCATCTACTGTTGTTTGAACTTCAGGTAATTCTGGCATTTAATTTATATGGTTAAGTAAAGTCGAATCAAGCTCTTGATTGAAACCTAGTCGAATAATAGGAATATTTGTAAATTGGGATAATTCATTGTAATTGTCTAGAGCAGTCTCTTTATTAATATTATTCAATATTATGAATTTAACTTTTAAACCTGATTTCTTAATAGCTTGAATAGATAATAACGTGTGATTTATACAGCCTAATACGTTTTTTACAACAAGAATCACGGGTAGATTTAATTCGATAGCAAGATCAGATGTCAATTTATTATTAGCAATAGGAGAATAAAAACCACCGCAACCTTCAACTAAGTTATAACAATTTTCATCTGGATTTTTATTAGTCTCAATAAAATCTAAAATCTCTTCCAGCTCTATGTTTTTATTTTCCATCTGCGCAGCACGTGGTGGTGAAGCATAGGCTTTAAACATATATTTACATATTTTATTTAAAGGTACGTTCTCTAAAGTAGAAAAAAGCATAGCATCTTGAGGAAACAGCATTTTCTTTCCATCTAAGGAGGATGGGTGATTATTCCAACAACCAGACTCAACAGGCTTTAAAAAATGAAATTTACATCTGTTTTTTAGAAGAAATTCACCAAATTTAAGCATAAACCAAGTTTTACCTGTGTCAGTATCGGTGCCTGTAATAAAAAAACCCCTCATAAATACTCCCAATTATTAAATGTTCATGTGATAATAATACACATGAGCGCAAGTAATATAAATAGAAGAAAATCAAATACTGTTAAAGTGGGTAATGTAAAAATTGGTGGCAATAATCCAGTTGTTATTCAATCAATGACAGATACCAATACATCAGATATTGAGAAAACAACCTGTCAAATTCTAGAGCTCGCGAAAGCTGGCTCTGAAATAGTGAGGGTAACAGTGAATGATTCAGACGCTATGAAAGCGATACCTTTTATAAAAGAAAAACTTATGCAGTCTGGAATAGAGATACCTTTAGTAGGTGACTTTCATTTTAACGGTCATACTTTATTAGAAAAATACCAAAGCGAAGCCTCGCATTTAGATAAATTTAGAATTAACCCTGGTAATGTGGGAAAGAAAAATAGAAAAGATAAAAATTTTACCACTATGATCGAGATGGCGTGTAAGCTTGATAAGCCTGTTAGGATAGGCGTTAATTGGGGTAGCTTAGATCAGGATTTATTAGCTAGCATGCTAGATATTAATAATAAATTAGCACAACCTAAGACTTTAGACGAGATTATGTGTGACGTTGTTATAACTTCAGCTCTTGAAAACGCAAGACTCGCAGAATCAATAGGGATGAGCAGCGAAAAAATTATCATTTCTTGTAAATTAAGCAAGGTCAATATGTTAATAGATGTTTATAAGAAAATATCAACTATGTGCGACTATGCATTACACTTAGGGTTAACAGAGGCAGGGAGTAATGAAAGGGGCATAGTATACTCAGCATGCGCTATAGGGCCTTTATTATTAGATGGTATAGGAGATACCATAAGAGTGTCATTAACTACTGATATAAATGGAAAACGCTCTAAAGAAGTAGATGTTGCTAAATTAATTTTGCAAAGCTTAGGAATTAGATATTTTTTACCAGATGTAACTTCATGCCCAGGCTGCGGAAGAACTAGTAGCGACTATTTTCAAAAGCTGGCTTTTGATATAGATCAATATATAAAAGAAAGTATGCCTGTGTGGAAAAAAAAGTACTCAGGGGTAGAGAATTTAAAAATCTCAGTAATGGGATGTATAGTTAATGGACCTGGGGAAAGTAAGCATTCTGATATTGGAATAAGCTTACCTGGAAGAGGAGAGAACCCGGTAGCTCCAGTTTATATAGATGGAGAAAAAAAATTAACATTGAAAGGTGAACATATAACAAAAGATTTTAAAAAAATATTAATAGATTATATAGATAGAAAATACGGCTAAGAAATTTACTACTTAATCTTTGAAAACCTTTCAAGCGCTATATTTCTAGAGATTTTTAAATCAACTATAGGCTGAATAAGATCTTTTCTTGTCAGTAAATCAACTGCCACATTATTTTTATAAGAAGAGAAATTTTTCAACCATTTTTTTGTGTAAGTATTCTCAGGGTCAAATTTTTCATCCTGAAGAACTGGATTAAATATTCTAAAAAATGGAGCTGCGTCTGTCCCAGAGCCAGCAACCCATTGCCATCCCATAACATTACTTGCAATATCAGCGTCAACTAATGTGTCGCGAAACCATTTTTCTCCTTCTTGCCAAGGTATCAATAAATTTTTTGTTAAAAACGAAGCTGTGATCATTCTTGTTCTATTATGCATCCATCCAGTTTCCCAAAGTTCATGCATAGCAGCATCAACAATCCTTATTCCAGTAGAACCATTTTTCCAACTATTAAAATTCTTTTGAAAATTAGTTTCCCATTCAAAATCTTCATATTTTTTATTAAATGGTTTGTCGACAACATAAGGGAAATGGAAAAGTATGTAATATGAATATTCTCTCCAGTATAGCTCTTTAATAAAGTGTTCTTCATTTTCATTAAGAGTATGATTCTCATGAAATTTAAAATAATTTATAATTTGATTAGTTGTAATTTCACCAAAACGAAGATGTGGAGATAATTTAGAGGTTCCTAGTTTACCAGGAATATTTCTAATGACCTTGTAACTAGAAAGTGATGTGGAGAAAAAATTCTTAAGTTTCTTTTCTGCCTCCTCCTCCCCTGGAACCCAGTGATTATCTAATTTAAGAGACCATTTATTATTTAACGGTGATAATATTTCTAATGTATCTATAGAGTCTTCTTTAATATCATAAGTATTTATTTTTTTAGAAGGAAAAAAAAGAACTTCTTGTTGAGAGTATATAGATTTACAGAAATTATAAAAAGGTGTGTAAACTTTATATGGCTCACCACTTTTATTTAAAATTACTTCCGGGTTTGATAGTGTAGATTTATTATAAGAAAAGAAGTTGACACCAATTTTATTAAGTTTTACTTCTAATTCTTTTTCTTTTTTGACAAAGTCAGGATGTTTATTTTCATTTATGAATACTGATTGAAAATTATATTTTTCAACTATCTCTAATGTTTTTTCAACATAGTTACCTTTTAATAAATGTAGGTTAATTCCTTTCTTTTCTAGCCTGCGCTTTAGTTTTTCTAAACTTTTACCTAGCCACCACAAATTTGCAGAGCCATGAGTTTTTGAATAAAGAGCGATGTCGTATATAAATATGAACGTTGTGGAATCATGCTCCTTGACGCTTGAATTAATAGCATCGTTGTCATTCAGCCTTAAATCGTTGGTGAATATAACGAGAGATTTCATTATTTTTTAGTATCTAATACCCTCAACTTTTGTCAACTTTATCATCACTTCTTCTATTAGGAATCTAGCTTTTGCCCCAGCAGATTCGAGTTCTTTATGAATCTCCGCGTCTTTTGTATTTCGAGATTCACACTCAGAAGAGTATTTTTCAAACGCAGATAACTTAAATATTAAGTCTGCAAGATGCCTCGGGCACTCACAATTAATATCATTGCCTGCTAGTACAATATTATTGATATCTTGATCTGTTAATAATCTTTCAGTAGAAGTTTGTTTTTTATAATTTGGAAACTCTTCACTACACCATTTTGTTATTTCTGAATGATTTAGTGGAAGTCTTGTGGTAGCAATGTCTTGTGTCGTTAGTGCCGCAATATCAGCTTCTTTACCATAATCGTAAGCACAAAGCAGCTTGGTTGCTTTTGATTGGCTTAACAACTTTTGTAATATCTTAAAAGTACCCTGATTTACTGAAGAAACTTCCACGATTATAAAATCAACTTTACAATGGTAATTTGTTTTGATATTTTTTTGATCCTGAACTACATCAATCATATTTAGCCTCATACTATCAAGACTTTTTTTATCAAGTATTGTTCTGCCGAACAAAATAAAATTTAAATCATTTTTGCCAGTTTGAGTTATTGCAGTTTTACAATTAGAAATTCTTCTCTCAAGATTTTCTTGATCAAGGTTAGCAACAGCACTGATGGCATCCCCATTATCCACAAGTTTTTTAATTAAAAGTAACCTGTCAATATCAGCCTGACTGTAAAGTCTATCGCCTGCATCTGTTCTTACTGGTTTAACAACTTCGTATCTTCTTTCCCAGGCACGAAGAGTTTCAGGACGAATCCCAGTTATTTGTGTTGTTATCCCTATTCTATAATTTTGCTCGTAGTTCATTGTCGAAGTCCTATGAATTTTAAATGATATTCAAATAATCTATTACAACTTTATATTAAAATCAAGTATTATTTATATTAATATAAACAATATATGTATTATATTCCTTTTTAAGGTATTTTATAGATCATATTTTACTTTTGTACATATTTACCTGTACATAATACAAAATTATGTTATATTAATTTTAAGTGAAGTTTGTTTACCACTTTAAGTTAAATACTTCATTTTATAGACGGTCTTCCGGCTATACTTTTTAAATAGGATTAATAACGTGTAAGGAGAATGTTATGTTTGGTTTTGGAGATAAAAACAAAGTACATAAGGTAACGATAGCTAATACAGGCGAGACATTTGAAGTAACAGGAAAAATCAATTTACTTCAAGCTGCGAAAAATGCTGGAGTAGAATGGCCATGTGATTGTAAAGTAGGAAGTTGCGGAACTTGCAGAGCTGTCCTCAAAGAAGGTAAAGTTAAGGAATTAGCTGATTTCGCTTACACACTTGACGGTGATATGCTGAAAGCAGGCTACATATTAGCTTGTCAATCCTCCCTAAAAACCGACATTATTGTCGAGTTAGATAAGGACCAAAAAAAACTAGAAACTCTTACAATGTAATTAACTGTTAAATTCCAGCTCAATGCCATACGGTTGTTCTGGAATTTCACCGCCTAATTGATATGCGATATTCCCAGATACTATTGTTGTTAACACTTTTGTTTTAAACGGAACATCAGAAAAAGCTGACCAACCACATTTGTGCATTATAGGCATTTCATCAAGTTCTCCCACGTCTAGAAAATCCAATAATACCAAGTCTGCCCAATAACCCTCTCTTATGAAGCCTCTATCTTTAAGGTTGTAACATATAGCTGGGTTGTGACAAATTTTTTCAATAATTTTTTCTAAGGAAAAGATGCCATTATGATAAAACTGCAGTACAGCTCTTAATGAGTGCTGAATGACAGGTAATCCTGCTGTAATATCTTCGTATTTCCCAGATTTTTCAGATATTAAATGAGGCGCATGATCTGTAGCAATAACGTCTATGTTATTATTTTTTACAGCTTCAATCAGCGCAAGTTTATCACTTTCATTTTTTATAGAGGGGTTGCACTTAATAAACCCTTTCTTAGTAGCATAATCTTCTTTTGAGTATAAAAGATGATGAATACATACTTCACCAGTAATAGATTTGTTTTTTACATCGCTATTAGAGAAAAAATCTATTTCATCTTTTGTTGTTAAATGCAAAACATGCAGCCTAGATCCAAAGTTTTTTGCTAAATTTATAGCTAAGGTAGATGATTCCACACAACACTCTCTACTTCTTATTTCTGAATGCATTTCAAGTGGTATATTATCACCATACTTTTCTTTTGCTATTTTAAAATTTCTATCAATGATTGGCGAGCTTTCACAATGAGTAGCTATTAACTTTGGAGAATGAATAAATATTTCCTCTAATGAATTTAAGTTATCTACCAACATATTGCCAGTAGAGGCACCCATAAAAACTTTAACACCACATGCTCTTTTTGAAGTATTTTTAATCTCATCTATATTGTCATTTGTTGCACCTAAATAAAAAGAATAGTTGGCAAAAGATCTATTCTCTGCAATTTTAAATTTTCTATCCAAGCCTTCATTAGTAATAATAGGCGGCTTATTATTAGGCATGTCCATGTATGTAGTCGTCCCACCAATAACTGCCGCTAAGGACTCTGACCTAATATCTGCTTTATCAGTTAAACCAGGCTCTCTAAAGTGAACTTGATCATCGATCATTCCTGGTATTAAATATTTACCAGTTGCGTCAATTACAATATCAGCTTGGATATTAGTTAAATTACCCGATATTTGGTCAATTCTTCCATTTTTTACATAAATATCACTTATCTTTCTACTGTTTTCATTGATGATTGTTGCATTTGTAATTAATATAGATTTCATTGTGTGTTCTCAAATTGTTTAAGTGTATAATTGTAAGGCCCATTATGAATTTAAAAATATATAATACTCTATCAAAAGAAAAAGAGCTATTCGTACCTCTAAATCCAGACTCTATTAAGATGTATGTGTGCGGGCCTACCGTATATAATTATGCGCATATCGGTAATGCTAGGCCTGCAGTTGTATTTGATGTCTTGTATCGTGTTTTAAAAAATCTTTATCCGGAAGTAATTTACGTTAGAAATATTACAGATGTAGACGACAAAATAAATGATGCTGCGAAAAAATTAAATCAACCTATATCTGCAATCACTAATAAATATACTGATATATATCATCAAGATATGAATAGTCTCTGCGTTCTAAGGCCGGATCATGAGCCGCGCGTTACAGACAATATAGCTCAGATAATATCTATGATTCAGAAAATTTTACACAATAAAAATGCTTATATTAGCGATGGACACGTTTTATTTGATGTCACCTCCTTTAGACAGTACGGGAAGTTATCAAACCGAGACACAGAAGAAATGCTAGCTGGCGCAAGAGTGGAAGTAGCTGACTATAAAAAAAATCCAGGAGATTTTGTATTGTGGAAGCCATCTGAAGACAATAACTCCGGATGGAGTAGCCCCTGGGGTTTTGGTCGACCGGGTTGGCATATTGAGTGTTCGTCTATGGTAGAAACATACCTAGGCAATGAGATAGATATTCATGGAGGCGGCCAGGATCTTATATTCCCCCATCATGAAAATGAAATAGCTCAAAGCTGCAGCGCTCATAATAGTGAAAGTTACGTAAGGTACTGGATGCATAATGGATACCTAAATATGGAAGGAGAAAAGATGTCAAAATCATTAGGTAATATAATTACCGTTAAAGATTTATTAGATAAGTATGATGGTGAAGTAATTCGTCTAGCACTTTTAAGCACCCATTACAGAAAACCAATAAATTTTGGTGAAAGCCTGCTTGATCAGTCAAAAAATATTTTAAATAAGTTATACAAAAATTTAAACAAGCAAGGCAATGAAGATGAGATTTCTGAAGATGTAAGTAAAGCTCTGTTAGATGATTTAAATACACCTTTAGCAATATCAAACTTATTAAAAATTAAATGCTCAAGAACGCTTTTAAAAAGCGCAAACTTATTAGGGTTATTAAATAAAACAACTGACGAATGGTTCGCATTGAATAATAAATTCACAATATCAGAAAATGATATAGAATCTCTAATTCAAGAAAGAGATGGGGCAAGAAAATCAAAAGATTTTAAAAGAGCTGACGAAATTAGAGACCAATTAGAAGAAAATAATGTAGTATTAGAGGATGTAGGCGGGCAGACAATATGGCGAGTGAAAAAATGACAGATATATTTAAAAAGAGAGTGACAGTTGAGCAGGTAGAAGAAGGAAGCGAATTAGCCCCAAAATTTGATGAAAATGGATTGATGCCAGTAGTTACAACAGATTCAAAAACAGGGGATGTTCTAATGTTGGGGTACCAAAACGAAGAAGCTCTTAAACTAACCATTGAAAAAGGTGAGGCACACTACTGGAGTAGAAGCAGAAAATGCCTTTGGCACAAAGGTGCAACTAGCGGTTTAACACAGAAAGTAGTGGATATCAGAATTGATGATGATCAGGATGCAATATGGCTGAGCGTCGAGCTTCAGGGCTTAGAAGCAAGTTGTCATGTTGGCTTCAAATCATGTTTTTATAGAAGTATTCCTACAGGCAATATTAAAAAAGAAATTAAATTGATCTATAAAGAAGATAAGAAGACGTTCGACCCAAAAGATGTTTATGGAGATGCACCCAATCCAACAAAGCTATAGTCTATGCATTTATACGAAGAATTACAAAATACTTTAAAGAGACATGGTTACAGATCAAAAATAATTGAAGATAGTTTTAAAAATTCAATCAGCAACTTAGGTTTAGTATACAAATCAATACTTTTGTCCGCTATATATCAGGATAAATTAAAAACAGAAAAAACTGTCGCTATAATGATGCCAAATACTGTTATTACATCAGTACTATTCTTTGCGCTACAATATCTAGATAAAACTGTTGCCATAATCAATTTTACTTCAGGATTAAAAAATATAGTCTCTTCATTAGAGGTATCAAAAATTCAAACTATTATAACTTCTAGAAAATTTATTGAACAAATAGATATGATAGAAAATATAGAGTTAATTAATAAAGATATAAAAATTGAATATATAGAGGATATAAAAAGTAAAATTACTTTATCTCTTAAAATAAATACTGCAGTGAAAATTTTTTTCAAAGAAAAAGTAAATAGAGACCCAAGAAATGCAGCTGTAATATTATATACTTCTGGCACTGAAAATAGCCCCAAAGGTGTCATGCTCTCCCATAACAATCTACATGAGAACAGGAGTCAAGTTTTAGAGGTTTTGAAGCTCAATAAAGAAGAAAAGTTTTTCACATGCTTGCCTTTCTTTCATTCTTTTGGGCTCGGGGTTGGTATTTTACTCCCAATACTGAATGGCTATAAAGTATTTTTGTACCCTACACCACTGCATTATAAAAATATCCCAAGCCTGATAGAGGACTCTAAAGCCAGTGTTTTTTTCTCGACCGATACTTTTTTAAAAAAATACCTAAAATATGCGAATAAAAAAAATTTTAAAAATATAAAATATTTGATAGCTGGAGCAGAAAAACTAGATGAAAAAACATATGATTATTATCAAAATAATTTTAATATAAAAATTCTTGAAGGATATGGTGTTACTGAAGCATCCCCTGCAGTCTCTGTAAATACATATGATAATTTTAGATTAGGGTCTGTAGGTAAAATATTGCCCGGGATAGAATATAGGATAGAAAAAATTGAAGGACACAGTAGAGGTGGGTTACTCTATCTTAAAGGTAAGAATATCATGCTAGGCTATCAAATGGAGCGCAGCAATTTTAATATAAAAGAAATTGGTGACTGGTACAACACAGGCGATGTTGCTTATGTAGACAAAGATAGTTATCTATTTATTCTAGGTAGACTTAAAAGGTTTGCAAAAATTGCAGGTGAGATGATTTCATTAGCTCAAGTAGAGGAATTCCCAAAAAAACTATGGCCAGAAAAAAATAGCATAGTATGCTCAATAAAAGATTTTAATAAAGGCGAGGTGTTAATGCTTATAACAAATAACAAAGATGCGGATCTGGGGTTATTAATGAATTTCATGAAGAAAGCTGGCTTATCTAACTTATACTTTCCAAGAAAGATAAAAATAATAGATGAATTTCCTATACTAGGAAGTGGAAAAATTGATTTTAAAAAGATACAGGAAATAGCAGAATCCTAAATATATTTTTTTTTTAATCTATTACCAAGGTTGCACATCAGCTCGTAAGGTATGGTTTCAATAGAATTTGAGACATCTTTTATATTAATATTGCTTCCCCATAATTCTACGTTCGATCCTACTTCTATTTCTTTATCTTGAATATCAATCATAATAATATCCATTGATATTCTGCCAACTATATTAAAATAATTATTTTCAAAAAAAACTTTTCCGATATTACCTAATTGTCTAGGAAGTCCGTCGCCATAGCCAATTCCTATAGCTGCTATTCTGGTATTTTTTTCAACTTTATATGTTTTCCCATAACCAATATCTTCTCCTTTTTTACATTCGTTTATAGAAATAACAGGGGCCGTTAAAGTCATAACAGGCTTTAAGTTAATATCTTTTGATTTATTGCATGGGTTTACACCATAGAGCATTAGCCCTGGTCTTAACCAATGAACAGTATCTTTGAATTTTTTAGAGTACTGAATAATTCCCGCTGAGTTAAATATACTGAGTTCAGCATAAATACCTTTAGTAGTATTTGTAAAAATATTAATCTGCTCATTTGAAAAATGATCCTCATCCTCGTCTGCACAAGCTAAATGAGTCATTACACCAATTGGTTGTTTTATCATTTTACTCTGGCTAAGTTTTTGGTAGACTCCTCGAAAATCTTGAGGTTTGAAACCTAGTCGGTTCATTCCAGTATCTATTTTAATCCATACTTTAATAGAATTTTTTAGAGTTGTGTTACCAATTATATTAACTTGATGAATGCTGTGTACTACTGGTCGAATATTATTCTCTGAGCAATATATATACTCTTCTTTATTTGAAAAGCCTTGTAAGCAAACTATTTCCTTTGTGACTTGATTTTCTCTAAGATAAATTACTTCTTCCATTGTTGCTACAGAGAAAGCGTCTGATTCATCTAGAATTTTAGAAATTTCCAACATCCCATGCCCATAACCATTAGATTTAATAACTGACATTATTTTAGAGTTTGGAGTGTGCCTTTTAATTTCAGACAAATTATGAATTAAATTGGCTTTATCAATTAAGATATTTCCATTCATTTAAAACTCTCAGGAGATGAGTATATTTCTGGAGTATAATTTTCAAATCTAGTACATTCACCAAGAAATGTTAAAGTTGTTTTAAAAGTTGGCCCGTTTCTTTGTTTTGCAACAATTATCTCAGCTTTCCCTTTGTCAGGAGAATCCTCATTATATACTTCATCTCTATATATAAATGCTATTACATCGGCATCTTGCTCTATAGCACCTGATTCTCGTAAATCTGACATAATAGGTCTTTTGTCAGTTCTGTTTTCCAAGCTCCTGTTCAATTGTGACAGCGCTACAACAGGCACATCAAGTTCTCTTGCTAAAGCTTTAAGGGATCTAGATATTGCCGATAGTTCTGTAGCTCTATTTTCTGAATTATTTGATAATTGCATTAATTGCATATAATCAATTACTATTAAATCCAATCCTTTCTCTCTCTTTAATCTCCTTGCTCTTGCTCTTATGTCAATAGGAGTTAGTGATGCTGTATCGTCAATAAAAATATTTGCTTTTGATAGTAACGCGACAGCGTTTGTTAGTCTTGGCCAATCATCATCTGTAAGTTTTCCAGTTCTAATTTTTTGTTGATTTATTCTCCCCATAGAGGAAATTAACCTTGTAGATAACTGTGTTCCTGACATCTCCATACTAAAAATTGCTGTTACAGCATCATTTTTTAATGAAGCATATTCAGCAAGATTCATTGCAAAACTAGTTTTACCCATTGATGGTCGGCCAGCTACTATTATCAGATCACCACCTTGCAATCCTGTTGTTTTATTATCAAAATCAGTAAATCCTGTAGCTACTCCAGTTACAGCTTCCCCATTTTCAGCTCGTTCTTCTATCTGTTTTAACGACTCTCCAACTAACTTATTAATACTTTGAAAGCCATTATTAGCTTTTACAGACTCTTCGGATATAGAAAATATTTTTTGCTCCGCCTCATCTAGCAGTGCTTTACTATCAATTCCGCCTTTATTAGATTTCTCAATTAAATTATTACTTACATGAATTAGCTGCCTAAGTATTGATTGCTCTCTTACAATGTTTGCATAAGCCTTAATATTAGCAGCAGACGGAGTTTGACTAATAATCTCGGATAAATATGCTGAGATAGATTTATCATCTGATAAATTCATTTTCTCATTAACTGTAACAACGTCAAATGGGGTGCCTTGCTCAACTAAATCCACAATGCATGAAAAGATTTTTCTATGTTGCTCATTATAAAAGTCGTTGACCTGAAGAATATCTGCAACCTTATCCCAAGACTCATTATCAAGAATGAGTCCGCCGAGAACAGCTACTTCAGCTTCTATTGAATTAGGGGATTTATTAAGACTTTGGTATGTAGGGCTTACACTCATTTAAATAACCAAACTGTTAAATTCTATATTATTATATTATCAGCTTTGATTATTTGTTTCGACAACTAGATTGATTATAGCATCAGTATCTATACCAAGATGTATGGTAATAGGGTACTCTCCAACCTTTTTAACAGCTCCGTCAGGCATTCTTATTTCTTGCCTTAATATTTCATGCCCAGCTTCTAAAAGTTCTTTTTCTACTTCGTATGGACCAATAGAGCCAAACAATATGCCTTCTTCATTTGCTTCAGCGCCAATATTAATTATTACTCCATCTAGCTTTTCTTTTCTTTGCGTGGCTTTATCAAGATTCTCTTTAGCTGCTGCTTCCAATTCTTCCCTTTTTTCCTCAAATTCTTTTAAGTTTTCCACAGTTGCGTATTTTGCTTTCGCTTTTGGAATCAGATGATTTCTCGCAAAACCAGGCTTAACATTAACTTTGTCACCTAACTCGCCTAAATTTTCTATTTTTTCTAGTAGTATTACATCCATTTTAGTTTTCCTATTTTTTAATGGTTGTCAGAATATGGTAATAAAGCTAAAAATCTCGCTCTTTTAACAGCTGTTGATATTTGTCTTTGATATCTTGCTTTTGTACCCGTGATTCTACTCGGCAATATTTTTCCAGTTTCGGTAACATATTCTTTAAGTAAAGTTAGGTCTTTGTAATCAATTTCAGTTATACCTTCTTTTGTAAATTTACAAAATTTTGCTTTTTTAAAAAATCTAGACATTTTCTACTCCTTTGTCAACAACAACTTTATCGTCTGAAGGTGCTACTTTAGCAGCTTCACTTGAAGGTTTAGCAGCTTCACTTGAAGGTTTAGCAGCTTCACGGAATGGTTTAGCTCCACGTGGAGACTCATCCCTATTATTATCTCTTTCTTCGTCAGTTAGTATAGAAGATTTTTCTGTTAAGGCAGTTTTTCTTTGTAATATCAGGTTCCTAAGAACTGCATCATTAAATTTAAAGTTGGATGATAATTCTTCTATAACTTCTAGATCACACTCTATATTTAAAAGTATATAATGTGCTTTATGAATTTTATTAATTGGATATGCTAATTGCCTTCTTCCCCAATCTTCTTCCCTATGAATCTTTCCGCCTTTCTCAGTAATAACACCTGAGTATTTTTTTATCATAGCGGGTACTTGATCACTTTGATCAGGATGTACTAAAAAAACAATTTCGTAATGTCTCATATTTATCCTTTTGGGTTATTGTCTCTCAGATTTTCTAAGTAGAACAAGGAATAAGCATCTTACAGAATGGTAATAGAGACTGCAATTACTTTATTTTTGAATGTATGGTATTAATGATAATACCTGTAGCTACAGCCATATTTAAGCTTTCTACAACACCTTTCATATTAATTTTAAGCTGGAAATCGCAAGACTCCAGCGTTTTTTGTCTTAATCCCTTGGATTCCCCGCCTATTACTAAAGCAAGTGGAAACTTGAAATCAATATTATTAACATCTTCCAGGGCCTGATCAGTAGCTCCATATATCCAATAATCGTTTTGCTTCAATAAGTTGATAATTCTTGAAACATTCTTAACTTTAATAATAGGAGTTGTTTCAGCTGACCCTGCTGCAACTTTTCTTACTGTTTCGTTTAAGCTTACAGAGCCATGATCCTTGATAATAACGGCAGAAATATTATATGCATCACAAATTCTAAGGCATGCGCCAAAATTTCTTGGGTCAGAAACCTCATCCAGAATAAGTAAAATTTGATTCTTATGTTTGCCTTTAAGAAAATCTATTAATTGATTTTCTGGGATTTCTTCTTTTTTCTTAGCAATCGCTAAAACCCCCTGATGGCTTTTAACATTAGTTAAATCATATATTTTATCGTTAGATATATTTTGAATTGTAATATTGTTATTTCTTGCTTCAAGTACAATTTCATTGAATTGTGGAGATGATTTATCAGATATATATATTTCATATACATCAAAAGGTCTTATCTTGAGTAAAATTCTTACGGCATGAATACCTACAATATTATCTCTGTTTGTATTTTTTTTCATTATTTAACCAATACAAAATCAATTTTTTTCTCAGATGGGAATGCATTTTGTAATTTAACTTTGATTTTATCACCTACTTTAAAAACTTTTTTAGACTTATCTCCAATTAAAATATTTTTCTTTTGATTATGAATAAAATATTCTTTACCTAAGGATGATATATGTATTAATCCTTGTATAGGCTCTTCTTTAACAGCAATAAATAAACCAAAACTCACGACTGAGTTAACAGTGGCATTAAAGCTTTTACCGATAAATTTTTGCGCATAATTACATAGCAACACAGATTGTAGCTCTCTTTCAGCAGACTCTGCATTTCTTTCAAATTCTGACGACGATAATCCTATTTTTTCTAACTTGCTAAAATCGTATTGCATTTCCTTTTGCTCAATAATATTTTTGATAACCCTATGAACTATTAGGTCTGGGTAACGCCTTATAGGAGAAGTAAAGTGATTGTAGGATTTTAAAGATAAACCAAAATGGCCAATATTTTTTGGCGTGTATTCAGCTCTCGCCATTGCTCTTAAAAGAATAGAGGTCACTAAATGATCATCGAGGTTTTTCTTAGATAATTCTATTATCTTATTTACTTCTTCAGTATTTGGTATTTTAGTTTTATTGAGACTATAACCAAGATTATGTAGAGAGGATGATGCATCTTCTACTTTTTCTATAGTTGGCTCATCGTGAACCCTGTAAAGCGAGTGAAATTTATTATTTTTAATAAATAAGCTACTAGCAACATTAGCTGCAATCATACACTCTTCAATAAGTTTTTGTGACTCTAGCCTGACATTATTCTTAATACCTTCCACTTCATTGTTTTTTCCAATGACAAAAGAAAATTCTTGAGTGTCAAAATTAACAGCATTTCTTTTTTCTCTAGATTTCTTGAGTACCTTATATAGTTCAAAAAGATTTCGGATATTTTTTATAACGTCTTTTCCCTTGATAGCATCGCTATTCTTTAAAAATTCATCAACTTGACT
>ENA-ORXF01000960-ORXF01000960.1-marine-metagenome-genome-assembly--contig:-NODE-960-length-19534-cov-16.523719_pt1 | contig 19534 bp, 14 predicted proteins | sample MGYA00237864_ERZ511476 | MGnify/ENA primary metagenome ERZ511476 (study PRJEB26306, sample SAMN06343908) | marine metagenome | isolation source: coastal waters | place: Atlantic Ocean: West Antarctic...
TGCGGCACTTTCCGTAGGCTTTCGCCCCCCAGGCGTTACCTGGCACTCTACCCTTTGGAGCCCGGACTTTCCTCTGCCCTGTTCCCCTAAAAACGCAAGCGAATGTCGGAGAGTTCAGTGCAGCGATTGCCTAGTCAACTCACGCAAAAGTTTAACACAGAACAGGCCTTCAACGCTCAACCTTTACTTCAGTAGCGGGTGATCAGCAGGTAGTTGTCGAGAAATCCACAGTGCTAGCTTGTGGCGCATATTGGGATCATTGATTTGATCCTTGGCGAGTGGCTGGATCAGTTTATCTTCGATTAAGACTCGATACACAAACTCCACTTTGAGCTTGAGTGAGTCTTGATTTTCAACTTCACCATAACCACGTTTTTTGGCATAAACCGCACCAACGTGAAGGGCTTTTTTTACTAACTCAGGTTCGTTGTGGATTTTACTCATAACTCACATTACCTCTGTTGGACCGTCGACGACAAGAACCATCTCATATTGCAAATCTAGTCGACAAACTGTCTTGCATTTCTGAATATTCTCATCCAGCCACTGTCCTCGCCCCACTCATTTGGATGCCAAGAATTTAGTACCGTGCGAAATACTCGCTCAGGATGCGGCATCATTAGAGTGACCCGACCATCGGCCGATGTTACACCGCTTATCCCTTCAGGCGAACCGTTAGGATTGGCGGGGTAACGCGACGCAACTTGAAGATTATTTTCCAAAAATCGCAACGCTATTTGATTACTATTATTGAGATTAACAAGCTCTCCGGGGGACGCAAACTCTGCCCTACCCTCACCGTGAGAAACCGCTATTGGCATAACCGTGCCCTGCATGTTCCTGAGCATAATAGAATTTGATTGCTCAACTCTCACCAGTGAAAAACGCGCTTCAAACTGCTCTGAGAGATTGCGAACAAAGCGAGGCCACAACTCTGCCCCAGGAATGAGTGATTTGAGATTGCTCAACATTTGACAACCATTACAAACTCCCAGAGTAAATGTATCTTCACGCTGGAAAAAACCCTCAAATTGATCACGAAGCTGATTGTTAAATAGTACTGTTTTAGCCCAACCTTCGCCGGCCCCAAGAACATCTCCATAAGAAAACCCACCGCAGGCGACCATACCGGCATAGTTACTAAGCGCTGTGCGCCCCGCCAATAAGTCACTCATATGCACATCTACCGCAGTAAATCCAGCGCGGTCAAAGGCGGCAGCCATCTCCAAATGACTATTAACGCCCTGCTCTCGAACAATCGCCACCATGGGTTTTACGCCAGTCGCAATGTAAGGTGCAGTAATATCATCCGTTGGGTCAAAGGTTAAACGTGCTGACAAACCTTGGTCAAGGGACTGTATCCGCTCAAATTCTTCGCGTACACAATCAGCATTATCGCGCAGAGAAGCAATCTGAAATGAGGTTTCACTCCACGCACTCTGTAAATTGGCGCGGCTATCTTGGAAAATACTCTCGCCCTTATAATGGATATGGACAGTATCTTCATCATTTAACCCACCCAGCTCAAATATATTGACCCCAGCGAGTAAAAACTTCTTCATCATAGCGTCAACGCGCTCTACTTTAACTTGGATTACGGCCCCTAGCTCTTCATTAAATAATGCCGACAAAGCAGTGCTTTTTGAGCCAGCGATACCACTATTAATGTCTACCGTTAAGCCAACATGGCCAGCGAAACTCATTTCAGTAAGGGTTGCTAGTAAGCCTCCATCCGACCTGTCGTGATACGCTAAAATGTCGTTATTTTGGATCGAGGATTGCATGGTATTGAAGAATCCTAGCAACGCATTTGAATCATCAACATCTGGTATTGAGCACCCAAAATCAGAGTAAACCTGCGCTAAAATAGAGCCCCCAAGTCGCTCAGAACCCGCGTTCAAATCTAGCAACAGCAGAGCTGTGTCACCACAATCTGTTCTTAACTGTGGAGTGAGCGTCTTACGCACATCTAACACCGGCGAGAACGCGGTAATGATTAAAGATAGGGGCGATGTTACTGACTTATCTTGGCCATCTGATTGCCAAGCCGTACGCATAGACATTGAGTCTTTACCTACAGGAATAGTAATACCGAGTTTTGGACAGAGGTCCATACCGACTGCTTCAACGGTTCGATAAAGCTTTTCATCCTCACCGGGTGATCCCGCTGCACACATCCAGTTAGCCGACAATTTGACGTCTTTGATATTACCGATACGCGCAGCAGAAATGTTGGTCAATGCCTCACCAATAGCCATACGTCCAGAAGCTGGCCCATTGACTAATGCCAAGGGAGTTCTCTCACCCATAGCCATAGCCTCCCCTGCATTACTATCATAGGTCACGGTAGTCACCGCACAATCGGCAACGGGCACCTGCCAAGGACCTACCATCTGATCTCTAGCTACCATACCGCTGACGCTTCGATCTCCAATGGTGATTAAAAACCCTTTGCTCGCAACAGTTGGATGCCTAAGCACTCGGTAAACAGCCTCGGAAAGATCTATGTCTTGACCTGAAAACTCATTATATTGGACTGACTGACGTATCGCATGTCGATGCATTTTTGGTGTTTTCCCAAACAAAACCGACATCGGTAAATCAACGGGATTATTATCAAAATGCTCGTCAATAACGGTAATTTTCTTTTGTTCCGTTGCTTCACCAACAACAGCATAGGGGCACCTTTCACGTTCGCAGATGGCCATAAACCGTTGTAAATCGTCCGGCATAATGGCAAGCACATACCGTTCTTGAGCCTCATTGCACCATATCTCGACTGGCGACATACCCGGCTCATCATTGGGTATTGATCGAAGATTAAAACGGCCACCTGTGCCTCCATCTTTGACCAACTCAGGTAGCGCATTAGATAAACCTCCAGCCCCTACATCATGAATAAAAGCAATGGGATTAACGTCGCCCAACTGCCAGCAAGAATCGATAACCTCTTGGCAACGCCGCTCAATTTCCGGATTTTGTCGCTGCACAGATGCGAAATCTAGGTCTGCTGAGCTAGTACCTGTCGCCATTGATGATGCCGCGCCACCTCCGAGCCCGATCAACATGGCTGGGCCACCTAATACGATTAATTGCGCACCTGGCTCGAATTCAGGTTTATCAACATGATCTTCGCGAATATTTCCATAGCCTCCAGCAATCATAATTGGCTTATGGTATCCGCGACGTTCTCCCGCAAAATCCATCTCAAAGGTTCTAAAATAACCACAAATATTGGGTCTGCCAAATTCATTATTAAAAGCAGCGCCGCCGACTGGCCCTTCAATCATTATTTCTAACGCTGATACAATGCGATCAGGCTTGCCATAGTCCTGCTCCCAAGGCTGCATAAAATCTGGAATCTGCAAGTTGGACACAGTAAAGCCAACTAGACCTACCTTAGGCTTAGACCCTCGGCCAACGGCACCCTCATCGCGTATCTCACCACCCGACCCAGTACCAGCGCCTGCATAAGGTGCAATAGCCGTCGGATGATTGTGCGTCTCAACCTTCATCAACAAATGAACGGGCTCATGGCTATAACCATAGTTACGCGTTACAGGGTCAGGATAAAATCGACCACCTGAAGTGCCAGCCACAACGGCGGCATTGTCAGAATACGCTGACAACACATTGTCTCCATTGACTGCATTTGTATTCCGAATCATGCCAAATAACGAATGCTGCTGATCTACGCCATCAATAGTCCAGCTCGCATTAAAAATTTTGTGCCTGCAATGCTCTGAATTTGCCTGCGCAAACATCATTAATTCAGCGTCGGATGGGTTGCGCTTCAGATCACTAAAGTTAGCCACTAGATAATCTATTTCATCATCCGCTAACGCTAAACCCAAGCTCACATTGGCGACGGTTAATGCATTTGAACCGCCATTGACAACGTCGACAACACTAACTGGTGTCGGTAAATTATTACTAAATAGAGCACGGGCCTGTTCTAACTCACCGAAAACCGACTCTACCATTCTGTCGCGAAGTAACTCTCCTAGGCCGGCAAGCTGCTGCTCTGACAGCGGCGTTGACGCTTCAATATAATAAGCAGTACCTCGCTCCAACCGAATAACGGTTTGTAGCCCGCAATTATGGGCGATATCAGTCGCTTTGCTGGACCACGGTGAAATAGTCCCGGGACGAGGTGCGACGAGAAGTAACTGACCCCTTTTGTCAGCCTTTTGCTGACTGGGGCCATAAGTCAATAGAGCTTCTAAGGTTATCGTTTCTGCTGGTGTCAGCGGTTTACGTACCTCAGCGAAATGAACATATTCCGCACAAACTGATTGAATAGAAGCATCGGACTCGCGTAGCTTTGTTAATAATTTTTCGCGCCGAAATGGCGAAAGAGAGGGTGCACCGCTAAGGATCATCATGGATGTTGGTCTCAAAATCATCAAGGTTGGAAGGCGCGTATTCTAGCCGAAAAGTTCCGTCTTTGGCAGATAGAATTTGGTAAACCATGTACAATATTTTTTGTGTGGGATTAACAACCACTGCAATAACTACTAAATAGTTCGGAGCAAGTGCATCAAAGCTATGCGGCAACTATCTAAAAAAGTAAAAAGAGCGCGCAATCGAGTACTCTTGATCGCTATGGCATTGGGGCTAATTCTATATCTCTCCAGCAGTAGGCAAATGTCAGATTTTGAGCGAATCCAAAGTATAGGATATTTAACAATGCTTACAGCTCCAGGCCCTACCACCTACTTTATTGATGGCCGGGGTGAAAATGGTTTTGAGTATATTATTGCAAAGGCATTCGCCAACAGCCTCAATGTTGAGTTAAAGGTCCAGCCAAAAATAAGTCTTCGTAATCTATTACTAGCCATCGGTGGGCCGCAGGGTGACTTTGCCGCATCAAATTTAGTCAAGACTGAGTTGCGCAGCGCGTCTCTAAGCTTTTCTGACTCTTACTTGGAGGTCACTCAACATTTACTTTACCGCCGCGGAGATACTAGGCCTAGATCACTCGAGGAGCTAGATGGAGATCTCCTTGTTATCACCAGCTCATCTCATAGCGAGCGACTTAAAGTCCTGAAAAAAACAGTCCCCTCTTTAATGTGGCGAGAGCAAGAGGATATAGAAATGCATGATTTGATGAGGATGGTTGATAACGGAGATATCGATTATGCGGTAGTCGATTCCTTGGCCTATTTAGTCAATCGCCATATTTATCCAAACGCCGGACTCGCTTTCGATATCTCAAGGCCAGAACCAATGGCATGGGCCTTTCCTTCGCATAGCGATGGTACGCTTGTTGCCGCGGCTAATGCGTTTTTAGAGACCTACATTTCCAGTGGCGCAATGGCTGCGTTAGAGTCACAATTGCTGTCTCAAAGCAAAAACTTTTCTGTTGCCGACTCAAAAAGGCTGGGGGAGTTGGTCACGAATCGTCTTCCACGCTATGAAGCGTTATTCCGTGAAGCCGGCGCAAAATATAGCTTGGACTGGCAACTTTTGGCCGCAGTCGCTTATCAAGAATCTCATTGGAATCCGAAGGCTAAGTCGCCAACAGGTGTTCGAGGGCTGATGATGCTAACACTGGACACTGCACGCGAGATGAAAGTCTCTAATCGCTTGAATGCCCTACAAAGTCTGGAGGGCGGTGCCGGCTATTTAATTAAACTCAGACAGAGATTACCCCGCAGAATCACCGAGCCTGATCGGACTCTATTTGCTTTGGCTGCTTATAATGTAGGGTTTGGCCATTTGGAAGACGCGCGTATTTTGACCCAGCGCAACGGGAAAAGCCCCGATTTATGGTCAGATGTTCGTCAGTTTCTACCTCTTTTAAGTAAGAAAAAGTTTTACTCCAAAAGTAAGCATGGTTACGCACGAGGTGCCGAACCTGTTTTGTACGTTGACAACATTCAATATTATCAACATTACCTGCAACTATACTCACTAGCGAAGCAAGAAGAGTCGTCAAAAGACGAGGCAGATAGTGCTGCAAAAACAGATTGGCAACAAAGCAACTTGCCCTCTATTTAGGTATTTAGAGATCTCTTTTGACGAAAAAACTCGCTAATCATAGTGCTGCATTGCGCTTCAAGCACTCCCCCATCCCAGACTATAGAATGGTTGTAGGGTCCTTTTTCCATCAACTGGAGCTGGCTTTTCAAGGCACCCGCTCGAGGCTCTAACGCCCCAAAAACAATGCGCTTAATGCGCGCATGAACCATTGCCCCGACGCACATAGTGCAGGGCTCAATGGTGACATAAAGCTCACAACCGGTTAATCGATAATTATTTAATTTTGCGCAAGCCTGCCTGATAGCTACAATTTCTGCGTGCGCGCTAGGATCACAACTAGATATAGGCTTATTGTATCCTTCACCCACAATCTGGCCGTCATAAACAATTACCGCGCCGACAGGAACCTCCCCGCATTCAGCAGCGCAACGACCAAGCTCCAGAGCCCTCGCCATAAACAAACTATCTATATTCAACGTTGTATCCATTCACTGTATTTTGGATAGACTTCGGTTCACATAACCCGCTAGCGCATGATGCCACCATTCAACATAAATAGCGTGCTCCGATATTAACGTAATGCTAGAAGCTTCTCCAAACCTTAGTAACTAGCAGAACACTTGACTGGTCAGCGCTAAAAAGCTCAAAAACAATCTCTTTTGCATATAAATTAATAATTCAGCATTTTACTACTGTATTCTGTGGCAAAGATCGTCCATGGCGGCCACATAAGAATAAAAGGTATCCTTAAGTAATAATGCTTAGCCGATCGCTAAAATAGCCTATATATCGTGCATAATATAGTCACCCTCGGCAGTATTCGCTAACGCTGCGGTCGCGATCAAATCTACTCACTTTTGATTAATTGAGCCCGAAAATTCAACCTTCTAAATAGCGCCATCAACACGCCAAAAGCATACTGCCGTCCATATACATTTATGCTAATCAGTCTTTATTGAGTGATTTATTCCACATTTATCACTACATTTGGGCACTGTTTCGGACATAAATATCGATCTGTACGCTATACCTTTAAAAAATTAATATCATACTATTCATAGTTTTAGATGAATTTAACTAGATTTTCTTGTAGGGTGTGCGACGGCAGTTTTAACTTAGACATCAGATTGTTACGATTTTTAGTATTTCTGCCTTAATTTTTAATCAACTATCTCGGGAAATAATATGATTAATAGAAACTTTTTTAAGGTCAATGCCATTGCTGCGGCAGTCATTGCGGGAAGCACAATGCTTCCAAGCACTGCATTGTTTGCACAAGAAATGGTAGAAGAAATCATCACTCTTGGCGCACGCGCCAAAGCACGTTCAGCAACTGACTCAGTAGCACCAGTTGATGTGATTAATGCATCAGAGCTAGCCAACCAAGGTGATGTTGATATTACTAACCTATTGCGTAACTCTGTTCCATCGTACTACGTCAGCGATCAACCGATCAGTGATGCAGGTACAATGGTACGTCCGCAAGGCCTTCGTGGCATGGCAGCTGACCACACGTTGGTTTTGGTCAATGGCAAACGTCGTCACCGTTCATCTGTAATTCTTTGGGCTGCTGGCGGTATTTCAGACGGCGCACAGGGTCCTGACACATCTGTATTCCCAACTGCTGCCATTAAAACAGTTGAGGTTCTTCGTGATGGTGCTGCATCTCAATACGGTTCAGATGCATTAGCCGGCGTTATCAACTTTAACCTTAAAGATGCAAGCGAAGGCGGTAGCATTTCGGTTAAAGCTGGTCAATATGGTGAGGGCGACGGAGACATGACGTATGTGTCAGGTAACTTTGGTTTACCTCTTGGTGCTAACGGCTTTGTTAATACTACATTCGAAATCGGTTCTTTAGGCGATACTAACCGCGCAGTTCAGCGTGCAGATGCGGCTGGTCTAGTTGCAGATGGATACACAAACGTTCCAGATCCTGCAATGATATGGGGTCGTCCGAAAGTTGACGATGACATGAAGTTGTTTGTTAATTTTGGTGCAGACTTAGGTAACAACACTGAAATGTACGGTTACGCTAACTCTACTACTAAGAAGATCGATGGTGGATTCTACTTCCGTAACCCTACAAACCGTGGTGGTGTATATGGTAACGGATCAACACTTCTTATCGGTGATATGGATGGTATTGGCGTTGGTACTGATTGTCCTGTAGTGACTCTAGATGGCAACACTCCAGATCCAGTTGCTATGGCTCTGGTAGCTGCAGATCCAAATTGCTTCTCTTTCCAAGAAACTATTCCTGGCGGCTTTACTCCACGATTTGGTGGCACCATGACTGATCAAGCAATGTTGTTTGGTTTAAGAGGTGAGATGGCTAATGGAGTTGGTTGGGATGTAAGCAGCTACTATGGCAAGAACGAAGCTGACTTCTTCATTAACAACACTGTTAATGCAAGTATGGGCCCTAACTCGCCACGTGACTTCGATCCTGGTCTTTATCGCCAAGTAGAAACTTCATTAAATGCTGACTTCACTTATGCTATGAGTGACGCTGTTAGTTTGGCATTCGGTGCAGAATACCGTAATGAAGAGTTTACTATTGGTGCAGGCGATTCTGCCTCATCTACTGCCGGTGTTCTTGCTAATCAAGGGTTCAGCCTTTCTAGCAATGGTTTCCCTGGTTTTGCGAAAGCTATTTCTGGCGTATTTGACCGCAGTAACACTGCCGTTTATGTAGAAGCCGATTGGCAAGCTTCAGATGACTTAGTAGTCGTTGGTGCACTTCGATTCGAAGACTTTGATGATTTCGGTACTACGACTAACTACAAGTTGGGCGCTAACTACAGCATCACCGACACTACGGGCGTTCGTGGAACCTTTAGTACTGGATTTAAAGCGCCTACCCCAGGACAGTCAAATGCATCTAACATTTCTACTACAATCGACAATGCTACAGGTAAGTTAGTCAATAAGGGTGTTATCCCTGCGACTAGTCCTGTTGCCTTAGTCTACGGTGGTAAGCAGTTGCAGCCAGAAGATTCAGAAAACATGACCTTCGGTATTTATACTACTGTTGGTGAGTTCGAAATCACTCTGGATTACTTCTCAATTGACGTTGATGACCGGTTGAACTTCTCCAAAGATGTTAACTTATCTGCGGCTGACATTGCTCAGTTGATAGCCGATAACGTTCCTGGTGCTGGCGATATGTCGAAGTTCCGTTTCTACACTAACGACTTTGATACTACTACTGATGGATTCGATTTAGTCGTATCAACAAGCACTGATTGGATGGGCGGTACTACCGATTGGAATCTAGCTTACAATCAGACTAATACTGACGTAACTAATCGTGGTGTCACTATTGATGATGAGCGTGAGAAGCGTATCGAACAAATGACTCCAGATACTCGTTGGAACTTGTCTGCTAATCACATGATGGGTGATTGGAGAATGCTTGCCCGCATCAGCTACTACGGTGACTGGTATGACAGTGGTGAAGGATTTGTATATCCTGGCGAGAACGTTGTTGATTTAGAGCTAGCGTATAACATCAATGACAATTCATCAGTCATGGTCGGTGGTAATAACGTACTTGATGAGGCAGGTGATACTCTGCATAACATCAATTCATACGGTAACCTTTACAGCACACAAGCTCCTATGGGCTTCAGTGGTGCATTTTGGTATGCCAAGTACAGCTATAACTTCTAAGCGGCTCTTTATGAGTTAATTAGATTTAAAGGTCTGAGTAAAATTGGACTTGAAAGACCTTAAAAGGGATGCCGTATGGCATCCCTTTTTTTATGCACATTAGTTTAAGAATGAAAATGACATGTACTGAAATATACTTTTATACCGGCTTATTACCAACTAATGGGCATTTTGCATATGCGTATAAAACATTATTTACTATATTAATCAGCTACTTAACGAATAGATTAAATTCATATTTAGATGTCTCTCTCCGCTACTCTATGGTATATACGGGTAGTTAATACCGGTAAATTTATATCTAAAACATTACGGCTGCGACATTAATGGCCATTCTAGTTACATTTTCTTTAGGGGAGAATTATGAAAACTAAAAATATTTTGACAATAAATGTAATTGCAACATCACTACTTGTCGGTGGTATCGCATTACCAGCGAGCGCTGCAACTACCGCAACCTTAGAAGAGGTTGTTGTTGTGGGCTCTCGCGGAGCACCTCGCTCTGTGGGCGACTCACCAGTTCCTGTCGACGTAATAAGCTCAGAGGAACTTGGTAGAGCGGGCAGCAACGACTTAATGATGCAGCTTCAAGCCGCTGTTCCTTCATTAAATGTCCATTTACAACCTATTAGTGATGCGGCAAGTATGATTCGCCCCGCTAACCTTCGTGGCTTATCCTCAGACAGCACTTTAATAATGGTGAACGGCAAGCGGCGTCACCGTGCATCTGTTATCGCCTTCCAAGGCGGTGGTGTGAATGATGGTTCTCAAGGTGCCGATATTTCAGTGATCCCAAGCATCGCTCTTAAGTCCGTAGAGGTTTTGCGTGACGGTGCGGCGGCTCAATACGGCTCTGATGCTGTTGCTGGTGTAATCAACTTTGTATTGGATGATTCTTCTGAAGGTGGAAGTTTGACTGTCAAACAAGGCGAATACCAGGCTGGTGACGGAGCAACTACTGTTATCGCAGGAAAAATGGGTATGTCTCTAACCGATGATGGCTTCATGAACGTTAGCTTTCAAATGAAAGAGAATGATGCGACATCACGAAGCATGCAACGTCCAGATGCGCAGGCTCTCATTGACGCTGGGAACTCGGCAGTAACTTTACCCGCACAGATTTGGGGCGCACCAATCATTGATGATGATGTTACTTTCTTCTTTAATTCCGGTTTGGATCTTGGTGATGGAAGTCGTGTCTATGCTTTTGGTAACTACTCTGAACGCGATATAGATGGCGGTTTTTACTACCGTAATCCAGATGGCCGTGGTGGCGTGTTTACCAAAGGTGATGGTAGTCGTTTAATTGCCGATGTTACGGGTGATATGTCAGGTAACTGCCCAACAGCACTTGCGCCATCTGACTATGTAGGCAGAGATGCCGTCATGGCAGACCCGAATTGCTACATTCTTAACCAAGCAGCTCCTGGTGGCTACACACCTCGCTTTACAGGCAATATCACTGACAGCTCTTTCACCATGGGTCGAAGTGGCGAGATTGCAGCAGGCCCAATGTCTGGTACTGCTTATGATGTAAGTGGTTCGGTGGGTCGTAATGAATCTTCGTTTGGCTTGAATAATACATTCAACCCATCGATGGGTCCTGACTCTCCACGTAACTTTAAAACAGGTAGTTACATTCAGTTAGCGAAGACCTTCAATATTGATATGTCGAAGGAATACGGATCTACGCTTGTCGCTTATGGTGCGGAATGGCGCGAGACAACATTCTCAGTCCTTTCAGGTGAGGAGTCCTCGTGGAAAGCCGGAAAATATGCTACTCAAGGCTTCAATGTAGGCTCACACGGCTTTGCCGGTTTCTCTCCTGACTCAGCGGGCGCGTTTTCTCGCCGCAACTATGCGGTCTATGGTGATGTTTCAAACCAAGTGACTGATGCGTTATTTGTTCAGGGTGCCATTCGCTATGAAGACTATAGCAGCGGAATTGATACCACTAACTATAAACTCGCGTTTAACTACAGATTGAGTGACAACGTAGCACTTCGTGGATCACATAGTACCGGGTTCCGCGCGCCTACACAGGGCCAAGCGAATGTGGTCAACACTCAAACAACCCTTGTTGATGGTCAATTAACTCAGGCGCAAACACTTCCAGGCTTCAAGCTAGGTACCGGCCAATTACAGCCAGAGGAATCTACCAGCTTTGCACTGGGTATTGTGGCTACTTTGGGTGAAGTTGAGATAACTGCAGATTGGTTCAACATTGAAGTGGATGATCGTATCGCTCTGACAAGTAATGCTGCACCAACGGATGCTCAGCGGGCTGCAATGGGGGCTGCTGGGATTCCTAATCCAGAGTTGATTGGTGAAGTTAACTACTTTACTAATGATTTCAACACTGACACTTCTGGACTTGATATCGTAGCAACCTACGGTACCGATCTTTGGGGTGGAAGCACTGAATTCAGCGCGGCTTATAACTACACCGACACAGAAGTATCTGATCAGGGTAATGTGACTAGTGACAGTAAGGTGAAACGCTTAGAAGAGGGATTACCTAACCATCGCGCCACCTTTACCATGGATCAAAACTGGGAAAATGTCAGCGCTTTTGTCCGCGCCAACTACTTCGGTGAGTATTATGCTGTTCACGCAGATTGGTTTGGAACTGATGCTGACTCTGCCATGACATTCGATATGGAAGTCACCTACAGCCTAAATGATAACTTTGATGTTTCTATCGGTGGTCAAAACATATTTGACCAAGACGCGGAGCGCATTGAAGGTTCTTCTGGTGCAGTAGGTGAAGGTGTTCCTGGAAATGTTCTTGGTGCGATCTTTTATGAGACCTCACCAATGGGTATCGAAGGTGCTTTCTGGTATGTTAAAGCAGGCTACAACTTCTAAAAACTCCTACTAGGGTTGCTAGAAAAAGTAAGTCATTTTTAAATTGTGACTTACAGTAATCAAAAAGGGATGCCCAGTGGCATCCCTTTTTTTATGGTCCTGTACTCTTAATCAGGTGACTAGACTGCCTCGAATCCTATTTGGCATTCAATATATTGATTTGTTCTTGAAAGGCAAAACTCAGCGAAAAAATACTAACCACACTGGCAATGACGATTAACTTTTGGATGGTCGCTTGTCGCACCATTTCTTCAGGATTATCAAATGGATTACCCCCCTGTAACTGATAAATGACATAGGCTAATACACAGATTAAATAAAATACTGTCACCATAGCAAAACGATTATGTACCTCGCTACGCAAGAGCACTATGAGGTACAAGAGCGAAGCGGGAACCATTAATCTAAACGCATTGACGGCAAAAAAAACGTGCATATCAAGATATAGATCATAGGGTGTTAGGCCTACCCCCGCAAAAAAGACCGTACCAACAAAAAAGAATATGGAGCCAAAGAACCCCAACCACCGATTTATAATGTTTTGATGAAATAATTTTTGCACATAGAGAAAAGCGATAGACACCGCTATAAAAAGAAACATCGCCATGTTAAAAAAGAAACCAGCGATAAAATTCACCTCATCAGAATGCGAATAATACCCTCCTAGATCGCTTAAAAAGTTGTGGGTCAATGAATAGCCAATCTGCTCTGTATCGTGAATATTACCGCCGGGATAAAAGTACATGGCTATGCACACTGAGCTAAGAAAAAAAACTGATACAAACCTTAAAACCTTAACGGGCCAAAAATTATCCATTTGAAACTCTCTCCTATTTTAGGGTCTAAGGGTAGCAGAGGCCTTTGAATTAGTCAGCAATGCCTCGGCAAAAAACCTTGACAAAAATAATTATCTATATACCCTAGGGGGGTATGAAGATACTAACAATTATTTTATGTCTCCTATGGTCCTCAGCCTCCTTGGCAAGGCCAATTTCCTATGTTGATGGGCATACGCTGATGGCTAATTTCGGCCCACTGGAAGATTCTATTTATTGGCACTACACGCCTAATATTAACTACTCTGTCGGTTTAGATTATCAGAGAGACAAAATTAGCAACGAACGCTTTCCGTCAGCCCGATTTACTTACCTTATAAACCGTAAAAATACTGCACAATCTCAACGCAACCTATACTTTAAGACCGGCGTTGGTCTAAATAATATCGATAATCACTTTTATTCTCTGGCGGGTGACTGGGAAACCAGACGGCTATTTTCTAGCTTCTCAGTTAAACAATCCTCTGGTGTCGATTACGATATGTTGGAACAGTCTGTCAGAGTGGGTATCGCTCCTTATCTTGGCGACTATGGAGATCTTCATACATGGCTGATGATTGAAACAAAGAAAGATGATTTAGACGATGAACGTATTACATATCCGGTGCTAAGATTGTTTCAAGGCGGAGCCATGCTTGAAGTAAGCTATCACAAAAAAACTGATTGGGGCCTTCACCTCATGTACCGCTTTTAGCCGTTAACCTAAAGTTGAGAAGATTATGAAAAATGTATTATTACTGGGTCTGCTACTTTCCTCTGCAGCGATTTACGGCGAGCACCATGACCAGCACGGCATAGAAAACATGCATTCACATGAAGGCCATATTCACAATGAGATGGTCAATGGCAAAACCCTTGAGGTTGATGCACAACGATTTGATAAGTTTATGATTGATATCGACAACCATGTCGTTGCCGTTGTCAGCGTCCAGGGAATGGTTTGTGATTTTTGCGCCCGAGGTATTGAAAAAACATTCGGTAAAGACAAGCGTGTTAGCAAAATAGATGTCGACTTAGCGTCTGGCAAGGTACTGTTAGCTTTCTCGATGGCTGTTGATATCGATGAGGCGGACATTACACAAAAGATCCTAAACAACGGCCTGAACATCACTGAAATACAAGTTGTTGGGAAATAAAATGCAAGATAATAACTTACAGACGCAGAAAACCAACTTCTTCTCGTTGTTCGCTTCAACCTCGACTTTGATTTGTTGTGCCTTACCGGCGTTATTTGTAAGCCTCGGAGCCGGGGCTAGCTTTGCCAGCCTAGTCAGTACTTTCCCCTTCTTAATTACCCTATCCCAATATAAAGTGCCGATCAGTGCTTTCGCCTTCCTTCTGATTGTGGCCGCAGGAATCATGAATTATCGCTCGGCTAGGTTACCCTGCCCTATAGACCCTGAATTAGGCAAGGTATGTATGCAAACTCGCCAGCGATCGCAACGACTCTACTTCATATCAACAGGAATTTTTGCTTTTGCGAGCTTTTTTACCTATATCGTCCCACTGATAATATAAGCTAAGGATCCTCAATGAAATCGTCTTGTCACCGACCCCTCATCCCAAACTTGAATCGTATTAGCGGCCAAATTAAAGGCGTAGCCAGAATGGTCGAAGAGGGCCAGTACTGTATCAACATACTTGATCAACTAAGAGCGGCAAAGTCTGCAATAACCACTGTCGAAAATAAAATTCTCGAAAAACACATCCAAGAATGTGTGACAACATCACTTAAATCACAAGAAGATGTCGACACAAAGATTCAGGAACTGATGAGCATACTCAATCGTAAATAAAATAAAAGCTTAGCTATGCTTATCAATTCATCGTTATTAATTTGCAGCCTTCAATCGTACTTGAGGCTCAAATGCGAAACTCAGCAAAAAAATATTAGCTACACTAGTCATAACAACAAGCTTTTGTAGGGTTGCTTGCCTAACTATTTCCACGGCAGTCTCACAGGGGTTTTCACTTATCATTTAATAACCAACGTACTCCGCTACACCGAGCAAATAGAGCTCTGTCATCAAAGCAAAGTGAGTAGCAACGGAACTACGCAATAACACAATGATGTACAACAGAGACGCGGGAATAAGAAATCTAAATGCATTCCTAGCGAAAAAGGCATGGTGATTAAGATACAGACACAGAGGTGTTATCCAAACTCTGAAAAAAACACAGTAACTGCCAACCGAGAATTAACACTATCTCCTTTAACTAATAGAGTTAGAGGCCCTTAGAAAAATGTAACTCCCACTAGTATAAACAGGAACATACCGTCGTTAAAAAAGAAGGCAGACATCAAGTTAACCGCGCCAGAATGAGATTTACAGCCACTCAAATCGCTTAAAAATTTGTGCCTAAATGAATATCCCAATTACTCTAGATTATGGATATTGCCTCTAGGATAAAAATACATAGCTACGAAAACTACGGCGATAAAAAAACCGAGACAAACCTTAAAACGTTAATAGGCCAAAAATTATCCATTAGAAGCTCTCTCTATTTTAGGTTCTTAGGTTAGCTATGGTCTACGAATTAGCCGGCAATGAACCTGCCACACTTGCTTTTTTAGCGTAAATGATAATAATAACCGTTCTCAACAGTTTTGTTCTTAAAGGTATAGTTATGGCCATTCGCACCCCCTCTCTTAAATCTATTTTAAGCACTGTACTCATCGTACTTGCTCCACTTTATTCGGTGGCTTCAGACGAGGTAAATATCTATTCGGCGAGGCAAGAGTCATTAATAAAACCCCTTTTAGAGCGCTTTACTGAGCAGACAGGGACTAAGGTTAACCTAGTCACCGGTAAAGGAGATGCTCTGCTGACGCGATTAAAAAGTGAGGGTATGAACTCACCAGCAGACATCCTTCTAACAGTAGATGCTGGGCGTCTCTATCGAGCGCAAGAAGCCGGCGTACTGCAAGCTATAGCGTCTGATGAACTAAATAGTCTAATTCCTAGTCATCTTCGCAGCTCTGACAACCAGTGGTATGGTTTGAGTGTTAGAGCCAGAGTCATTGTCTACGGAAAAGATCGCGTACAGGCCAACCAGTTAAGTACTTATGAGGCTCTTGCTGATCCTCAGTGGCGAGGTAAGATCTGTGTGCGCTCGTCCGGAAATATATATAACCAATCACTGGTGTCTGGCATGATTACCTCACAAGGGATGATCAAAACTGAGGCTTGGTTAAAAGGCTTTGTGTCCAACTTTGCACGCCCGCCGGCCGGTGGTGATAGGGATCAAATAAAAGCTGTAGCCTCCGGTCAATGTGACATAGCAGTAGTGAACAGCTACTATTTAGGCGGAATGATCTTATCAGATGATCAATCTCAACAAACAGCGGCGAGCAAGGTAGCCCTTTTCTGGCCCAATCAACAAGATCGGGGCACACATATCAACATCTCAGGTGCTGGTATCACCAAGTCGGCAAAAAACCTCAAATTAGCGGAAGAGCTGATCGTATTCCTAGCGGCAAATGACAGTCAAGAATGGTATGCTGAACGCAACAATGAGTTTCCTGTTAGGGAGACCGTGAAAGTGAGTTCCGTCTTAGAATCTTGGGGTCCGTTTGTGGCAGACACGCTAAATGTATCTGAATTAGGCCGTAACAATTCTGCGGCTATTATGGCTATGGATCGTGCTGGTTGGAAATAGACTCTAGCTCATCAGGCTTTAACTCTTCTAACCAATCTTCCGGCCGAGGCTGGCGTATCTACCTCTTTATTGTGACGGCAGTTATTGCTGTACCGATGCTAGTTATATTCGCCAGTCTTCTCCAGCCTTTCTCAAGTGCCTGGCAGCATTTGTTCGACACAGTACTTACAGACTATATTACGAATTCTCTACTGCTAATGGCTGGGGTTGGTTTAGGCACGTTGGTGCTTGGTGTCAGTGCTGCCTGGCTGACAGCGATGTGTGATTTCCCCGGCCGTAAAATTCTATCCTGGGCATTCCTCTTACCTATGGCTATGCCTGCCTACATTATTGCCTATACCTATACCGGAATATTAGACTTCTCAGGGCCACTTCAGACAGCGCTTCGAGATACTTATCAATGGCAATATGGGGATTACTACTTCCCAGAAATACGCTCTCTGGGCGGAGCTATTTGTATGCTTTCACTGGTGCTTTATCCTTATGTCTATATGCTAGTTAGAGTGGCCTTTTTAGAGCAATCGACGGCGGTACTAGAGGCTAGCCGGAATTTGGGTAAAAAGCCCTGGCAAACATTATTTTTAGTGGCGCTACCCATGGCCAGACCCGCCATCGTGGCTGGTGTTAGTTTGGCATTAATGGAAACTTTAGCCGACTATGGCACCGTTGCTTATTTTGGTGTCAGCTCGTTTACGACGGGTATTTTTCGAACCTGGTATGGGCTTGGTGAGCTGACAACGGCAGCGCAACTATGCGCATTTTTAATGTTGTTTGTATTTGCTCTAATCATGGCTGAGCGCTGGTCCAGACAACGTCTTCGGTTTCACCATCATTCAGCACAGAAAAAAATGGTTCGCCTGCGTTTGAAGGGCTGGAGGTCAGCACTGGCTATGTCAGTCGGCAGTTTAATTGTATTCTTAGGATTCGTTCTACCCGCATCGCAACTCGCCATTTGGGCATCTGTGGGTTGGCAAGAAAACCTTGATGGCGACTTTATTACATTGCTTTTTAATAGCTTCTCCTTGGCGGCCATTGCCTCGGTATGTTGTTTAATCGTCGCGGTATTTTTAGCCTATACCAAACGCGCCTTTGCTTCGCGTGCTGAACTGGGTGCTGTAGCAGTTGCCAGCCTTGGTTATGCGGTTCCAGGAACTGTTATTGCGGTGGGAGTGCTGATACCTGTTGCATGGCTAGACAACCAGATCGACTTTTTAAGTACTACCTGGTTCGACTATCCTACCGGGCTACTAATAAGTGGCACCCTCGGATTACTTGTATTTGCCTACCTCGTACGCTTTTTGTCTGTTTCGCTGAACACGGTAGATTCTGGTCTAACAGCTATTAAACCTAGTATCGACGAATCAGCTCGATCGTTGGGGGCAACGCCAAGTCGAGTGCTCAGCCGTATCCATTTGCCCATATTGAGAACTAGCCTACTCACTGCATTATTGCTGGTTTTTGTGGAAGTCTTAAAAGAACTTCCGACCACACTTATTCTGAGGCCTTTTAACTTCAATACTCTGGCGGTACGTACGTATGAGCTAGCGTCTGACGAGCGTTTAGTCGATGCTGCCCTACCCGCTCTAGCAATTGTTATAATAGGATTACTACCCGTTTTACTCATAACCAAAAGTATTCTTAACGAGCGCTTCAGCAATGAATAAGCAATTAATATTAGATCAAGTCACTGTGCAATACGATGCTATTGCCGCAGTCTCTGATGCGACGTTCGCGCTGGCAGAGGGAGAAATTGGTTGTCTTCTGGGCCCTTCAGGATGCGGTAAGACAACACTGCTGCGAGCTATCGCTGGTTTTGAGTCGCTTTCTACAGGAAGTATCAGCTTACATGGTGAGTACATTAGTACCCCTAAACGAACACTGGCACCAGAAGATAGAGCGGTGGGGATGGTCTTTCAGGACTTCGCCTTATTCCCTCACTTGAACGTGCGCGACAATATAGGTTTTGGTCTAAGTAGTTTATCCTCTACTGATAAATCTAATCGTGTTTTAGAGATGCTCGAATTAGTCGGTTTAGTCGCTGTTGCAGACCGGTTTCCTCATGAATTGTCAGGAGGGCAACAGCAGCGTGTCGCATTGGCAAGAGCGCTAGCACCAAGTCCTCAAATTTTATTACTCGACGAGCCATTCTCCAATCTTGATGCGGAGCTTAGAACGCAGCTTGCAGCAGAGATTCGTATACTTTTAAAAAAGAACAAAGTCACCGCGCTGCTGGTTACTCATGATCAAGACGAGGCCTTTGCAATGGCCGACAAAATTGCGTTGCTCAATGCCGGTAAAATTGTGCAGATTGACACCCCCTATAAGCTATATCACAAGCCAGGAAGCTTATTTGCAGCAGACTTTATTGGCAAAGGAACCATTATTAATGTGGGCATTGATGCAGCAGGATTGCTGGGCAATAACCTAGGCAGCCTTTCGATTAATGCCCTTCCTGAGGATCTAGGTAACACTGTGAAGCTTTTAGTTAGGCCCGATGATATAGCCTATGA
>ENA-ORXF01000965-ORXF01000965.1-marine-metagenome-genome-assembly--contig:-NODE-965-length-19467-cov-30.234141_pt1 | contig 19467 bp, 13 predicted proteins | sample MGYA00237864_ERZ511476 | MGnify/ENA primary metagenome ERZ511476 (study PRJEB26306, sample SAMN06343908) | marine metagenome | isolation source: coastal waters | place: Atlantic Ocean: West Antarctic...
GACCTATTTTTATCGCGGTAGCACATCTGATTTCTAATAGAACCAAAAGCTAAGGTAAAGTGTGTTGTTGACGAAACCTTATAAATGAAAGGTTTCAGGTGGTTTAGCTATTCCCACTCAATAGTGCCTGGTGGTTTAGAGGTTGTATCATAAACTACTCTATTAATACCCTTAACCTCATTTATAATTCTTGTAGATACCTTGCTTAAAAATTCTCCACTAAAAGCATAAAAATCAGCAGTCATACCATCAACTGATGTTACTGCTCTTAGACCACAAACAAACTCATAAGATCTTTGATCTCCCATTACTCCAACAGTTCTAACTGGAAGTAAAACTGCAAAGGCTTGCCAAATTTCATTATACAAATTTGCTGCTTTGATTTCATCGATATATATTTTGTCGGCTTCTTGAAGCATTTTTACTTTGTCTCTGGTAATATCACTCAGTACACGAATACCTAGTCCTGGTCCTGGAAATGGATGTCTTTGAATAAAGTCTTTTGGTAACTTCAATTCCTCACCAAGTCTTCGCACTTCATCTTTAAAGAGTTCTCTTAAAGGTTCTACAAGTTCTAGCTTCATGTCTTTTGGTAACCCGCCAACATTATGGTGTGATTTAATCACTGACGATGGACCACCATGAAAGCTTTGAGACTCAATAACATCTGGGTAAATTGTACCTTGGGCTAAAAACTTTGCTTTTGATATTTTTTTAGATTCCGTATTGAATATCTTTATAAATAAATTTCCAATTATTTTACGTTTCTTTTCTGGATCAGAAACACCTTTGAGTGCTGTAAAGAATTTATTTTTTGCATCAACTGTTATTAATTTAGATTTAAAGTGCATCTTGAATAAGCCTTGAACTTCTTTGGTTTCATTTAATCTCATCAAGCCTGTATCGACATAAATACAGGTAAGTTGCTTATTAATAGCTTTTGAAATTATGGCTGCTGTTACCATGCTATCAACACCACCCGATAAACCACATATCACATGATTTTTATCTACTTGGTATTTAATCTTCGAAACTTGTGTCTTCAAATAATTTTGCATACTCCAGGTTGGTTTAGTCTTACATATATTAACAATGAAATTTTTTATTATTTTTTCACCTTGATCTGTGTGAACTACTTCAGGATGAAATTGAAGGCCGTATATATTTAGTTTTTTATTTTCAATTCCTACATATTTAGAATTCTTGCTAGCTGCGATTACTGTAAACCCCCTAGGAAGTTTAATTGCCTTATCACCGTGACTCATCCAAACATAATTTTGCTTATCCTTTAATTTGACGCCTTGAAAAAGCTTACTTTTATTTTTGTGCGTAATTAGAGTTTTACCAAATTCTCTTTGTTTAGAAATTTCAACTTTGCCACCTAATTGATGGACTATTAATTGCATACCGTAACATATGCCTAGAATTGGGATATTTAATGTAAAGATTTTTTGATCAATTTTTGGTGTACGTGACTTATGCACACTCGCTGGTCCACCTGAAAAAATAATTCCTGTTGGAAAATTATCTTTGATTTTAGTTAAAAGATTTTTACTACTTACAATTTCACAATAAACACCAGCTTCTCTAACTCTTCTCGCTATCAACTGAGTAACTTGTGAACCAAAATCAACTATATAAATCAAAAGAACCTCTATTATTTAGTTTCTAACTTTTTGATTTGGTCTAAATACTCACATCCCTTAGGACATAAAATTTCTAGATTACTCACATACTTATTGTAACTATCATTATCGTTAATATTATGGAAATATTCGCCAACAAAATAATTTAATTCTAGATTATCTGGCTGCAAAGATAGGGCAATTATAAAATAATGATTTGCCTTATCTAAATTTTCTAAGTCCTTATTTATATAACCTAAATGAATAAATGACTCTATATTTTTAGGATTAAAGACAACACTTTTTTCAAATAAAAAAACTGCCTCGTCTATTTTGCCTTCATTATAAAAATTTAAAGCTTCATCATGGAATATTTGACTGGAAGCAAAAGCAAATGTGTTAATTGATAAAATACAAAATATAATTAAGGCTACTGTCTTTTTCATAATCTAAATATTAGTGGGATAATTTGGTGATTCTCTAGTTACATCTATATCATGTACGTGGCTTTCTCTTAAGCCTGCACTAGTTATTCTAACAAACTCTACTCGAGATTGAAAACTTTCGATATCTTTAGAGCCTGTGTATCCCATTGAGGATTTAAGTCCTCCAACCAATTGATGAATTATTGGTTCCAATTGTCCCTTATAAGGCACGCGCCCTTCAACTCCTTCGGGTACTAACTTCATGGTCTCTTTTATTTCTTCTTGAAAATAACGATCCGCAGATCCCCTGGCCATAGCGCCCAAAGAACCCATACCTCGATATGATTTATAACTTCTTCCTTTGAATAGATAAATTTCACCAGGGCTTTCATCTGTACCGGCAAATAATGAACCAATCATTACTGCTTTAGCACCGGCACCAATTGCTTTAGCTATATCTCCAGAAAATTTAATACCGCCATCTCCAATAATTGGAATTCCAGCTTTTTTTGCCTCGTCAGCACATTCTAAAATTGCAGAAAATTGTGGCACACCAATTCCAGCTACAATTCTTGTAGTACATATCGAACCAGGTCCTATTCCAACTTTAATACAATCAGCTCCAGCATCTATTAATGCTTTAGTAGCTTCTTTAGTGGCAACATTTCCAGCTATTATATCTACCTTTGTTATTTTTCTTATTTCTTGGACTGTAGATATAACTTTATCAGAATGTCCGTGAGCAGTATCAACGACCAATACATCAACACCAGAATTAATTAATTGTTTTGCTCTTTTTAGAGCTTCATCACCTACTCCAATGGCAGCGCCAACCATTAATCTTCCCTTACTATCTTTAGTTGCATTTGGGTATAATTGACTTTTTTCAATATCTTTAACGGTAATTAAACCAGTGCATCTATAATCGCTATCAACAACAATTAATTTTTCTATTCTGTGTTTATGAAGTAAATTTTTAGCTTCAGAGGTACCAACCTCATTGTCTACAGTAATTAAATTTTCACTAGTCATTAATTCTTTTATTGGCTGACCGTCATCAGTTGCAAATCGAACATCTCTATTTGTTAATATTCCAACCAGTTTATTATTTGCATCTTCAACCACAGGTATGCCTGATATATTTTCAGTTCTCATTAGATTTAAAGCATCTAATAATGTTTTCTCTGGGGAAATAGTAACTGGGTTTACTACCATACCAGTTTCATATCTCTTTACCCATTTTACTTGATCCGCCTGTTGTTCAATAGACATATTTTTATGAATTATTCCAAGGCCACCCGATTGGGCCATGGCTATTGCTACCTTGTGCTCAGTTACCGTGTCCATTGCAGATGATATTAGTGGAATAGCTAGATTAATTTTTTTGGTAACATTTGTGTGGGTGAATGCTTCAGTAGGCAAGACAGAGGATTGAGCAGGTTTGATTAGAACATCGTCGAACGAAAGTGCAGTAATAATACTATTGCTTTCCATTTCTGGTTTTTAAGCCATTTGACTAATAATGTCAATTTTTTCAAGTTACTTTTTTTTATAACAAACTAAGTAAATTTCACTAGAATTTTTTCTACTAGCATCCGGTTTAAATGATGAGACTTTAGTAAATTTTTTCTTAGCGTCGTTAAGTAGTTGACCAAGATCGCCTCGTCTAAAATATTTGGCTATAAAGTGTCCACCTTGATTTAAACAATCGTCTGTTAAGGCAAAGGCTTCTTCTAACATTTCCATAGATCTAAGAAAATCTGTTTGTCTATGTCCTGTCATATTAGGAGAAATATCTGAAACTATTAGATCAAATGGTTCAGTACTATCCACGTAGTCATTAAATTTCTTTGAAGTAAAATCGTCTTTAAATATTTCTACTCCTGGAATTGGATCTACTTCCAGTAAATCTATAGCTACAATTCTTGTTGGAGATTTAAGCTCTTTTACTAATACTTCTGACCAACTTCCCGGTGCTGCGCCCAAATCTAATGCAGATTTAACATTTTCAAAAATATTAAATTTTTTGTTCGTTTCTGTAAGTTTATAAGCAGCTCTAGACCGATAATTATCTTTTTGAGATTGAATTACGTATGGATCTTTGAGGTGTCGTCTAAGCCATTCTGTGCTTCGATGGCTAAGACTTTTATTTTTAACTCCAGGCATGTTTTAAATTACCATATTTTAAACCATTTTACCCCTAAAATAATAGCACTATATCAAATTGATATATATCTTGACGATATATCAGCTTGATATATATAAGTGCATTGTAACATTAAATTAAGTTAAATAAATGCAAACCGATTCCATATGTTTAGGCATACTCACCAGTGGACCGACTACAGGCTACGTCATAAAAAGCCTCTTAGAAGGACCATTGAATCAGATTTATAATTTAAGTTTTGGATCAATCTATCCAGCCTTAAGTAAGTTGACTAAAGAAAAGTTTGTCACTTGCAAACAACACTCTCAAGACAAAAAACCTGATAAGAAAGTGTATACTATTACAAAAAAAGGCAGTTTGTATTTTAAAGAAATTTTACTATTAGAGGCAGGAAATTACGTAAGGTCAGGAAATTATGGTGATCAAGTAAAATCAGAGTATGCAATGTTATTATTATTTTCAAAGTTTCTTCCTAAAGAACATATAAAATTAATAATTGATGAAAGAATGCTGTTCGCCCAACAACAACTAAATCTAATAACCTATGATGGACCTATGTCTGCAGATACAAACTTAAATTCACTAAGAAATTCGCCTCAAGGTAAATTTATGAGAGGCTTAATGTCTGAAATTATTAAAACAGGAATAAGTTACACCGAAAAAAATAGAAAGAAGTTACATGATTAAAAAGTTCAAAGACCTACCTACTAATTATAAATCAGCCCTAGTTATTTTTATTGCTTTGGTATTATGGATTGCTTCTGGAGTATTCAAATCTGAGGGTGATGTTGCTGTAGTTGAAGGCACAGAAGTTGAAAAAATAATATCAGTAAGAGCAACTGATGTTGTTGCGGAAGATAAAATTTACTACTTAACTATAAGAGGTAGAACTGAAGCTGAAAATAAAGTTATACTGAGACCCAAAACAACTTCTACTATATTAGAGACACTTGATAAAGGTCAGGCTGTTAAAAAGGGAGATGTTGTTTGTACGTTAGACCCTGAAGATAGAAATGCTAGACTGGATGAAGCTGTTGCTAACGAAAAACAAGCTCAATTAAAATTTGATGCAATAGAATCTTTGGCTAAAGATGGGTATCGTTCAGATAACGCAGTTGCTTCAGCTGAAGCGGTGTTAAAAGGAGCTGTTGCAAGAAGAGAGATTGCAGAAAATGCTGTTAACAATACCAAACTTAAAGCTCCATTTGATGGTTTTGTTGAAGATATAAACGTTAAAGTGGGTGATTTAATATCTCCATCACAAATGTGTGGCTCTGTAATTCAGTTAGATCCTATGATTGTTACGGGCGAAGTAACAGAAAAGAATATTACACAAATTATTCCACAACAAAAAGTCAACATAGAACTTTTAAATGGCAAGATTATTGAGGGTCAGATTTCCTACATCAGTAAGAGCTCTAACTCTGCAACAAGAACTTATAAAATTGAAGCTACTTTTGAAAATAAGGATGGACTAATTAGAGAGGGTGTAACGGCTACAGTTAAAGCACCATTGCAAAAATTAAAAGCTCACTTAATCCCCTCTTACCTTCTGTCTCTAAATGATGTTGGGGATTTAGGCGTTAAGATCGTTGAAAATAATATTGTAAGATTTGTTAGCATCCAAATTATTGAAGATGTTTCAGAGGGTATCTGGGTTATAGGCCTTCCTGAAAAAACAAAAATTATAACAGTTGGACAAGAATATGTAATTGGTGGTCAAACTGTTAACGTTCAAACAGTTGAAGGTTGATTCAGGTTCTCCTGAAATAATATATATATCTTATGATTGAATTTTTAGTTGATAGAAAAAGAACAACACTAGCAATTTTAATTGTATTAATTTTTGCTGGAATTATAGGTAGAATTAATATCCCTATTGAATCTGAACCAGAAATTACAAGCCCTCTTGTTTATGCCGGTGTTACTCTTCCAGGCATTTCTCCAAGTGATGCCGAGAGATTACTTTTAAAGCCACTAGAAGATGAAATTAGAGGTATTTCTGGAATAGATAAATTGCAAGGCTTTGCTTTTGAAAACTATGCCGTAGTAATTGCTCAGTTTGATGCTGTTGACTCAATGAAGGTTTCATTAGATAAAATTCGTGATGCTGTAAGTGATGCTGAGGCTAAGTTTCCAGAAGACGCTAAGGATCCAATCGTTAGGGAACTGTCAATAAATGATGAGCCAATTGTTATCATTACAATAAACTCAGCTAATTCAGGTGAAAGATACTTGTTAAATCTAGCACGTGAAATTAAAAAAGATATTGAACTAATTCCTGCAATATTTAGCGCAGAAATAGTTGGGGCTCGAGATGAGCAATTAGAGGCAACAATAAATAGATCGCAGTTACAAAGTTATAATATTACATATAATGAAATTTTAAGAGCCGTTGCTAACAATAATCAAGTAGTTACAGCTGGAGAAATTGAAACAGGTAAAGGTCAATTTTCAGTAAGTGTTCCTGGTTTATTTGAAACAGCAAAAGATGTTTATGACCTTCCAATTAGATCTACCGATAACAGTACAATATATTTATCTGATATTGCAAAAGTAAAAAGAAATTTTAAAGATAGAGAAAGCTATTCAAAAATTGATGGCGTTAAGACTCTCTCAATTTTTGTTAAAAAAAGTCGTGGTGAAAATATTATTACAACACTTAATCAAGTCGAAGATGTTGTAAATATTTATAAAAGTAAAATATCAAACGACATTAATATTGGATTTATATTAGATAATAGAAATTATATTGCTAAACAAGTACAGTCTCTACAAGGCAACATATTATTGGCTACTTTATTTGTTGTAATTATAACTATGTTAGCGCTTGGTATCAGGTCATCGCTTATTGTTGGTTCAGGTATACCAATTTCAATTTTAGTATCTTTATTTATCTTATATATAGCTGGCTATGATTATAATTTTATGGTCATTTTTGGAATTCTAGTTGCCCTAGGAATGCTGATAGATGGCTCTTTGGTTGTAGTGGAGTTTGCTGATAGAAAGATGGTTGAAGGACTCAATAAGCAAGATGCTTATGTTTATGCTGCTAAAAGAATGTTCTGGCCAATAGTTGCATCTTCAGCAACAACACTTGCAGTATTCATTCCTTTATATTTTTGGCCTGGTATTTCAGGTCAATTTATGCGGGTATTACCTCTAACAATATTTATTGTGCTCCTTGTTGCCCTTTTTTATAGTCTTTTATTTGTTCCAGTAATCGGAAGTGTTTTTGGAATAGCCTCATCATCATCAAAAGAAAATTTTTCAAGTCTAGGCTCAGAAAAGGATTTTAATTTAGATACTCTTACCGGTTATTTAGGAAAATATGTTTCCATTTTAAATTGGATGATCAAAAGACCTATATTGGTACTATCATCAATACTTATTGCACTATATTTGATCATTTCTACATACGTCTCATATGGACCAGGAATGGTATTCTTTAGTCAAACAGATCCCTATTTTGGAATAGTTAAAGTATCTGCTAGAGGTAATTTATCTATTGATGAAATTAATGAACTTACAACTGAAGTAGAAAAAATTCTTACAGACACCCCTGGAACAAAAAATGTATTTCTTCAAACTGGTCGGATGGGTGGAATTGGAAGTAGTGGCGGTAGCGCTGAAGACACTATTGCAAATATTTTTTTTGAATTCGTTGATCGAAAAGAACGTAAAAATGGATATGAAGTAATTGCTGATATTCGAAAGGAAACAGATAAAATTGCTGGTATAAAAGTTTTAGTTGATGAATTGCAAAACGGTCCTCCAGTAGGTAAAGATATTGAGATTAGATTGTCGGGACCTTCAACTGAGTTGCTGATTCCATTTACTCGTGAGTTAAGCAAATTTATTAATGATGATGTTGACGGGATAACTAGTATTGAAGATACCTTACCTATTCCATTAGTTGAATGGGAACTAACAATAGATAAACCTAAGGCAGCTCAATATGGAGCTGATATCTTTACAATTGGTACTGCTATAAACTTAGTTACAAATGGTGTTTTAATGGGAAAATACAGACCAGATGATGTTGATGAAGAGTTAGAAATATACGTTAGATTCCCAGAAGCTGAACGATCAATAGATCAGCTTGATGAAATAACAATTGAAACAAATAAAGGTGCTGTGCCAATTAGTAACTTTATTTCTAAGAAGCCAAAGAATAATGTCAGTTTCTTAAGACGCTATGACGCAAGAAATGTGATGTATGTAAAAATGAACACCCTTGATGGTGTTACAGTTGGAGAAAAAGTTTCTGAAATACAGACTTGGGTTAACGAACAAGATTATCCTTCTCAAATTGATATTACATATGGTGGAGAAAATGAGGAGCAAAATAACTCAATGAAATTTGTCGTTCAGGCAATGATAATATCAATTCTCATTATGGCAGCCCTACTTGTCACTCAATTTAATAGTTTCTATCAAAGTTTTATTATCTTAACAGCAGTAGTAATAAGTACGGCTGGGGTTTTTACTGGACTACTAATCTTTAACCAAGAATTTAGTGCAATTCTTCATGGGATTGGAGTAATTGCATTGGCAGGAATTGTAGTAAATAACAATATAATACTAGTTGATGCCTACAATTTTATTCATAATAAAAATGATGGTGATGTGAAAAAATCAGTGCTTAAAGCATGCGCACAAAGGTTGAGACCAATATTTTTAACTACGATTACAACAATGCTTGGATTGATACCATTGGCATTAGATTTAAGTATTGATCCAATTTATCGAACTATTGACTACAATTCTTTTACTACAACTTTCTGGGCACCGTTGGCACAATGTATTGTTTATGGTCTATCATTTTCAGCAATTTTAACATTAATTGTTACACCATGCTTAATCGTATTGCCAGAACATGTAAAAAAATTGTTAGCATCAAGAAAAAAGAAGTACATTTTTATATAGATGTTGAAAAATATTCTTACAGCAATCCTTTTAAGAAAGAAGACAATTTCTACTCTTTTATTAATGGTCACATTGCTGGGCTATATTTCCTATCTAACTTTTCCAAAAGAAGAACGTCCTGAAGTAAATCTTAAGACTGTAGCTGTAATAATAAGCTATCAAGGCCTAGTATCTGACGATATGGAAAAACTAGTTGCTGAGCCTTTAGAGCGTGAACTAATGTCTCTAGAAGGCATAAAGAATGTAATTTCAGTTTCTAAGGATAGCCTGGTTCAGTTCATGGTACAATTTAATTTAAACACAACCGAAGAAAATTTAGGCAAGTTTGTAAGAAATAAAGTTGAAGATAGTAGAGATAAATTGCCCGATGATATTGAGATAATAGATGTGCGCGAATATGACTCATCGTTATTTTCGAAAATAAAAATTGGTATATATGGAGATGTTCCGTACAAAATTTTACATAGCACTGCGGAAGAATATAAGAAACAATTTGAAACAATAAAAAATGTCACAGAAGTTGAAATCAATGGAAGTAAAGAGGAGGTAATCAAAATTACTGTCAATCCCGCTTTATTAGAAAAGCATAAAGTAAATATAAGTGAGATTATTAACGCCCTAAAATCATATAATAATTTAGTTCCAGCTGGCATACTTGCGGATAGTAATGCAGATTTTTCAATTAAAGTTCCAGGGCTGTATGAAGATTATGCAGAATTAAACTACCTACCAATTAAAACGATTAACAATTTTGTTTTAAAGCTAAATGATGTAGCAGATATTGAAAGATCATTCTTAAAGAGAAAAGAATACGTAAAAGTTAATGGCTATGAGGCGTTTAGTATTAGTATAGCAAGAAAGCCAGGAACTAATGTTCTAGACTCATATGACTCTGTAAGAAATATACTCGATTTGAATAAAGGTAAATTTCACCCAGAAATAAGAGCAATTATAATTGATGATGAGTCAGCTGAAATAACTCAAAGAATTGGTGCTGCAGAAAATACAGTTATAACAGCAATAATGTTGGTTATGGTTATTGTTATTGGGGTTCTAGGAATAAGAAGTGGATTACTAATTGGATTTGCAATTCCAGTAACATATCTATTTTCAATCTTAATATTGGACTCGATTGGAATGACTTATAACTTGATGACTATATTTGGCTTAATACTTGCTGTTGGTATGCTTGTTGATGGCCCTATAGTTATTTCTGAATTTGCTAGAGCAGAACAAGAAAAAGGTGTGCGAAGAAGAGATTCATATATTAACGCATCTTATAATATGTTCTGGCCAATTATTGCTTCTGCTTTGACTACTATAGCCGCCTTCATTCCACTAATATTTTGGCCAGATAATATTGGTCAGTGGTTGCGAGTTATACCTATTACCGTAATAGTGGTTCTTACCGCTTCTTTAATAGTTACTTTAATTTTTGTTCCAGCTTTAGGCTCCATGATTGAAAGAAAAACTGATGAGATGGATCATTCACCAATCAAGAAGAGTAGTTTTCTACTAGATAAATATGAAACTGTATTAGAGCTTGCAATATTATCTCCTATTAAGGTTGCTCTATTGACCATACTTACATTTGTCATGGTAATTTTTTTATATGGAAAATTAGGTACAGGAGTTCAATTTTTTCCAGATGATAAGGCAGATGGTGCTAGAATAAATGTAACTGCAAGAGGAAACTTAACCACAGAAGAGAAAACTAAATATATTAATGAAGTTGTCGAAATTGTAGGCGCAAATAGTAATGTACAAAACTATGTGGCTAATACAGTTCAAAGAAAACATATTTGGATTTTTGATAATAATCCTAGTGATATAATTGCGAATGTCTGGATGGATTTTAAAAATGCAGATGAAACAATGGACCCAAGTATAATAATTGATAATTTAAAAAAAGATTTTGAAAAAATTGTTGGATATGGAATTGAGGTTAAAGAAAATTCAATAAGTAGCGTCCTAAATGCTGGTAAGCCCATTGAAATTGAAGTTTCATCCTCCGATACAAGACTTCTTAGTCAAACTGCGGAAATTATAAAATCAAAACTAAATAGTGTTGATGGAATTGAAAATGCAGAGATTATATATCCTATATCAGGGCTAGAATGGAGATATGATATTGATAGAAAACAAACAGGAAAATATGATATTCCTATTCAATCTATTGGAGCAATAATAAATTTAGCTACTGATGGTTTAAAAATTGGAACTATGCGACCGAAAGATACTGATGAGCTAGACATAAAACTTTTTTTACCAGAAGACCAAAGAACATTGGACAACATAGAAACACTTAAAATTAATACAAAAAAAGGTGCCATACCAGTTTCAGAATTTGTAATAAAAAAACCTGTAAATAAAATATTTTCAATAGGCAGAAAAAATGGTGCTAGAAATTTAATAGTTAATGCCGATATAGCTAAAGGTGCAAATACTGCAGAAATGATTTCTAATATAAAGCTATGGAAAAATACAACTGGCCTACCGCTGGATGTTGATATTAAATTTTTAGGAGAAGCTGAAGATGCTCAGAGTTCAATCAACTTTGTAATAAGTGCTTTTGTATTTGCTTTATTGGCAATGTTTATGATTTTAATTTGCCTATTCAATAATTTTTATCATACTTTTATTATTCTGTTTTCACTAGTGCTTTCGACTACTGGAATATTTGTTGGATTGATTGTTTTACAAATGAATTTTAATATTATTATGACTGGCTTAGGAATTGTTGCCTGTGCAGGTATTGTTGTTAATAATAATATAATATTGATTGATAGTTATAGAAAAATTAGAAAAGACGAACCCAATAAAATTAAAGCTATCATTCTTTCTACTAAAAGTAGAATTCGACCGATACTTTTGACTAACATAACAACAGTTATAGGTATCCTGCCATCTGCATTACAGTTAAGTATTAACATATTCGATAGAACTATTAGCTATAAGAGTGCTGAAACGTACTTTACTGAGCCTTTAGCGTGGGCTTTAGTTTGGGGATTAAGTTTTGCAGCTATTGCAACTCTAATTGTTACACCTGCTTTATTAGCGTTACCTGACGCTCTTAAATCTTTATTTAACAAAAGATACTCGCAAATTACAGCCAATTAATCTAAATTAATTTTAATGAAATCAATTGCAGTTTACTGTGGATCTTCTAGTGGTTCAGAATCAATATTTGCTGAAATAGCAACTGAAATTGGTAGTCTTTTAGCAGTTAATAATATTAAGGTAATTTATGGTGGTGGTGACTCTGGTCTTATGGGAGTTGTCTCTAATGCAGCTATAGCTAATAAAGGTGAAGTTGAAGGCATAATAACAAATCACTTGGTTGAAAAAGAAAAGAAAAACTTAAACATTTCTAGCATTCAAGTTGTTGAAACAATGCATGAAAGAAAAATTGCCATGTTTAATAAAGCTGATGGATTCTTAGTCCTGCCAGGTGGAGTTGGAACACTAGAAGAATTCTTTGAAGTACTATCATGGAAGCAGCTACAAATTCATAGAAAGCCAATAATTTTATTTAATCTTAACAATTATTGGTCTCAATTAATTGAGTTGATAGATAAAACTATTGATTGCAAATTTACTGGTGAAAATATAAAAGATGCATATATCGTTGTAGAAAATACCGCAGAATTGAGAAAGGTTCTTAATATAAATGTCAAAAATTAAAGTAAGTACTCCAGTTATTGAAATAGATGGTGATGAAATGACTAGAATCATCTGGGAATTTATTAAAAATAAATTAATTCTACCTTATGTTGATGTTGATCTTCATTATTACGATCTTGGTATTGAGAATAGAGATAAAACTGATGATCAGGTTACAGTTGATTCCGCTAACGCAATTAAAAAGTATGGTGTTGGTGTCAAATGTGCAACCATAACTCCAGATGAAGATAGAGTTACAGAATTTAATCTTAAAAAAATGTGGCGTTCACCTAATGGTACAATTCGGAATATACTTGGCGGAACGGTATTTAGAGAGCCTATCATATGTAAAAATATACCAAAGTTAGTTCCAGGTTGGACAGATCCAATAGTAATTGGCAGACATGCCTTTGGTGATCAATACAGAGCAACTGATTTTAAAGTTCCTGGAAAAGGTAAACTTTCTATTAAATGGACTCCTGAAGATTCATCTATGGATTCTATTGAACATGATGTCTTTGATTTTCCTTCAAGTGGTATTGCAATGGCAATGTATAATTTAGATGATTCTATTCGTGATTTTGCCAGAGCATGTATGAACTATGCTTTAACGAGAAAGTGGCCCGTATACTTATCGACAAAAAATACAATATTAAAGGCTTATGACGGTAGGTTTAAAGACCTGTTCCAAGAAATATATCAAGATGAGTTTCAATCTCAGTTTGAGGCAAATGGTATGGCTTATGAGCATAGATTAATAGATGATATGGTTGCCGCTGCACTTAAGTGGAATGGTAATTTTGTATGGGCTTGTAAAAATTATGATGGTGATGTGCAATCGGATACAGTTGCACAGGGGTTTGGTTCTTTAGGTTTAATGACTAGTGTTTTAATGACACCTGATGGTAAAACTATTGAAGCCGAAGCAGCTCATGGAACTGTAACTAGGCACTATAGAATGCATCAAAAAGGTGAAGCAACCTCAACTAATCCAATAGCTTCAATTTTTGCATGGACAAGAGGTCTTTCTTACCGTGGAAAAATGGATGATAATCAGCCTCTAATTAATTTTGCTAGTACTTTAGAAAAAGTTTGTGTTGATACAGTTGAGAGTGGCCATATGACAAAAGATTTGGCTATGTTAGTTTCTGATAATCAAAAATGGCTTAACACACAAGAATTCTTAGCAAAGATTGATGAAAATCTTCAAGCTGCTATTGCTTAATTAGGTTGCTATTCTAGAAACAATAAACTCTTTTATATCTTGTAAAGGATTATTGTTTGCTTGGATATTTCCACCAGATTGAGCAAAATCACTCCGTCCACCTGCCCCTTTACCACCAGCTATTGAGGAAGCATATTCAGCTACTTCTATAGCAGACAGGGTTTCTGATAAAGTCGTAGTTACTCCAATTAAAAAAGTTATCTTAGATTCATTTTCAGCTGCAATTACTATAATACCATCGTTTTTTATTTTTTTCTTAGCATTATCAATTACACCTCTCAAATCTTTAGCTTTGATATTTTGACATGACTCAACAATTATTAACACTTTATCTGTTTCAGTGATTTGCTTAATAATTAATTCTTCTATCTTATTCTTCTCTTCATTAATTACTTTACTATCAGTCTCTTTTTTCTTTAGTATGTCATCTTGCTCTTTTTCCTTAGCTGCCTGACTTGCTATAAAAGTATCTACATCATTACTTCTTAACGCTTCAATTCTCCTTACACCGGCAGCTACCGACGTGCTGCTTATTATTTTGAATTTACCAATTTCATCAGTATTCTTAACATGTGTACCTCCACATAACTCAACACTATAAGCTTTGTCATTTTCAGCACCTATAGATAAAACTCTAACTTCGTCACCATATTTTTCTCCAAATAAAGCTAATGCACCTTTTTTTATGGCATCTTCTGGTTTCATAGATTGAGTTGTTACCGGATAACTTAAGCTAATTATTTTTTCAACATTTGACTCAATGGTTTTAATTTCATCATCACTAATTTGTTTGTGATGGCTAAAGTCAAATCTTAGTCGATCAAATGAGACTAATGAACCTTTTTGAGACACATGATCACCAAGAGTGTCTCTAAGAGATTGATGCAGTAAATGTGTAGCAGAATGATATGATCTTAATGAATCTCTTCTGTTTGAATCAATAGATAATAATACATCATTACCTATTTTTAAATTTCCATTTTTAAGCTTTCCATAATGCAAATGTAAACCTAACTTTTTTTTAGTATCAGTAACTTCAAAAACAGATTCGTTAAAAGAAATAGAACCCGTATCCCCTATTTGACCACCAGACTCAGCATAAAAAGGAGTTTGGTTTAGAATTAGTATGGCCTCAATATCTTTTGTTATGCTTTTAACTGACTTATCAATAACAATAATGTCCTGAATTATTGCTTTACCATTATTCTCCTCATAACCTAAAAAATCAGTAATTCCTGATTTGGAAACAACATCAAACCAAATTTTTTCAGTGGCTGCGCTCCCTGTACCTGTCCAGTTTTTACGAGCATTTGATTTTTGTTTATCAAGCGCATCATCAAAACCTTTTTTATCAAGCTCAATATTTTTAACTCTTAAAATATCTTCAGTTAAGTCTAATGGAAATCCAAAAGTATCATAAAGCTTAAATGCTGATTGGCCTGGAAATACTTTTGTGGGCAACTTAGAAACTTCATCATCTAACTGCTTGATACCTGTACTAAGAAGATCTTTAAATCTTATTTCTTCATACATTAATGTTTCTTTAATTAAAGTTTCTGCTCTTAATAATTCAGGATAATTATCTGACATATTAGATACGACAGAAGAAACCAATTGATGTATCAAAGGATCTTTAAACTTAAGCATATGGACGTGTCTCATTGCTCTTCGCATAATTCTTCTTAAAACATAACCTCTACCCTCATTTGATGGCAATACACCGTCAGCGATTAAGAAGCATGATGATCGCAGGTGATCAGCTATTACTCGATGGCTTGTAAGCGAGCCTTCATCGTTCCTTTTTGTTAACTCTATTGATTGATTTATTATTGTTTGAAAACTATCAATATCATAATTATTATTTGTTCCTTGCATAACTGCAGCGATACGCTCTAAACCCATACCGGTATCAATCGAAGGTTTAGGTAGATCAATTCTTTTTGATGAATCTATTTGCTCATATTGCATAAAAACAAGATTCCATATTTCAACAAATCTATCCCTTGTATCGTCAGCTTCACTTGGAGGTGTACCAGCATATTCTTCACCATGATCATAAAATATTTCTGAACATGGGCCACAAGGTCCCGTATCTCCCATGGACCAGAAATTATCATTAGTACTTATTCGAACTATTCGCTCATCTTGAAAGCCAGTAATTTTTTTCCATATGTTAAAAGCATCTTCATCATTATGATAAATTGTAATCCATAATTTATCTTTGTTTAATCCAAACTCTTTAGTAAGTAGGTTCCATGCCATCTCTATTGCATGTTCTTTAAAGTAATCACCAAATGAAAAATTTCCCAGCATTTCAAAAAAAGTGTGGTGCCTAGCGGTATAACCAACATTCTCTAAATCATTATGCTTGCCACCCGCACGGATACATTTTTGTGATGAGGTAGCTCTTGAAAAATCTAATGTTTCTAACCCTGTGAACACATTTTTGAACTGAACCATTCCTGAGTTTGCAAACATCAAGGTTGGGTCATTATTGGGAACTAATGGGCTTGATGAAACAACTTTATGACCATCACGTTCAAAGTGGCTTAGAAAGGTTTTTCTTATATCATTCAATTTCATGGGTAAGATATACCACTATATCACTAAAACGCAAAAGGGCGCTTTACGCGCCCTCATTGCTTCAACCAAAGGAAAATTAAGTTATTCTTTTACTGTTTCAGTCTTCTCAACTACCGCTTCCAACTCATCGACAGGATTTTCAACCTTAATCACCTCTTCTTCTGGCTCTTTATCAATATCCTTATAATGGTCTCTAATTTTTGCTTCAACTTCATTAGCAATTTTAGGGTTTTCTTTTAAGAAAATTTTTGAATTTTCTCTACCTTGCCCTACCTTGTCTCCATTGTATGAAAACCAAGCTCCAGCTTTATCAATGATTCCAAGTTTAACACCTGTATCTACCAATTCACCTAACTTAGAAATTCCTTCACCATACATGATGTCAAACTCCACAACTTTAAATGGAGGTGCTACTTTATTCTTTACAACCTTAACTCTAGTTTGGTTTCCAACTATTTCTTCTTTATCTTTAATTGCACCAATTCTTCTAATGTCTAATCTGCATGATGAATAAAATTTTAAAGCATTACCACCCGCTGTTGTTTCTGGGCTTCCAAACATTACGCCAATTTTCATACGAATTTGGTTAATAAATATAACCATACAGCCCGATTTAGATACTGAGCCAGTTAATTTTCTTAACGCCTGACTCATCAATCTTGCTTGCAATCCCATATGTGAGTCACCCATTTCTCCTTCTATTTCAGCTCTTGGTACTAAGGCTGCCACAGAATCTACTACTAGTACTGAAATTGCCTTTGATCTGACTAGGGAGTCAGTAATTTCTAATGCTTGCTCACCTGTGTCTGGCTGTGAAATAATTAGCTCATCTATATTTACACCTAATTTTTTTGCATAAGCTGGATCTAATGCATGCTCTGCATCTATAAATGCACAATTCTCACCTAATTTTTGCGCTTCGGCTATTACGTGAAGGGCTAAAGTAGTTTTACCTGAAGATTCTGGTCCATAAACTTCGACTATTCTTCCCTTTGGAAGACCGCCTATGCCTAATGCAATATCAAGAGAAATTGAGCCAGTAGATATAGATTCTATATCCATAGCTCCTCTTTGCCCAAGCTTCATAACAGAGCCTTTGCCGTAAGCTTGCTCAATTTGAGATAAGGCTATATCTAGGGCTTTACCCTTACCAGCTGTATCTAATTTATTGTCATCTACTATTTTCAAGTTTGTTGTCGCCTTACTCATTTGTGATCTCCAGTTAAATATTAATTAACTAAATGTACACATTTTGTTCTAATTTACAAATACTTTTAAATTATTGATTAATATAGATAATTTAGTTTATGTTCGAATAATGTTCTCAAATAAATCAAAACTTTACAATCAATGATTCTAATTTTGATAATAAGGCAATTAACTAACAATGGATATTAGTAACTAAATATTATTAAAATTACTGTTGATATATTGAACTAGTCACTTGAATGAAGCTTTTCTGATCTTTCGTGGAGTTCTTGGGCTTCTATGCTCAATGTAGTTACAGGTCTAGCCTCTAATCTAGCTAACCCGATAGGTTCCCCTGTTACCTCACAAAAGCCATAAGTGCCATTATCAATTCTTGTAATAGCTTCATCAATTTTTCCAATAAGCTTTCTTTGTCTATCTCTAGTTCTTAATTCTAGGGCTTTCTCAGATTCTTGTGTTGCACGGTCGGAAATATCAGCTGGAGTAGTTGAGTCTTGTAAATTTTCTACAGTCTCCCTACTTTCTTTATGAATTTCAGATTTCCAGTCATTTAGCTTTGTTCTAAAAAATTCTTTTTGTTTAGCGTTCATGAATTTCTCATCTGTTGAAGGTCTGTAATTTTTAGGAAGTTTTGTAGCCATAATAATACCTTTAATAGTTACGAATTGATGGATCTATCTAATGTTTTTTGCTTTATTAGTCAATAAAGCAATAGAATTCAATGTATAAAACATGTATTTTGAGTTGATAATTATTAAATATATAATATCTTCCTAAAAAAAATGAGAGATAACCAATGAAATTTGAAGGCACAAAATCATACATAGCTACAGAAGATCTTAAGGTAGCAGTTAATGCGGCAATAACTTTAGAACGCCCTATCATCGTAAAAGGCGAGCCTGGTACCGGTAAAACAATGCTTGCCCATGAAATAGCTAATGCTTTGGGTTCAAAGATTATTACATGGCACATTAAATCAACTACAAAAGCTCAACAGGGTTTATATGAATACGATGCTGTTAGTAGGCTGAGAGATTCTCAGCTTGGAGATAAAAAAATTAATGATATTGGTAATTATATTAGTAAGGGTAAGCTTTGGGAGGCTTTTGAGAGCACTGGTCGACCGATACTGCTAATTGATGAAATTGATAAAGCTGATATCGAATTTCCAAATGACCTACTGTTAGAGTTAGATAAAATGGAATTCTTCGTTTACGAAACTGGTGAAACTATAAAGGCTAAAGATCGTCCTATAGTAATCATTACTTCTAATAATGAAAAAGAATTGCCCGATGCGTTTTTGAGAAGATGTTTTTTTCACTATATAAAATTTCCAGATGTCAGCACTATGGAACAAATTGTGCAAGTTCACTTTCCAGATATAAAGAGTGATTTAATCAGAGAAGCATTTAAAATTTTCTATGATATTAGAGATGTACCTGGAATTAAGAAAAAGCCTTCTACTTCTGAATTAATTGATTGGTTAAAATTATTAATGACAGATGATATAGATGCAAAGGCTCTTAAGGAAAAAGATCCAAATAAACTTATACCACCATTACACGGTGCACTTTTAAAAAATGAACAAGATGTTCATCTATTTGAAAGATTGGCTTTTATTTCAAGAAGAGAAAATGATAA
>ENA-ORXF01000973-ORXF01000973.1-marine-metagenome-genome-assembly--contig:-NODE-973-length-19330-cov-9.239339_pt1 | contig 19330 bp, 16 predicted proteins | sample MGYA00237864_ERZ511476 | MGnify/ENA primary metagenome ERZ511476 (study PRJEB26306, sample SAMN06343908) | marine metagenome | isolation source: coastal waters | place: Atlantic Ocean: West Antarctic...
TATAAATGTGGTAAACCGCAAGAACGATGCGCACACGTGCATTAGATGCATACACATGCCGAGATGGCCGTTCCCCGTAGCGTCGCCCGCCCGCTTCACGCGCTGAGGTCGTCCACGAACTCCTGGCCCTGGTCCTGTATGAATCCGTGGTGCATCTGCGCCACGACACGCCGCAGCACCGCCAGCGCTTCCGCTGCCGCCGGCCCGACGGCGCACGCATATAGGATGCGGAGGCCACCCAGCTGCAGTCTTTCGTCCTCCAGATGCGTCAGCATCGCCGGCGGCAGCAGACCGAACACGCCCGCGGCGTGCGCGTGCGCGGCGAAGCGGCCGCGCTCCGCCAGCGTCCTCGCGTCTGCGACCGAGGCAGGGGGGTGTATCAGAGCGGCGAGCAGCAGAACGCACAGCGGCTGCAGGATGCAGTCGAGCACCCCGGCGCAAGGATGCGCGCGCATCGTAGACGTGATGGTTGCCATAGCGCCGTTGTCGAGCATCGCTACCGCCTCGCTGTTCCGCGGCTGCCCGCCGAGGCCATCGCCGTAGACCAGGAAAGTCGTGAGCTGCGTGACCGCACTGAACTGCGCATCGGCATGCGAGCGGAACGTGCGCATGCCGAGCAGCAGCGCGGCGTAGTCGCGCTCTTCACGCAGATCCGACGCGCGTAACCAGAACACCCGCGCCTGCGCGAGGAAGGGCGCACGCCAGGCGGCGTCGGCCAGATGCTGCCGCGCCAGGACGCGCGCTCGTACTGACACTCGTGACAATACGATGTGCAGGTGCCACAGGCTATCTTCGCCTGACGACCATGTGCGCATTATCAGGAGGAACACGTCGTCGTTTGCGAGCAGCGACATGTCTGTGGTGTGGCAGTGCCGCGGCCTCTCTTTTATACGCGGCTCTGCAGGGTCGTTCACGCGTCGGTGGAGTCGTTTACGGTGTTCAATTTCAGTTTTTTTTTTTGACTGATTTTGACCGGGGATTTTCCTAAATTGGAGTTCGTTCGTTCTCGATATGTTTTTGAGAGTTTATATATAAATGTGGTAAACCGCAAGAACGATGCGCACACGTGCATTAGATGCATACACATGCCGAGATGGCCGTTCCCCGCAGCCTGTCCTCGCACTCGTTGTCGTTGGCGTCGCCCGCCCGCTTCACGCGCAGGACGATGTCGTGCACGAGCACGCGGCACGCGCTAACAACGCCGAGGCGCCGATGAAGACCCATTGCAAATGCAAGCATATGGTCGGGGTAGATGGCGCGCGGGGCGAGGTTGACCCCTGACATCTGGAGCGCCATGGGCAGCGGCACAGGGTGTGGGATGAGCTGCACCGGGACGTCCGAGAAGCCGCCCGCGCAGTACCCGCCCTCGTAGATTCCTCCGTGTTTGCAGACGTACACGACGCGATCGTCGTCCGACGTCACAGCCACTATCGTCGGAGGGAGACCGAGTACGCGCGTGAACGTCTCGTTCGGTAGATTGTCGGTCGCGCCGGTGACAAAAGCGTTGCCTTCTAGATCGACGATAGTGGTGTGCGAATAGCAGCAAGCGAATGACGAGACACCTCTCGACGACCACGGCCCGTGCACCAAAAGCGGCGCGTGTGACGCGTTTGTATCGCCAGTGCCGCACTGAAAGATGTCGTTGCGGCCCCAGGTGTAAAAATCGCCGTTGCGCAGCACGGCCGCGCCGTGGAAGTACATAGCGAGCTGCAACACAGGCGACGGGAACTTCAAGGACGTCAGACTTTCGCGGTCTGTCGTGTCGCCCAGCCCGAGCTGTCCCCATGAGTTCATTCCCATGACATAAGCGCTGCCGGTTTCCAGGACGATGCCTGTCGAATAGAAGCCTGCAAATACGCTAATGGCTGCGCCAAGGACGTCTGCGCCAGCTAAGGGCTCGGGCTCCGCGATGTATTTCACCGCATTGCTCCTACCGAGACAATTATACGTGTTGGCGCCCTTGCCGAGCACCCGGCCGTCGCAGAGCAGGAACAGCATGTGATTGAAGCCCATCGCGACACTGCGCACCGCACCGAACGCATGGCGCACCAGCACCGGCTCGGCGTACAGAGTGCGGCGCAGCGTTTCGTTGCCGCACACCTGGTCATAGGGCAGAAGCATGGTCTCCCACGCTTCCCCGTGGGCTGTGACCCACGTTGCACGGTTGTTCTGTGCGGCCACCGCTACCACGTTGCGCGCGCCCGGCACCGGCCAGGCGTTGCAGCGCATCCCGCCGTCTGACGTGATCACAAGCGAGTTGTTCCGTTTCGAGTCGTGCGTGCCGGCCGCGATCATCATCGCTGCGGTGTTTGCGCGGTGTCTGCAGCGCGCTTAAATATGGCGCGCTCCCTTGGATGCACTCGCACTGTCAGTATGTTTTTTTATTCTATTTCAATGCATGCCGAGATGGCCGTTCTCCGTAGCGTCGCCCGCCCACTTCCGGTGGAGTCGTTTACGGTGTTCAATTTCAGTTTTTTTTTTGACTGATTTTATCGTGGACTTTTAAATCCGATGTTCACCGTTGAAATGGATAAAATATCTCGTGGTATTTAGTTTTGTGAATGATATGTGCGCGCCAGTAATCATCGCATTCGCTGTTCCACTTTACACCCACTGGTTCCCGTGTATTTCGGTGCGCGGGCGTATAAAGGCAGCGATAGGGACAGACAATGCGCACGCTTGTCCTTGTTCTGTTATGTTGCGTATTCACAGCCGGGCACCCGGTTCACCTGCTCGAAGAGAAGGCGACGTGTGACGCGCCGGTCGCGACGCTGGTTCGCCGCGCCCTCGCGGAAGACGTGCTCAAAACCACGGCGTTGGAATGGAGTGGGACTCACATGCTACTGGACTGGAAGTTTGCAAACGTCGCAGACGGCATGGCTCGTGCACTGCCGATCGTATATAGAAACAAAGAGCTCAAACAGTCTGCCTCGATAAAGTGTGTGGTTGTCAGTTACACGGTGAGTGTGAAAACCCCGGCGTTTGTGTCGATGTACGCGTCCAGAGTGGACACCCGGAAGACGGTTTGTTCCACAGACGACACGGTCTTCGAACAGATTGAGTTTGAAGGACTGCCAATGGTGGACAACTTGTCGGTCGCGGGCAACACAAAGTTCTTGCAGGGACGATTGCAAGTGACGACTGCCACCGAAATCACGCTCCCCGCGCTATTGTCCGCTACGCCGTTTTTAGAGAGTTCGGTGGAGGCGTATGTGAAGAAGAGGTGGAGTCACAAAAACGAGTTGTTCGTACACGAGTTGTGCAGCATGGGAGGACGTCGATAGCCTTTGTATGCGCTCTTCGAAGGCCACGCGCTGGGCGTGTTCATCGATGTACACCGTATTCTCACATATGTTGATCGACCGTCGATATCGACTGTGATAGACCGACCGGTGCGGCTATGCGTCGGTTGCAGTCACTGACAGTCGACGACGGTAAACACGGCAACCACCTTTTGGAACATGATCCCGCCACGGCTCCCGGTTGCCTGGAACCCTCTCTGGGAATGCACGCCTGTTTGGTCGTAGAGCTTCCATCTGCCGCGCACGGCTGGCACGTGCACGAAAACAGCATGCCGCGCCGTATGTACAATGTATTTACCGCTCACAGGTACTGTCGTCAGCCATCGTTTGATGTTTGTGTTGACGCCGCGCTCCTTGACCCTGTCTAGCGTGTATGTACAGCGCGCGCTGTAGAAGTCGAGCACGCGCACGGACTCCGCAAGGTTTATCCCCCCTCTGTTGGCGTTGCGTGCGGCGTTGGCGCTACGCCGCCAGCGCGGCTTGTGTCTTCCAATGATAGCCTGCAGGCGGTCGAGGAGCTCGTCGAACGCGCGCTCGGTGCGGGGCATGTCGAGGCGGCAGGCGTACACGAGAGCGAGTATGCCGCACCAGCCATACTTGCACACGGTCGGCGAACACGCGCGATAGCGCATCGTGTGCGGGACGGCGGGCCGTGCGCAGCAGGCGCCACGCTATAAAAAATACAGGGCCCCCGCTACGGCGGCACGGGTGGACAGCGCGCAGCATGCAGGCGGTACCCGCCGTGCAGCTTGCGGTGGCGCCGGCGACCCAGGCCGCGGCAATACCGCTCCGCGACGTGTTTGCGGATTTTGTAAAGACAAAGGCGTGCGTGCATGCGGCGGACGACGACGTGTACGTCCGGTTCCTGGTCTCTGGTCGTGTCTGAAATGTGCTCGTATCAGATCCCTCAGTCTGCATCCGCTCCGTATGCCGCCCCCTCTGCTTGTCTCGCTGACATGCCGCGCGCACAGGAGAAGCAGGCGGCGGCCAACAACGAGACAGCTATCGGACAGCTCGCGAGCATGCGCGTGGTCGCAGATCTCGTACATCAGATCCTCGGCGACCTCGATCGTCTGAGCATCTGCGGGCTCTCGAAGCTGTACTCCATGTGTGAGTTCGTGCGCCTGCGGGAAAGTCCCTGTTTCGAGACGCAGGACCGGTGGGGGCTGTGTAGCGTGAGCGGATGCCCGACGAGCGAGTGTGTGGTGTTGGGCGAGCACTTGGAGTGGGCCGTCGACATCTCGTACCTGCACTTCTTCCGCATGCTGTGGATCGTGTTCCACGTGGACCACATCGAGCACAGCAAGTTTATGCACTACATCGATTCGCGGCCGTGCAACGAGAAGACAATCGATTCGCTCAAGTTACTGCAATTGGACAGAGAATACACTCCCGACAGCCACTATGACACCTATCTCGCCGCCTTCCACTATGTGCACGAGACGCTGTCCCGCACGGTTGATGCATACACTGACCGCTATTCGGCCACCGAGGGTGGGGTGTCGGCGGCGCTAGCGCTGGCGTTGCAGTGAAGCCGCGGATGTCGGAACAGCGCACTCACTAGAGACCGGTTTCATATTTAAGCTGTCGATAGACGTGCGCACTACACATATGAGCTTGTCCAAGGATGCTACGTTCTCTGATTTGCTCGGTGATGAGTTTTCGGACATGAACGATCTGGTTGCCGTGCACGCAGATTCCCGGCACGAGACCGCGCTCACACGCCTCTTTGCATGCGTCGAGGAACACTCTGAGCAGCTAGTGGGGAGGGACGCCGCAAAAACGAACAAGAAGAAGAAGGTTGTCGCGAAGGAGGTTTTGTGCTGGCATGCACGCATCGATTGGAACAGCACGGACAGCACCTACAGCAACTTCTTGGTGACCGGAAAGTGTTTGGGCCCTCTGAGCGACCCGGCCTTTAAATGCGACAAAAAGAGGATAATAGGATGTCTCATCTGCCCGCCGAAGACCGACAATCTAGACGCTGACAAGACGATCTGTATGCTTATAGCGAGGACCAAATTTGACGTAGAACGTGCCTCTGCTACGCATCTGAAGTGTCCTAATCACCTGTTCTGGTTGGGCGTGCAGTTGCTGTACGAGCTTGAAGGATACGGCAAGGAGTACACGGGTGTGAAAGTGCAGAAAATGAAGACTGATGTGGAAGCGCGCCGCCGTTTTTTTGTTGGATGGGCCGAAAAGTATGAGGCTGTGGGTCTGACGAAGAACGCTGACAGTTGTGCCAGTATCAGATTCGCGAAGGCGAGCAAGGTACTGGCCGCATTGGCTGTCTAGGTCCGTCGGACCCGCATGTTTATTTCTATTTATCACTGTACACACGCGAATAAACAACAATACACACCACACACACTGGTCGTACTATATACGACCCGCGAGTATGGCCGCACAGAATGCAGATACTCGCGGTGGATTTCGACCAAACCATCACGTACAACGAGGTTGGGTGTTTTGAAAAGGACGAGGTGGTGTGGAAGATGGGAGGTGTCTGTCGGACACAGCGCATGCTCCGTCTGTTTCACGACCTTTGCCGGCACGGCGTGACGATCTACGTGGTTTCTCTGAACCGAGGTGATGTAATCGGTCCTTTCCTCCACGAGTCAGGACTCGCACCGTTTGTCTCATGCGTGTATGATGGCGAGCATGTCAAGGCGTCCGGATCGAAACAGCTTCTGGTGCGACATCTAATGCAGACACACGATGTCGGACCGACACAATGTCTTATGGTCGACGACGAGCCGAGCAACATTGTTGACGCCCCGTGTTGGAGTATGCCCGTCCCACAGAAGCATGGAATCGACGACGATATAGACCGGCTCATCCGTGCGTTTTTCTGGCACTGGTATGCTGTCGGTGTTACACCACCCGCGGTCAAGATGCCATAGCACACGGTTGTTATACAGGCCAATCAAATCAACAGGTGATATTATTTAATAAAATCACTATTATAGTTTCCGCGCATCTCTGCTATTCACGGTTGAAAACAACGAGCTCTGCGGCGCCGTGGATGAATGCCGTTGAATGTGGCGGCGCCCACCCGCGCAGTGGGCGGCGAGAATACACACGCGATGCACGTTTGGCAGAGAATGGTGTATAGAGACGTTCAATATAATCGTTTAAATCAATACACGCACGCGGATCCTGCTTGTATATATCAATCGCACTGCTGCACGCACGCGCACCACCGCCTTGTCTCGACAACACCATGTCCGGCCAACACGCGGTGAGCTACGCCGCGACACGCTCGACGCGCGCGAAGTGCTCGAGCGACAGGCGCTCGGCCTCGACGATCTTGTCGTGGCGGATGTTGACGGCGCCAAGCACGCGCTGTATAACGATGTTGGACACGTTCTTCTTGTTGTCCGTGCTTGCGATCGAGCTGCGAATGAGCACGTTACTGGCGAATATCAAAAGTGCCGGGTCGACAAAGAATGTCTTTTCTGAGCTTACGGCGCGTACGTACAGACCGCCGCCCATTTGCATCGATGCTACGTATGTTTGTCTCTGGCGCATGCCGGCCACCGCCGCCGAGATCGTGATTAATTGAGCCCGCGACATCTGGTCGAAAGGGATGATTATGGTGGTGTCCGAGCGCAGTGGCGCGTAACCTACGTCGGTCAGCGCCAGTGTCAGTGGAAGTTGGAGGAGCTGTAGCATTACATGCACGATTGGATCGCTGTTCTCGCTTTTGTTCGTCGAGAGTATGGTGTGTACAGTCTTGATGATGTTTTCGTTCGAGAAGAACGAATCAATCACGTCCTGCATCGTGTCTCTCGCCCGCTGCCACGGCCGAACAGGCCTGCTGTTTTTTTTACAAGCGGGCGATTTGCTAAACGCGATGCTTCTATACGATGAGAGCTTATTTGAGGATGTTTATTAAAATCAAATATCGGTGTCTACACGGAGATTTCCGCCGCAGTCCGTTTTCCGCACTTGCGTTTTGCTTTTATGTCGACGATTCTGACGTCGCGCATGACGCCGCTATGACCAAAGGACCAGGCGTTCATTTTTATGTCATACGTTGTCTCGCTGCTGTCGCTGTCACGTACGCTCGTGACGACACCCACGTGCCAAGTCGTCTTCCTCGCCCCTAAACAACGGTCGGTTCCGTTGTCCCATCTCACTTCGACGGATTCGCCCACCGACGGCCTGAACTCCACACATGCGCGAAATGTGCTCTGCTCGAGTATCTCGGCACGGTGTTCTTGCTTGATCCGGTCGATGTACGCGTTCAATCGGTCGATCTCCCTATTGCGATCCCCGATGATCTTGTCGGACTCGGGGTCTTTTTCCGTGTGCACCTCTGTGGCCGCCGCCTTCTTAATGTTGTGGGGCATGAACGCCAGCACACGTCCGCCCGGGCCGTCGATTCGCACCTGGAAGCGCATGAGGTCGCGGTCGTAGCTCGTTATTACTGCCCGCGCGCCGTTGAACCAGGGCGCCTCTTTCACGTTGTCGACCGTGACGATGTCGTCTGCCTTGAAGTATGACGCCCACTGGTCGTTTGACCGCTGCCGTTCGTGCTCGCCGTATTCCCGGCGGATACTCGGGTTGGGTATTGACGAACTTCGGTGGCTGTATCTGGGAATCTTCAGTCGGAGGAGAGAATTCGGACTGTCGAGTTCGAACTGGCGACGCAGGTTCTGCGGCGCAACAGTGTACGATGTGGCGTCCAGTGCTACCACCCGACCGTAGATGAACTGATGGCCGGTCTGATGGATTGGTTTGAGCAAGACGATGTCGTTGAATCCGACGTCGAGTCCGACGCCAAGCGGTTTATAGCTTTGCATGACGATCTCGAATTGCATGCGCTTCGTTGTGTTGAGGATCAATTCCTTTGCTTCGTTTATCATCTGACTTCTCTTGGTCGATTCGATGGATGCGTTGTTCTTGTCCGGGTGGTATACCCGCATCTGCTGCTTGTATGCGGTGTTGACCATGTCCTCGTTTGGCCGGAAGTTCAGTCCAAGCAGCACGAAGTGCCATTCTTCCAACGAAGTGTCATTGCCTAGCATGATGGTGTCTGTATCGAGCGGGCGCCTGAGCTAGCAGGCGGGCTGTTATTTTTTTCTGCGCCATACGCGCACGTGCGAGGGTTCGGGCCGTTGGAAGAACAATACATCTATTTATTATAGTCGTTTACATCAAATACGCGCGCGCTCACATGCCCACGAGCTTACACGCCCACCAGCGAGTCCGTGGTCGTCAGCATCCTCCGCGTCTCCAGCGCGGAAAAACCGGTCTCGAACATGTCGAGTATGGTGTACAACACCGAGTCGTCGAGCAGCCGAAATTTGCAGTCGCGATTCCCCAGACGGGGATGCGCGCCCATGAGGCATGCCAGGACGCGGCTTCGCATCATCACGTGCCATGCATGCGGCGCGACCACATCGCGCAGAAACTCGACGTGCGGTGGCACGTCCTCGTCGCGGACCCACAGGGCGGTCAAGACGACAGGCAGCGTGCGGAACAGCAGGAGGCCCAGAAAGGTAAACGCGCCGTCCTCCCATCTGAGCAACGTCCCGGCACTCGCCTTGAAGTCGGCACACATGCCGTGGCAGCACTCGCATTCCAGCCCCGGGCACTCGTGGCGGTCGCTGCGTTCCCAGAGCATGTTTTCGTCCGCGCATACAGCAAGTAGCAGCTCGGCCCGCTGCATCATGCGCCGTTCGTTCTCGCAGTGTCTGAAGTTGAGTACCGTCCGCTGCACAGCACCAAGGCCGTCCTCGTCGCGCGCGTCGTAGCCACCGCGTTGTTCGCGTCCGGCGACCTCCAGCAGCAGCAGCAGCACTTTTGCATGGCAGGCGGCGTTCATGGCCTCGAATATGTAGAGCTGTAGCGTCGATCGGAACCTCGAGTCGCCCCCCCTTGGCTTCATTTCCGGCGCTCTGTCAGACACGCGCACGCCGAAGACGCTGTTGATGAGCATGATCTGCATACAAGCACTGGTATTTCCGACCTCTGTCGGGAAGACAGGAGGCTCCGGTGTCATGTACGTCCATATGCTTCTGTCGTCGCACTGACCCCGCCTCAGCGCCCACACGAGGATGTCGTGCGGTTCGCGCTCCACGACTCGGGTCAGTGGCACACGCAGCGCGTCGGCGCCGAGCGTGAGCAGGTGTTTGACGACGTCGACTCTGTTGTATGACACTGCCATAAACAGCGCCGCAGGATGGCGGCGGTTGTGCGCGTTGATGTCTGCGACATTTTTGGCGGCGTCGGCGATGTCCTGCATGCTGCCGTTGGGGATGAGCTTGTATAGTTCGACGTTCGCGGCCTCGAGCACGGGGTAGTTGTCGATGTCGATGTCCAGCCGCTTGAGTAGCATCGGGTCCGACAGCATGCTGTCTGCCGAATCCCCGTCGCAGTTCCGAATGTGCAGAGACACGCCAGCGTCAAGGAGGTTTTCGATGAGGCCTTCGCGCGCCACCGAGCCTCTTGGCGGCCTTTTGCGGTCCTTGCCAATGAGGATGTGCAGACACGTGTCGCCGCGCGCGTTCTGCGCGTCGAGCTCGTTGTTCCTCACGGGGTCGCCGACGTGTGCCGCGCACCGCATGATCGCGTTCATGCGTGTCGCGCTGGTTCCGGCCGCGGCCATGAGCGCGGTGTTGCCGGCCGCGTTCACCGCTGTCCGGTCGGCGCCCGCACGCACCAGCTGAGAGAACATGATACGCTCCTCTTCCGGGGTATTCGAGTCGAACACATTGTCGGAAGCCCACCTGTGCAGCACCGTGTCGCCGTTGACAGCCGCATGTCTGAAATTCGCGCCCTTCTGGAACAGCAAGACAACAACGGATAGCACTCGTCGCATCTCCATTCGGGGAACCTCGTCTGACGCTTCGATGCCGACGAAGAGGGGCGTCTTTTTGGTCAGCGGCGTGCACTGGTTGACGTCGGCACCCTTCGAAATTAAATAGCGCGCCACTGCCACGAGATTCCGTTTACACGCGATGTGCAGCATCGAGCGCTGCTCCGGGTCGGACCCAATGCGACCGGCCACTGACCGCATCGCGTTCACGTTGAGTCCGGAGTTCAATGCACGAGTAATACCGGCGATGTGTGCGGACTGCTTCCGGTTGTACAAATGCGTTAGTTCCCAGAATATCGTATGGGGCGTGGAGACACTGGCGCCAACTGATACCAAAAAGCGCGCCACTTCGTTAAGGTTATGGAGGCACGCAATGTAGAGCATCGAGTGCGGCTCTGGGTCGAGCAGGCCGGGAAGAGGAACCGCCTGTGTCGCGTTCACGTCGAGCCCGCCGTCGAGCGCACGCTGGATGCTCGCGATGTGTGTGGCCTGCATTCGGTTGTGTAAATACGACAGCTCCCAAAACACCGTCCTGGCTCCGGGCGCGGGCTCATCGGCCAAGTGAAAATCCTCATCGTCCGAATGCAATTCCTCCGTGTCTGTCGTCGTGTAGTCCTCCGAGACGGTCATCATGTGGTCGTTGTCCGAGACGGCCGCGGCGGCCGTGTCCAGCGGAGCGTGCTGCATCGTGGCTGCGGTCGACGGACGCGGTTCCCCCGCAGCGCCGCTGTTATTTTTTTCGGGTCGTTTCGACCAACGCCATAACGACCGGTTTTTAGTGCATTTTTAATACAACGGACAAACGCACCCTGTCTGCACTTTCAGTGAACACAGTGAACGAGAGACGTCGCTGTATATAAACACCTGTGTAGCAGGCTATATGTTCCGGCGCTATGCGGCGTCCTTCATGTGCACAGTGTTGCCGCTGAGTGTGCTTGGGATAGAGATGGGAGAGGTTTGTGGCATCGGGAAATATAAACGTCTGATGTACGCCAGCCCAACCACGTACAGCACAGCAATTGCCGAAACACCGTGTACATGGTGTCCAGAAGGGAAGTATAACACTGGTGTGTCCTACACAAAAACTGATTGTTACGACTGCGGCCTTGGTTGGTTCGCACCAAGTCCAAACGGATCGTGTGTACAGTGTCCATTTGGCATGACCACTACTGACTTGAAGTGCACCACGTGTCCCATCGGCAAATCTTCGCAATTTTATGGCAAATCTGTGGACCTGTCGCATGACGCTCCCACAGACGACACCTCAAAATGGTGGGAATGGTGCCATAGTTGTCCTTGGATGTGGGCCAAATCGGACCCCACTGCTCTCAGATGTAGCCGGTGCAGTCCGGGCACAGCCAGTCTGCAGAACAGGACAGGGTGTTCTATGTGTCCTGCCGGTACGTCGAATCCAGGCGGGGATTTATCGTCCTGCCAAAAATGTCAACACGGCCGGTATACGTCGACACCGGGCAACGCAGCGTGCCTGAACTGTCCTGTCGGAAGCACGACGAATAGCTGGGGCGGCACGAGCTGCGTTTTATGCCCGGCCGGAAAAGCTGGGTATGCTGAGAGTGCGTCCAACCCGTACTGTAGACACTGTAGTCTTCCGTTGTACTCACACACCACTGGACTGATCGGGTGCCAGAGGTGTAGCGCCGGAAGTATCACCAACAGCTCAGCATCGTCGTCGTGTACCGTCTGCCCAGCTGGCACATGGCAGAAGTCTAGCTTAAATGACGTGTGTGTCCCGTGTCCATCCAATCCATATGGGCGCGCATCGTTGGTGTGTCCCGCGTACAAGCAGCCGCTGCCGGCATTTGTAAAACTTGTGATCGACGTTCCGCTCACCGTGGCAGAATTCACAGAAGACAAACAAACGTTGTTCGTGGGTGCAATTGCCGCCACCGCCAGTGTAGCGCAAAATACATTCGTCGACATCACAGGGATCACATCGATTGTTCGTCGTCGTCGCATACTATCAGCGAGTATAGCCGTCGCGACGCAGATCACAACAAACACAGCCAATGCAAATGCTGTCTCCGGGAGATTGACACCGGTCGAAATAAACAGACAAATGGCATCTTTTGGCATGCCTGCCATCACGGTGTCTGTGGGTGCCACTGTCGAAACAGTGAAAACAGTGGCAATGGTCAACACGCGGGCCCAGACGCCAATATTGTGTACGGGGTGGCCTGCCAGCGTAGTAGCGGCATCCCAGGCGGCGTTGCAGAAAGACGCACTTGTCGAAGCAGACACAAACGCGCTGGAACTCTTTATCAAACACCAGGACCATGCCATCAAACCGCTCGATACGCAGTGTCTCATCCTCTTCGAAGCTGCAAAGCAAGCGCTCAACGCCAGCAGAGAAAACACCAGCTCTGCTGGCCGGTGTGTTGTGGGACTGCTATCACCAGTGCTGGTGCTTCTACTGCATATGGCGAGGCGACTCTAGGTATTCGACTCGACGGTTTTAGTGAAAGGCAGCGCGGGGGTGGGCGGTAGCGCGCGTGGCCGGGGACGGTGTTCCCCGAATAGCGCCATGTGGCTATACAACGCGACACAATCGTCGCGGTTCGAGTATTAAACAAAAGATATTCCCACGCAAACTTCTCATGTATCGCTCCGAGTCCGTCCCAAACGCCGCGGCGGGCGCGGCGGCCGGCAGCGCGTCGAAACACGCGAAAAAGCGGCTGGCCAGCAGGGCAGGGGCGGCGGCCGATGGCGACTGCGAGTACACGGGGACAACTCGGGTCGACGACCCGGTGGCGTATTACGAGATCTCCGACGGCGACGACGGGGCACCGTGCGCCGTCATTGCGCGCCTGCCCGGCGCGCCCGCGCCGGCGCCGCCCGCGCCGGCGCCGTTGCTCGGCGTGCCGCTGCGCGGTAACCTGGACGACGTGCTGCCCGCGTCGGCGGAGCAGAACACCCTCTTCGACAATGTGGACGACCCGGTGCAGCTGCGCGCGGCCGTTGCGTTTTACCGGAAGAACGGCTACGTTATCGTACGGATCGCGACCGCGGAAATGATCGACAACCTGGTCTACCAGATCTTCTCATCGATCCTCTACGGACACCACTACAAGCCCGGGCTCGAGATGATACTCAAGGACAAGGCGGGCAACGTGGTCACGCCGGACATGCGGGCGCGCTTCATCGAGCTGTGCAAGGACCCGGGCACGTTTGAGGTCGGCTCCGAGAACCTGAAAAACGCCCGGGCGTGCTTCGGCCCGCACTTGGACTTCGGCGCCCCCATGCCGGCAGGCAGCGTGCAGGCCGACGCGCTCTGGGCGATCCGGGAGAGTGCCTTGCTGTATGCCCTGGCGAGCACTATTCTCGAATGCAAAACGCTGTGGACGGACCTCAACCGGCAGTTCCTGTGCCTGCCAGGCTCTGGGACCGCGCAGTTCGCGCACAAAGACGGCCCGCAGTTCGACAAGGCCGACGCGCTGTACCTGGCGCAGAACGTCGGCACGAAGAAGAAGAAGAAGACGCTGTCCGCTATCGACAAATCACGCATGTGCGGCAAGTTTTTTGCACTTCTGGGCTATTTTCTATGCTTTCCGGGTTCACACAAGAAGGAGTTCGCCAACCGCGTGTATGATCTGTACATCGAGAGCGGGCTGTACCAGTTCTCGGTCGGAATGGGGATTTTCACACTCGATCCGAAGAAGCGGGATCCACTGGGGATTTTCGACGGCATGCGCAAAATGGAAGTGCCCGCGGGCTACTTGTTGGCCTGGGACGGGAAGCTGTGGCATGCCAAGGGCAAGCAGAAGCGCATCTGCGCGGGCATGTACATCGGCATGTTTCCGGCGGGCTCACATCCCGCCTACGCGGCACGCTGCGGCGTCGACGAGCTCGCTGACAGGCAGCGCTCGCGGCTCGACGGCCTGTTCCCGCTGCTCTGGCAGAGCGGCGAACAGACGTCATTCAAGCACAGCGGCATGCCCTTCAAGTTCGGCAACTTCCCGAAGCACATGAAGGCGTACCACGACAAGCTGGTGGACTATGACGACGCCGCGTTCGGGGTCGGCGTGCGCAACCCCGCGAAAACGCTCCGTCTGAGCATCGCAAGGACCAAGCGTAAGCAGATAGCGAGCAAGGAAGATGGCAACGCCGACTGGGCGAAGGAACAGTACTTCGAGGAGTCCGTGAGTTTCGTGACGCCACGGGGGTACAAGCCACCGCAGCTGTCGGTTCTCGGCGAAAAACTCGACGGGCAGAGGGCGTGGTGAAACCGCGCTGTATTCGTGGCTTCTTGAGGCGTGTCCCATGCTTTAATGCGTTTTTAATACAACAGAAAAACACACCCCTGTCTGTGCAACGATTACTCTAGAACAGTAGCCACAGAAGTGCCGTCCGGCCTGCGCAGCACGGTGTCGCCAGAGGCTGCTTCGTATTCGAGCAGTTCTTCTCGCCACGCGAAGTCGAGCCAGTATCCGCCAACCTCTGTACCCATTGAGATACTCTCGATCGCTTGGCGTTTCGTTGATGTATGGTGGTCTGGGAAGGCGTGCTGCATTGCGCTGTACACGGAGTGGTAGGTGATCCCATTGCATTCAAACACGAATCGCGTAAGTTCCATGCGTTTGTCCAACTCGTCGTCCGGGGCATTGAAGATGTCCTCGCTGTACTCGAGAGCTATATCTCGTAGTACGCCGCGCATCGAGCAGCTCGGATGGCCTGCCACGGTACATGCGTGGCCCGTGGGACCGTTGCTGAGGCTCCCGTAAACGCGCCCCGGGTGGAGAGTGCATGCAACGGGAAGCTGCAGGCCATGGGTGATATGATGCGTTTGAATGACATCCCACACTGCCCACGCCCCAGCCACTCTCTTCCAGTCAACGAGAACAGACCGAACGCCATGTCGCCAACACCTACTCACTGTCTTCAGCGCGTTGAGTATCTCTATGTCGTGCGTGTCTGTAATGTCGAACGCTTGGAATATACACTGCATTGAATCTGTGTGTGTTACCACGTGCTGCATGCTTTGTGGCTGGCGTACGGCGCAGGCCAGAGCAGGGCCTGTGTTTTTTTCTAATGCAACTATACAGACATCTGTGGTGCGCCGCGTGTATTTAGGACGTCGCGCGGCGTGCGCAATGCTCGCAGCCCGACTGTTCCAGCTGTCCGGCCGGGTGCTCGCCGGCGTGGAGATTGAGTGGTCGCTGGCCATCGCCGTCTCGAGTGCTGCCATGGTGGCCGCGGCGAGCGGCTTCCTCTGGACCGCGGCCGTCCTCGCGGGCCTCTCGGTCCTGTCGTGCGTCTGGCTTCCGACCCTCCAGACGGCGTACCCCGCGACGGGCTACGGCGCGCACAGCCGCTTGGCGTCGCCGCTCGGCGCGCCCGCGCCGCCGCTCCGGCACGAGCTGCGCGTCGACCGCGGCACGTGGTTCCGCGACGCGCAGGGCCGCCGCGTGATCCTGCGGGGCGTCAACCTGCCTGCCAAGACGCCCGTTGGCGCGGCCACACACGTTCCGGGCAGCCTGGCGCAAGCCGACGGGTCGTTTGTCGACTGCCTACTGCCGCTGGCCAGCGCCGACGAGCACTTTGCGCGCCTGCGGGCGTGCGGATTGACGGTCGCGCGCCTGGGCGTGACGTGGGAGGCCGTCGAGCACGCGGGGCCGGGCATATACGACAGCGAGTATCTGCGCCACCTGACAGCCGTCGTGCGCGCAGCGGCGCGCCACGGCGTGGCCTGCGTCGTCGACCCGCACCAGGACGTGTGGTCGCGCTGGACCGGCGGCGACGGCGCGCCGGCGTGGACTCTCGACCTCGTGGGCTTCGACGTCGCGGCGCTGCACGCATCCGGCGCGGCGTTCACGCATCAGGGCCACCTCGCCGAGAGCAGCCGCCCGCTGCCGTGCATGAACTGGCCCAGCAACCACCATCGGCTGGCGGCCGGGACCATGAACACTATCTTCTTCGCGGGGAACGACTTCGCGCCCGAGTGCCGCATCCGCGGCCGCTCCGCGCAGGACTACCTGCAGGGACACTTTATCGACGCGATGGCGCGCGTCGCGGAGACGCTCGCCGCCGAGGCCAACGTCGTGGGGTTCGAAGCCATGAACGAGCCCAACCTCGGCATGGCGGGCTGGGGCGACCTCGCCGAGGGCTCCAGATACCTGCGCCAGGGGCCGTGCCCGACGTGGTTCCAGTCGTTCCAGCTCGGAGTCGGTCTGCGCACGTCTGTCGACGTGTATGATCCCAGCCTCGTGCGGAGCGGACGCTGCGTGCTGAACCCCGATGGCGTGCGCGCCTGGAAGCCGTCGCACCCGTGCGTGTGGCAACAGCACGGCGTCTGGGGCCTTGTGGACGGCACGCCCGTCCTGCTCAAGAAGGCGTACTTCCAGCGCCGCGGCGCGCCCGTGGACCCCGTCCAGGACTACTTCGTGCCGTTCGCGATGCGCTTCAAGTCGGCTATCGCCGAGGCCGTCGCGAAAGGCTCCGGCCAGCCGCTCGCCGTCCTGCTCAGCAACCCCACGAGCTTCGAGACCGCGTCTCTCCGCACGCACCCCGCGCTCCCGGGCGCGGGCTTCGTATGGGCGCCGCACTGGTACGACATCGCGTGCCTCGTCATGAAGAGCAGCCGGGCGTGGGTCGGCATCGCCCGCGACCAGGGATGGGCGCTGCCCGTTGTGTTCGGCAACGCGCGCGTCGTCCGCGAGTACGCGCGCCAGATGCGGCTCGTGGCGCAGGGCGGCTCGGCGATGAACATCCCGACGTTGGTCGGCGAGCTCGGCGTGCCAATGGATATGCGGAGCGGCGTGGCGTTCCGCACCGGCGACTTCAGTCTGCAGACCTCGGCGATGGACACGACGCTGCGGGCGCTGGACATGGCGCTGCTGTCCGGGGCCATCTGGAACTACACACACGACAACACCAACGAGTTCGGCGACAACTGGAACTGCGAGGACCTCAGCATCTTCTCGCGGGACCAGATACCGCCCGAGAACGAAGACGACGTGTTCGCCGGCATGCGTGCGCTGCCGGCGGTGGCGAGGCCGTACGCGTCGAGGACCGCGGGCACGCCGCTCGAGATGGCCTTCGACGTCGCCACGCGGACGTTCACGTTCCGCTTCAGACACGATCCCAGCGTCGCCGCCGCGACCGTGCTGTTTGTACCGTACTACCAGTATCCACAGACTCCGATCGTGGAGATCTCGGACGGTTCGTATGTGTTCCATCGCATGCAACAGACGCTAGAATACCGACACGACGCGCTCGCCGGCGACGTGCACATGCTCCGCGTCCGACCGGGCACGAACATGTAAACCGACACGCAAAAAAAAACACCGAGACTGCTGGGGATACGCACGGCGGTGACAGACACTAATGCAAGGAAGCTTCCACACGGACGCAGACCGGGGGCTCGCATTTGCCGTGCCCGTCGACCTGGTGCTGGTGCATCACGGCTCGCTCGCGTGCATGCTCGCGTGCCCGCGTTGTGGCACTGTTAACGTGCACAGCCTCGGCCATACACACAGCGCGGTATGGGGACACCGAGCGTGCGGCGCGCGGGAAGTGACCTGTGCAGGGTATATCCTGCGACCGGCGCCTGTCGTGTGTAGAGTCTCGACCCCCGAGTGGAGGCGGCGCGTGCGGGGCCTTATACAGCAGGAGAAGCGGCAAATCAAGCGTCGCGGCCGCTCGTCAAAGACGCATAATGTAAAGATACAATCAATTCATTAATAAACACTCGTTATCTACCAAGCCGTGTAGACGTCCCACTGCCACAGCGCCGCGCACAGCAACAGCCAGCCACATTGCGCTAGTGTGATGCATACACATGTTTCGTAGAATAGTCACGTGAGGTCGACCCGGAACACGGCAAGCGTGTTCGTGGGCGGCGGTGGACCCGGGGGCATGACCGCCGCCGCTGGGAGCACGCCAGCGCGCAGGGCCGCCGTTTGGCCGCCAGGGGCCGAGAGGAACGATCGGATCACTGCGAGTTCGTCTGGGGTGGGTCTTCTGTAGCCGTCTGGTGGTGCTGTCTGCGCCCCCGGTCCGCCCGGAACTGGCGGTACGGTCGCGGCCGCGGCCATCGCCGCCGGCACGAACTCCGCGGCCGTCGCCGCTGCAGACATCAGTGCAACGGGTCGTAGTATGGGCCCGCGGCGCATGATGCTCAATACAACAGGAGGCGGCGGCAGCGTGTCCGGCGCCATCCTGTCAATGATCTGGAGCATGTTATGTATGTGGTTCGTGACGAGAAGGTTCTGGTCCAGCGACTGCATCAACAGGGCGCGCAGCTGCTCGCCCTGCTGCCCGGGCACGTCAGTTGCAACGGTGAGCGCGGTTGACACAGCGTCGTTCTGGTCGTCGACAATACGACGCATCGTGCTTGACAGACCATGTATACCCTGCACGTCGATGCGAATATTCTGCCTGTCATGGAAGAGCGCAAGCATGTTCGACGTCGAGAGCGCCATGCCAGTCGTGTGCTGTAGATGCTGCCGCGCGTCGCGATCCTGCGTCTGTGTGAATCTGCGGGCAAATTCGGTTCTGTAGTAGATGTTCTGCATCGAGTGCCAATTACCAAACTCGTATTCGCCAATGCTTACACGCGATATGCACGTGACCATCGCGTCAGACATCATCGTATCCAGATCGGCGACGCCAATGCTCATGTGAAAACGCTCGAATAGCGCCTCGAGTTCCTCAGCCGAGAGAACGTTGGACTGGTAGCATATAAAACCCTCGAAATATTGGCTACGCGGCGCATCTGTCTCTGTCTTCTTCTGTGTCGCAACTATAACGCGCGGGCGCAAAGCATATCGCAGCCCGCGGAGCATCGTGTTGCGGTGGTGTACATGGCCGAACCCCCAGAACGCCATATACACGCCTACACCGTGTGCACATCGACCGGTGATTCGGCGGAGGCTCTGCACTTGCTCTCCGACTGCCAGCGCCTCGGCCGCCGGTAGCAATTTGCTTGTCTCGACGGTGTGTGTCCATCGATTCACAAACCAGTCTTGTAAGACTGTCGCTTCGGGTACCGGTGTCCCGGGGACAACGTCTGTCGCTTCGGTCACAGACACGGGCATGGTCGTGGGGTCGTGGCCTGCGCGGTCCGACCAGCAGGCGCGCTGCGTCAAGGTCATTTATAAAAAATAACACGGCTCCCGACGTTTGGCGTCGCCCCGACCGTGTTCGTGAGCGTGGGCCTCCACGCCGTGGCTGTGCAAGCTGATGA
>ENA-ORXF01000975-ORXF01000975.1-marine-metagenome-genome-assembly--contig:-NODE-975-length-19298-cov-15.229228_pt1 | contig 19298 bp, 16 predicted proteins | sample MGYA00237864_ERZ511476 | MGnify/ENA primary metagenome ERZ511476 (study PRJEB26306, sample SAMN06343908) | marine metagenome | isolation source: coastal waters | place: Atlantic Ocean: West Antarctic...
ATTGATGCTGATAGCGGTATTAAAGATGGCTTTAGACTTTGGGATGACAGACCAGATGGATCACAGGAAGTAGCAGAAGCCGCATTGATACCTGTGCTAACCAAAGCAATCCAAGAACTCTCAACACAACTAGATGCCGCACTTGCTCGCATCACAACCCTAGAAGGATAATTAAAATGGCAGACCGTACAGCAGAACAACTAGCACAAGACTACTCAGCAATGGGTGACAGCGTAGCAGTAATCACAGACATCATCGCAGGAGACTCTATGGCTGAAGATGATGCCGCAGACCGACAAGGCTGTGTGGATAGAAACGTACAGCACCTAGAGCTAATGGTTGCTAAGGACGATTGGGGCAGTGAAGACTTTACAGCTTGTGATGCCGCTATTGTTGCAGGTAATGGATACACTGCATCATGAGCTATTTACTAGACTTATATGTACTTGCAACCTCACTAGTCAGCGTGGCTAGTGTTGTATGTAACTACACAAACACCCCGAAAGATGACGTATGGGTTGCTAAAGCCTACAAGGTTTTAGAGCAATTCGCTTTTCTCGGCAACAAAGCAAAGGACTAAAACCTATGGAAGAAACCAAAGAAGTAATAGATATAGCCGCCGCAAGCACAGGAGTACTAACTATGATTAGTTGGCTACCACCTACTGCTTCTTTGTTTACAATTGTATGGCTAGGCATTAGGATTTATGAATCAGAAACAATTCAAAAACTTGTTAATAGAAAGGTAGATAACGATGAGTAAAAAAGGAAATAAGAAAAACGCTAACAAGTCTTTGGAGGCTCTGAAACGTAAGCAATATGCTAGAGGCGGTAGAGGCGAACCTAAAATGACGCGACAGGTTCAACCTAAACCTCGTGATCTTTTTGATGATAGTGTTAAAGGGCCAACACCTAAGCCAACAACTCCTGCTCCTTATGATGACAGCAACCCGCCTGTGCCTAGAACTGCTCCAAAGCCAAGAGTTTCTGAACCCGCACCTGCGCCAAGCATACCACAGCCAACCGTTCCTCCACGGCGTACAAGAAGTGTTATGCCTAGTGGTGGGCCACAAGACGTAGTAACTTCCACAGGTTTAGATGGCAACGAATACAGCACTAATGCTGAGCTTCAAGCCGCCAATGCCGCTTTTTTAGCGGCGCAAGAAGAAGATGACGAGGTTGAAGTAGACCCTATAGAAGACCCTATAATAATAGACCCTATAGAATACCCTAATCCTGAATACGAAAAAGTAGAAGCACCTATTGACACAGGCAGTGTTTCTGATGCTATAGAAGGCAATCCAGACGATCCTTTATACGGAACACCTTATCCTATTCCAAAAAATTATAGAGCGCCTACTACTGAAGAACAAAGTGCAATCAATGCGTGGAACGCGGCAAATAAAAACGAGAATGAAGGAGGCCCGCCTCTTGGCCTTGTAATAGATGGCCCGCAAGCAAATCTGCGTCAAATGGAAGCTGAAAAAATAGACCCAGAAACAGGGATTAGTACTAAAGTAGAACAGCTTACAAAAGCTAAAGATGCTACAACAAGCAACAAAGTAACTACTGGTGAAATAGTAGCCGACCAAGGCACAGTAACTACCGCTGATGTTGAATTAGGTGACGGAGTTGCAAAATCTTACGAGGCCGCAACAGCCGGAAGACTCGACCCAACTAAAGCCGCACAAGGCACAGTAAGCAAAGAAGGCGAAGCGTTTACAGCAAATGCCGCGACTGTAGATACAGCACAGCGCGACACAGCCGCTGAACAAGCCGCAATGGGTACTGCCGCTACGCGACCTGAAGCTAAAGACTATGCTGATGCTGTAACAACTGACGAGCGTTTTAAAGTTGTCGAAGCTCAAAATCCAGAAGTTGCCGCACGTATAGCGCAAACAATGTCCGACAGAGCGCAACAAGACTTACTAAACATTGTTTCTAAAGAAGGTGTTGACTTAGACGCTATCCCTGAGTATGCACTAGCCGCTACAAGAGTTGCACAAGTAGGAGAAGCTAAAAGTAGCATAGCCAACCAATTAGGCAATGCACCTTCTGTAGACTTACAAGGTCGCCAAGCTATTACAGGCGAAGCACCTAAAGGAGATGCCGCGCAAATTGGTGGTATCCCTACTATGGCCGCATCTTCTATGCAAGCGGTCACAGGCCAAGAACGTAACACAGCCGCCGCAGATATGATGGCTGTAGTTGCAAACATGCCCGCAGAAATTACAGCGGCTATTGCTCAAGACCCTGCAACTGTAGAAGCTCAACTAGACTCAGGCGCTGATCCTCAAACCGTAGCGGCTATTGCGGCACTACCAACCGAAGCATTGGTTTCTACACAGATGGAAAGCTTGTTGGCGGGTATGGAAGACGGCGAGACTCCTGCATGGGCTAGACCTGCTGTAGCGGCTATGGAAGCTAAGATGGCTTCTAGAGGCTTAGCGACTTCTACTGTAGGCCGTGATGCTTTGTTTAACGCTATCATTCAGAGTGCATTACCAATAGCACAAAGCAATGCTCAAGCTTTACAGCAACGTGCATCTCAGAACCTTAGCAACGAACAACAAGCTAACATGTCTACAGCGCAGAACGTCATGCAGGTTCGGATGCAGAATCTTGCAAACAAACAAACTGCCGCATCTCAAACAGCAGACATGGCACAGCAGATTAAAGTACAGCAAAGTACTTTTGATCAACAAGCTGTAATGACAACCGCACAACAGCAACAAGAAACAAACTTAACTAACGCACAGATGGCTCAGCAACGCGCACAACAAGAGTCTTCTCAGCGACAGCAAAGTGCTATAGCCAACTTGAACACTGGCGCACAGATGGACTTGGCAAACTTGCAAGCCCTTAATGCGGCAGGATCACAGAACCTAAGTGCTGAACAACAATCTAAACTCTCAACTTATAACGCTCAAATTGCTCGTACTATGCGACAGTCTGAGCTTACGCAGGACATGGAAAAAGCTAATTTGTCCGGCGAGTTGCAAGTAGAACTTTCAAACCTTACAGAGCTTAATGCGGCTAGTCGTGAAACTATGTCTGCTGAGAACCAAGAGCGTTTAGCTAATCTTAATGTTCTTGTAGACTTTAAAAAGACTAACGCTTCTCTTGCACAGCAAATGGACTTAGCTAATTTAAACAACGATCAGCAGATGGAACTTGCTAATCTTTCTGAAAGAGCCGCAACAGACAGCGCAAACTTTAGCGAAGCCAATCGCATGAAGCTTCAAGAGCTTACTGTTTATACAAACATGATGGCAAAGAACGAAGACCTGCGACAGAATGCAGAGATGGCTCAGTTAAGCGCCTCTGAAAAAGTACAGCTTGCTAACCTTACGTTTAAAAACCAAGCTGATGCAGAAAGCATGAATGCTGAAAATGTTGCAGAGCTTCAAGTCTATGAAAAGAAAATGGCGGCAGGACAGGTTAACGCACAGCTTGCACAGCAGATGGGACTTGCAAATCTTAGCAACCAACAAAGCGCGGCAATGTTTAATGCACAAACAAACGCTAATTTAGATATGAAGCAGTTTGATGCTAATCAGCAAATGGAATTAGCTAACAGCCAGTTTATGCAGAGCATGACAGCCACGAAGTTTAGCGCAGACCAACAGTCAGCAATTCAAAATGCTACAATGCTAACACAAGTTGATCTAGCTAACGCTGATGCACGTACAAAAGTATCGGTAGATAACGCTAAAAACTTCTTAGCTATGGATATGGCTAATCTTAACAATGAGCAACAAGGCATTGTAATGGATCAGCAAATGGCTCAACAGGCTTTGTTATCTGACCAAGCCGCTGAAAATGCTAGACGACAGTTTGGCGCTCAATCTCAAAACCAACTAGATTCGTTTTTAATTGGTCAAGCAAACAACATGAAGCAATTCAATACTTCTGCAACAAACGCTATGGAGTCTTTTAACGTAGGCGAAGCTAACCGTGTTAAGGCTATAAATGAAGGCAACGAACTACAAGCATCTCAAGCTAATGTTCAAATTGAAGCAGACCTTGCTAAGTTTAATGCTTCTATTGACAACCAACGTGATCAGTGGAATGCTCAAAACACCCAAGCAGTAGAGCAATCTAATATGCAGTGGAGAAGACAAGCTAATACTGCTAACACTGCGGCAACTAACGCGGCTAATCAAGTTAATGTTCAAAATGCTTATAATATTTCAGCACTAGACCAAACTCAAATGTGGCAAACACTGCGCGATGAAGCGGCCTATGTACGTCAATCTTATGAAAATAACGAACAGCGCGAAGCTCAGTTACTTGCAACAGCAATTGGTAATGAAAGTGCAACAGGCAGTAAAAATATTGGTACATCTACAGGCGGACTAATAGACATTTTAGGACGTTATGGATATAAAGGTGGGGCCGCCGCAGTATCTTTTGACCCTAGAGACAACAGATAATTATAAATAAGTAAGTGCAAATAAAGGATAAAAAACATGGGATTTTTTAGCAAGGCTTGGAAAGGCATTAAAACAGGCGTTAAGAGTATTGGCAAAGGAATTAAAAGCGCCTTTAAAAAGTTTGGCAAATTTATGAATAAGATCGGTATTCTTGGTCAAATAGCTATGATGTTTATTTTGCCCGGAATTGGTCAGGCTTTAGGGTCGATGTGGACAGGCATAGCAGGGCAGACAGCCGCTCAAGGAGCCGCCGCCGCTAGTGCCGCAGGAGCCTCTGCCGCCGCCGGAGCTACTGCCGCCGCGACAGCTACAGGTGCTACCGCCGCCGCCGCTACAGCCGCCGGAACTGCCGCGAGTCAAGCGGCTATTGCAGGAATGACACAAACAGCTACAGGTTTAGCCGGTTATACTGGAGCTTTATCTGGCGTAGCTAACGCGGCAGGAAACGTGATGCGGTTTGTCAGCAGTACTGTTGGTAAAGCAGGAACAGTGTTTAACAACATTACTCAAGGAGTTACTGAAACTCTTGGAAACTTTGCACAGACTGCGGGTAAAAAGCTAGGCTTTAAAGGCGACATGTTTGTAAACGCGGCTGATAATTTCTTTGGTGCAGGTAACAGCGCATCTTCTCGTAGTTTTGGAGAAGCCTCTAGACTTGGAAATTTAACAGAGTCTCAGAGTTTCTTTACAGCTAGAGATGCACAATATGAAAAAGCGTTTAAAGCTACAGCAGACGAAGCCTCTAAAGTAATTACTGACGCTCCTGTTAAATCAACAGACATGCAAGCAAGCACAACAACAGACAGCAACTTTAGACAAACAAGCATGGACACCGCCCCTAAGATTTCAAACGATCCTCTTAGCGATCTTTCTGAAAGACAGATGAATGACTATGCCGCTCAAGTAACAGACAAAGAATGGATAGATCAAGGCTTCTCACCTAAAGGTAAAATGGGAGATATTGAATATAAGATGGGCGATAAAAACTGGTATGCCTCTCCTGAAAACCTTTCTAAAATGGACAACTCTCAACTATTTGAATCTTTCCAAACAGGCGAGATGAGGGGAAGTGCATTTTCAGAAGGTATACAAGATTTAGGTCAAAACTTTTTAGACATGCCTAAAAATATGTACAATGAAGGGAAAAGTTTTTTAAGCAACCCATTAGAAGGAGCTACTGGTAACTTACAAAACAAAGCAGTTACTAGAGTTGCTCAAGAAATGGGTCTTGAAGAGAAGCCAGTATATAATCAGTATTCGTATGGCGCAGATATTCCTACATTCCAGACAGCAGACGTAGGAACTTATGGCGCTCCAGAGCTTATGAACGCACGTGCTTTTGAACAGCAGGTTTCTAACAATCCAATGGCTTTCGGATACACCGCTTTCCAGTACAACGGATATATGAATCAAACTAATCAGTATTCCACCACTACAGTTTAAAGGGTTTTAAATTATGGCAACAGCAGAAGAAGAATATAGAAAAATCCAACTCAGCGGTAAGCGTCCAATTCCCGGCCAATCTTTAACAAACGACCCAGAAAACCCCGCTCCGTATGAGCAACCGCCTGAGTTTGTTTCAGTCCACGGTGCTTCTGAGTATATGTTTGGTCAACTTATTGAGCCAGATACTTACACTTCAATTATGCAAGCCGTTGGAGATGGAACTGCTATTATGGACATAACACAGACTTTACTTTTTGTAGAGTTTCAAGACGGAAAGTTTAATCCCGACTTAATGTTTATGTTGGTTGAGCCTGTTGCATATATGATTATTGCCCTAGCTGAAAAACTAGACTTGCCGATGGTTATTTATCGCGGAGAAGAAGACGACGAAGAAATAGAGCAACAATATTTAGGTGTCACCGTTGCAGAAGATAGGCTTAAAAAGCTTCAAAAAGCAGGGCAAACCGGACGAGTTCCGGCTAATGTAATAACGCCTGAAATGGAACAACAAATGGAAACGCTCCCTGAGATACAGCCAAAGCAAGAAAGTTTGTTAGCTCCACCAGAAGAAGAAGAAACTGCTCCAGATCAACAGAGTTTAATGTCTCCCCCACAAGGAATTTAATGTTATGGCTATAAGAGAATATGGAGAATCACTTCTTCAAGATGTCCGTAAAAGAAAAGATGATCAAGCTAAAGCGGCTCGTAAGCAACAAAAGAAAGCTGACTTGCTACAGCTTGGTGGGGTTCTTATAGGGGCTGTTGGAAGCAGTAAACTAACTAATCAGTTTAATAGTTTTCAGCAGAATAAAGATGTGTTAAATACTAACATTATGATCACTGCCGCAGAAAAAACTGATAAAACATTAGACGGCTTAGCAACTAAAATAGAAGAGTCTGGACTATCTGCAAAAGAATATTTTTTGAATGATCAAGTAGACAAAGATTTAGAAAATGCTTTGTCAGGAAATGTAAAATTTAATAAAACTATAGATACTCAAAACATTTATAAAAAAACATATAGAGACGAGTTTTTAAAAAATCAAGAAGCTATAAAAAAAGCAGAGATTGCCGCTTCTCAATACGAACAAGCTAGAGAAGCGCAACAAAGATTTAAATCTTCGGGTACTAAAGAAGAAGCTTTTAATCTTGGAAAATCTAGGTTGTCTTCTAGTCCTCTTACTGCTTTTTTTGGTGGGGCAAGAAGAGAAGAAGAAGCAGTTCAAGCGTATAGAGAATCTACGTTTGCAAAAAGTGCCGGACAGCTTGCAATGTTTGATGAAGTTCTTAAACAAACTGGAGGAGATTTTATTGAAGCCCGTAAAATGTCTGACGATCTTAAATTAGATAAAAGCAAACTATCAGCGTTCGACAGTATTGTAGAACAAAGCGACATCATAGATGGCTTTGTAGTAACTATACAAGGGAAAAAAGATTACGAGGGTAAAACAGTGTGGGATGAAAAAGCTGTTTCACGCGTTGATTTACGGACTGATGCCGGAAAAGTAAAAGAACTTAAAACCCAGTTTGACGTAACTGCAAATTTAATGACAGACATAGATGATAAAGGAATTGTAGCGGCTAGAAAAGAAGGGTTTAACCCTGCCCCTACTACTCCTACTGAGTATAAAAAGAATCTTGAGTTGTATAATAAGTATGCAATTAGTAACAGTGTGGTTACACTTTCAGCAGAAGAAAAAGCAGGTAAAGAAGCTTGGTCAAAATCTCTTTTAAAATTAATGAATAGTGATGATTTCTTACAGGAACAAGCAGATTTAGATGCGGGCATGATAGAAGAACAAAAAATAATGTCAACAATTAAAGCAGATAACGAGGGTATTTCTGAAGAAGAGTTGTTAATAAAGTATACAGAAAACAAAACACTAACTAATATAAGAACTCAAAATAATGCTATTGTTTCAAATATATTTAGACAGAAAGATAATCTTAAAATATCTATCTATGAAGTCTACCCAACTTTAAATCCTGCGTACACAGCAGAAGAAGAAGAAACAGCAGAAGAAACAACAGCTTTTATAGCAGACGGGGCTGATGCTGACGATACAAGAGGCGTTAGAAATAACAACTATTTAAATATTAAAGAAAACTTAACCTTAGAAAAAAACAATCCGTGGGAAGGTAAAGTAGGATCAGACGGAACTTATCTTCAGTTTGAAACACCTGCAATGGGTTTACGTGCGGCAGACAAAGTTTTACAATCTTACAAAAAGAGAAGCATTAATACTATTACAGACATAATAACAGAGTGGGCGCCTCCTACAGATGATAATCCTACTGAAGATTATATTGACTTTATTGCTAGTGAGTTAGCTATAGACGAAAATGCTGAAATAGATTTAAGTGATCCCGAAATTAGAGCATCGTTACTTGCATCAATGACTGCAATGGAAAGCGAAAAAGATATTAGCTCTGATGAAGTTTTAAGTTTAATTGAACAAGCTAATAGCGAAGTAGCCGACAGAGAAGTAGAGGATGAAGATTTAGACATTAAAATTGTTTCTGAAACGCCTTCAAAAAATAAGCGTACACTTTTAGGCGTGGAGGTTATAAGCGGAAAAAGTTTAGATACTCTTACTGAAAATTTATTTAATATTGATACAGAGCTTACAGGAAATGTACCCTCTAACAGAAGAGAAAAGCTTTTAAAACAAAGAATAAAAATTCAAAAAGAGTTTGATAAATATGAAAAGATTAAAAAATTAAAAGATCCTTCTTATGTATCTACACCTTCTAAAGCTTACGCTCTTAGAATGCTATCGGAAGATAGAAGAACCGTGAGTGAAGAAGAATCAATTGAAAATTATGTAAAGCGCATGAAAGGAGAATTAAAATAATGCCAAGAACAACTTTAGAACTTTCAGACGGGACTACAGTTACACTTGATCATGCTGAAGGAGTAACTGAAGCTCAGCTTTTACGTCACGTTGAAAAAAAAGGAAGAGCTACAAAAGGCTCTGCTTCTAAAGATGCCGCTAAATATTTAAAAGACAAAGAAGAAGGGCCAAGTGTAGGCACAGATTTAAAACGTGTATTGCTTGACACTCAGCGTGATGTTGTAAGTCTTATTGACTATTTGCCCGGAGATGCTTTTGGACTTGATAAAATGGGAGACTTGTCTAAGCAGAAAGAACTTAGCCGCCTTGCAGGATTTGGATACCTTGATAGCTCTAAAGACATTGATCCAGTAACAGGTAAAATTAAAGCTCCTGAAACTGCAATAGGTATTGCCGCATCTATTGTGCCTTACATTGCCGGAACAGGGGCGTTAGTTAAAATTGGCGCTAAGACTGCTTTAAAATTAGCGCCTAAACTAGCGGCTCGTTCTGTACCTAAAATGGTGCAATACACTGCGGCGGGCGCGGCTACCTCTCAGGTTTTAACTGATTTAGATGAAAATCTATTTAATGCTGTGTCTGATATTTTTCCAGAAGGAACAGAAAACACAGTAATTCAAGCTTTACAAGCAGACGAAAATGATACTCAAGCTTCTAAGCGCCTTAAACTTTTAATAGGAGATGTGGGTTTAGGTGTTGTTCTTGAAGGAACATTTAGAGCAATCCCTGCAATTAAAAATATAATTACTGCTAAGAATCCTACAGCCGATGATATTGTTAAAGGCTTAAAAGAATACAGCAAATCCGAAGAGCTTACAAAAACAAGCCTACGAAGAACTGATGCGGAAGCAAGAGCGGCAGATGAAGTAGTTCCTTTTAGGGCTGACCTACCTAGTGAAAAACAGGTTTTTAAAGCTGATGCCGAAGACATTTCTCAAATAAAAGCACAGTCAACCGAAGGTAAAAAAGGCGTAGAGTGGGCAAGAGCTAAAATACAACAGGTAGGACAACAGATATTTACTTCTCGTGGTTATGCACCTCCTAAAATGTTTGCTATGTTTAACCAAAGCCAAGCACAACAACGGGCAACTATTGTTGAAGCAGGACAAATAGCTAGGCGTTTAAATAACTCATTTAAAAGTTTTACAGATGAAGCAACAAGAACTACAAATATTGAAAAAGCACAAGAGCTTTTAACGTCTGACCTATCCAAGTACACCGTTCTTAATATAGAAAAACAAGCGGCCCGTCTCAGTACTGACAAAGGCATAAGCGTAGAAGTAGCCGAATCAGTTTTAGATGCACGTTATTTAATAGATAAATTATCTGGTCAAATTGCAGGTACAAAAGGATTTAAAAAAGAAGCTTTAAAAAGTATTAAAGAAAATATGGGTACGTATTTAAGAACATCTTATAGAGCTTTTGACGATCCGGCCAATTGGCAACTTGATGACATTTTAAAACAAAAAGCTATTGATGATCTTATCCCTGCTAAATACGCAGAGGTTTCAGCACGGGCAACTAGTAAAAATTTCTCTGATGAAAAGATTACAGAGTTAGCAGAACAACTTGCTATAAAAGATGTAGATAAAATTTTAAAACAAGTAACAGATAAAGAAACTATTGATCATCTTACACAAGTTCAAAGAGTTAGTAAGTTCCACAAAAAAACTGAGAACATGCCGCAAAGCATTAGAAATTTATTAGGTGAAATTAAAGATCCTTCAGATAACATTATTTTAAGTGTAAGCAAAGCCGCTCGTATTTATGAGGTTAATAACTTTTATCAGATAGCTAACGAGCTTGGTAAAAGAGGAAAGTATATTCAAACTGGCGCGGCTGAAGGAGCTAGGAGCAAACGACTAACTACTAAAATAGCTAATACTAATTCTATTTTAGACGGTAAGTTTACTACGCCTGAAGTAGCTAAATTTTTAAATAGGCAAGAAGAAACTTTTCAATTTTTACAAAGCCATAACGGAGCCGCTGAAGCCTACAAAGTATTTTTAAAATACAAAGGAGTTTCTCAAGCTTCTAAAACTGTGTACAGTCACGTTACAGGATTGCGGAACATAATAGGTGGCGCTCAGTTTTCTATTGCTAACGGAAACCTAGCGGCTCTAAATCCTTTTTCTAAAAATAGAGGACACATGAAAGTTTTGTGGAACAACATGGCAGGTAAGGGCGATAAAGAGTTAGATAAAATATATACTAAGTATGTAGACTTGGGCGTTATTAATACTAACTTAAAAGTTAATCAGTTTAGAGAACTTATAAAAATATCTAGTAAAGACTTTGGCACTAAAAGACTATCTAAAATTATGGATACTAATCCTGTTTTAAAAGGAATGGAAAACTCCTATATGGCAACGGATGATTATTTTAAAATGTCAGGGTTTATAGATGAACTAGAAACTTTAAAAAACGCACGGCCTAATGCATCCGTAGATGTTTTAGAGCGAGAAGCCGCTGACATTATTCAAAATACTATTCCAAACTATGACCGAGTTGCTAAAGGTTTAAAGAAATTAAACTATCTTCCTTTAGGTAATTTTATTTCGTTTCCTGCTGAAATAATGAGAACTAGTTTTCATATTGTTAAACAAGCAAGTAAAGAAATTAATTCGGGCAACACTGTTTTACGAAATAGAGGACTTAGAAGACTTGCAGGATTTACAGCCACAACTGTAGGAGTTAGCGAAGCTTCTAAGCTTTCAGCAAATTTAATGGGTTGGACAGAAGAAGAAAGACAACACCACACAAAACTAGCTGAAGGTAAGTACGATAAAAACAGTAGTTTTATTTGGAGTCGAAGAGATAACGGAGACATTACAAAAGTTTCTACTAAGTATTTAGACTCATACAACACTATAAAAGAACCAGTATTGGCCGTCTTAGATAGAATTATAGAAGGCGAGTTAAAAGGTGAACAACTAGATGACTATATATTTAAAGCGGGAATAGATGGAATGAGAACTATTTCTACGCCTTTTGTTACAGAGTCTATTGCAACTACAGCAACACTAAATGTTTTAGAAGCTATAAGATCGCCTGAAGGTAAAACAAGTGATGGTAAAATATTACTTCCTCCAAGTATGTCTACCTCTGAAAAGCTAGTAGAGTCTGTTTATCAATTATTTAAGTCTGTAGAACCCGGATCTATAACAAGCTTACGGAAACTTGGAGATCATGTAGATGCGTATACAGGTGAGGAATTAGAAAAACTAGGGCCAGTAAATAAAAATGCATTTATAACAAACATAACAGGTATCCGTTTAACACAGCACGACCCTGACTCAGCCCTCCAGTTTGCGGTTTCAGACTATAACAAGTTAATCCGCGCTAATGTAAAACCTATTTACAGAGTAGGTGAAGATGATGCTGTTTCAATGCTTGACAATTATATAGCTCGTCAGAGTAAAAACTATGAGTATCAACAAGACTTGTTTAGAAAAGTAAGTTCGTACTCTTCAATTAACGGAAGATACAAAACTTTAAAAATGTTAAAAGATAGCGGTCTATCAAAACCTGCCTCTCGTGATTTATATAACGGGATATTTAAACCTACTGCTCCTCCTAAAACAGACGGCAGAATCTTAGAAGTCTTAAAAGCGTCTACGCCTGAAAACCAAACACTAAGCACTCAACGAAGATCAACAAACAGAGAGTACGATGCAGTGTTTAGACAATTTAAAAAGTTGTCTCTTTATGGCGAAGAAACTGAAAACCCCTTTGATGAGCCAGATGAAGTATACGAAAGACTGAGTAAAGCTGTTGGAGGAGAGGTTTCTGAGCCTGTCCCTAACGCACCTACTGAGCCTGATGAGCGCATTAATAAGTTAACAGGTAGGCCATATAACGAAGACGCGGGAACAGCGCACATGGATCAAGATGACCCTATGCGGAGAATGAACATGGCCGCAGGTGGCAAAGTAATAAAACAACTAAAAGGAAACTGTAGCTAATGGCCGAACAATTTAAATACTTTAAACTCTCAGACTTTAATTGCCAAGAAACTGGTGAGAACGAAATGGATGTTACTTTTATTCACGCCCTAGACCAACTTAGAGCGGCCTGTGGGTTTCCGTTTAACATTACAAGTGGCTACAGAAGTCCCAACCACAGCATAGAGAAAGCAAAAAAAATTGCAGGAACCCATGCATCCGGCATTGCCGCTGACATTAAAGTCTCTGGAGGCGCACAGCGTTTAGCAATTGTTAAACATGCGTCTGCTCTTGGAATGTCAGTGGGCGTAGCTAAGTCTTTTGTACACGTAGACACTCGCAAAACTGAACCTATGTGTTGGTGCTACTAATAAATGGACAGTGTTGTAACTTTAATTAATGAGGTAGGGTTTCCAATTGCGGCCGCGTTAGGACTAGGTATGTTTATCTGGAAGCTAATTAACCGTATCATTGATGGCCTAGAAACTAAAGTAGATACACTAGACGATAAACTGTTAGAAGCTATAAGCCACTTAGAAGAGCGGTTGGGTGGCAAGCTAGACGGACAACATGGTATTTTAATATCCCTTATAGATCGTGTTAGGTCTGTTGACAACGAGATTATCCGTCAAGATGTATTACTCAAAACGGTGCTTGGTGTTCCGCAGTTATTGCAGACTGACAGATTAGCAAAGGCAGATAGAGATGATCAGAGAAAAGATTAAAGGTTTTGTAATTATAGGGCTGTTGTTATGCAATTCTGCGGTTGCAGATCAGATGACGCATAAGTTTAAAAGCCCTAGCTTTAATGGCATCAACACATCTAGTCACTATCTAACCATTGAGAACCAAGAGTTTAATCGGAAGGCTGATATAGCCGCAGAAATAAAAGCGTATCAAGAAGAGCTTGAGCGGGACGCAGAGAACACTACGCTTGCAAGGTTTATACGCAACTTAGAATCACGCATCTACGCAGAGCTTAGCCGCCAACTAGTTAATAATCTGTTCGGCGAGACAATGAGCGAGTCAGGAATACTAGAGCTAGAAGGAAATATTATAGAATATTTTACTGATGGCGATTTCATAACCCTAATTATAACGGATGCTGATGGAAATTCGACAACTATTACTTTGCCTATCGGTTCTTTTACTTTCTAGTTGTTCGGTATTTGACCAGTTTGAAGATACTCTTAGTCAAAGATTTGAAGCTAATGATGTAGTAAAGATAGAACAACTACAATCACAGAGCCTTATGAATGCATTACCTCCCAAGGTAAAGCCTATTGTTGCTGTGTACCCTACATCATTTACAGACCAGACAGGCCAAAGAAAAAGCAATAGCTCCTTTGCGCTGTTCTCTACGGCGGTCACACAACAACCAAGCGCCCTGTTAATACGGGCCTTGAAACACGCAAGTAATGGAAAGTTCTTTAGAGTTGTTGAGCGCGTAGGCTTAGATAACTTAACAAAAGAAAGGCAGTTAATCAGGTCTGCGCGAGAACAAATGCCTGACGGAACTGTAACTAAAGCAGTACCACCCCTGTTATTTGCAGGTGTGTTGCTAGAAGGTGCAGTAATAGCGTATGACACAAACTTAACTACGGGTGGCATAGGCGCTAGGTACTTAGGCATAGGGAAAAGCGTACAGTACAGAGAAGATAATATCACCGTATCGTTGCGTATGGTGTCAGTAGCTACAGGTGAAATACTTGTAGAAGTAATGAGTCAAAAAACAGTGTTTAGTTATGGACAATCAGATGATGTTTTTAAATTTATAGAAATGGGTACGGAGCTTGTTGAAATAGAAGCAGGTAACTCGCGCAATGAATCAACAACAATAGCGTTGATGAAGGCAGTAGAGGGAGCCGTACTAGAGTTGATAAACATTGGATACAACAGAGGGTTCTGGACTTATGAAACAGATAAATAAAATAGCAGTAATTTTAAGCTGTGCCTTGAGTGGTGTTGCTTACGGTGCTGACAACGAAATATACATTACGCAATCGGGCGCTACGGCAAACATAGATATAGAGCAACTAGGTATATCTAACCTTATTGGTGGTCTTGGTTCAACAGCAGGAAGCTTAACGGCTCTTGATCTAGACGGCAGTAGCTTAACCCTTGACATTAACATGATTGGAGCTACGAATAAATTCTTTGGTGATATTTGGGCAGATAGCTTTACGGGTAACTACAACTTTACGGGTTCAACTAATCTGTTTACTATTCAAGTAGACCCCTCAAACACTTACGGAGCCGACAGTTCAAACCACTTAGTAAACGTAACGGGAGCCAGTAACACCTTTACGTTAAACCAAGGTACTTCTGCTTTAGCGGCAACACTAGACTTAGATTGGATTATACAGGGTTCAAACAACACAATAACGTCTAACATTAACATTGACGGTGCTACTAACTATGTTGATATTGATGGTAGTGATAATACTCTTACCTATACGGGGAGCGGTGTGACAGCTTCAGCAGGAGGTTACTTCTATCTTGATCAAACAGGCGGTAGCCGGACTTTTAACATACAGCAACTGAGTACACAAGATAATGACTGGCTTAAAATTACTTCGATTGGCAGTTCTGGTACTGTGTGTGTTATTCAAAATGACCAAGGTACAGGCATCGGTTGCTGATATAGGTGGAGTCTCTGAAGTCTTTGGAACTGCACAGATTAAAAGAGGCTCAGAAAAAAAAGATGCAGATTTAGATTTCTCTATACAATCTAATGACGAAGCCTTTACTACCAACGGAAGAATGGCACTTACTTTCCTTGATGATTCTACAGTAAGGTTGACCGAACACTCGCAGTTAACCATAGATGAATATGTCTATGACCCTGATCCAAGCAAAGCAAAAATGGCGCTTACTTTTGGGCTAGGCACAGCAAGGTTTATTAGCGGCAAGCTAGGAAAGATTGACAAGCGCCGCATTAAGCTCCGCACCCCCGTAGCCGACATTGCGATTCGCGGGACAGACTTTACTGCGACAGTAGACGAGCTAGGACGTAGCCTTATTATCTTGTTGCCTAATCAGTATGGAGTCTCTAGCGGAGAAATAGAAGTTGTAACTGCGATGGGTAGTGTGTTGCTAAACAAGCCTTACGAAGCTACAACGGTGTCTGTGTTTGAGTCAGCCCCGTCTAAGCCTGTAATACTGGACTTAACATTAGACTTTATTGACAACATGTTAATCGTTACACCGCCCAAGAAAGAAGTAGTAATTGCAGAAGAACAAACAGCCAAGACTGCAAACATATTAGACTTTAATGATCTAGACATAGACTATCTTGCAGAGGACTTTTTAGCCGCTGACAACTTAGAGTTCACAGAACTAGATATAAACTTCTTAGATGTTAATTACCTAGAAGATATGTTAAATATTTTAGATGCGCTAGGCATAGCAGAAGAAGAAGATAGACTAGCTCAAGTATCAGGCGTAACAGTTACAGGCACAGCACTAGGATCAGATCCGTCAACACAGATAACAACACTTATTTCAGGGCCAACCATAAGCCTAATAAGGGGAGTAAGTGAGTTTACGCGCTTAGATTTAAACACTGTAGGTGGTTACACGGTTATACTAATACAAGATGGAGTCTCTAATACTATAAAGATTAACGGCGGTGACTCAACAATAAGAATAGTACAGGGCGGGTAATGAAGAAACTAATTATAGGTCTTGTTGTTGCACTGTTATTCTCAGTTTTAATATACCAACCCACAGCGGTTGAGATTTTAAAGCTTAGAACCTTTGATGCCCTTGTACAAACAGAGGAACCAACAGGCAACATAATTCTGTTACACCTCACTGAGTCTGACATACACAAAGGTGGTGGGTGGCCTTTTCCAAGAGAGCGACTAGCTGATATACATATAGACCTGTTGAATGCCGGAGCCGCCTCAGTATCGTGGGTTGTTGTGTTTAGCGAGCCTGACAGGTTCGGAGGTGACAAAGTATTTGCAGAAGCGTTGTCCTATTACCCTAGTGTCATTGCTATGTTTGAGACTGACGGCTACAAAGAGATTCCTAAGACTGAAGGCACAGTAATACTAGGCAAAGATACGGGCGGTATAAAAGCTCAAGGGGTTACGCAGAACATCCAAGCCCTTAGAGATGTGTCGCTTCAAGGAATTGTGTCAGCCCCTGTAGATGTTGATAGCTTAGTGCGGCGTATGCCATTACTGATGCGAAGTCCTGATGGTTGGATAGCAAGCTTCGGCACACAGCTACTTAAAGCTGTTACAGAAACAAGCACATATGTTATCAAGACAAATAATGATGGCATACAGGAGATAAGAGTCAAACAACTAAACCCTATCCCAACTGATAGTGGTGGTAGAGTGTGGGTAAACTGGGTTAAAACAGACAGCACTTCTTTACAGGCTATGGATGTAGAAGGCAAGATGGTAATCATAGGGACTACCGCTAAAGGAATATTGCCGCAGGTAGCTACACCGTCAGGGTTGCTGTACCCGCATGAGATACAAGCGGCACTAGTTGAAACAATTCTACACGCCTCTAGTAAGCCGATGCCAATGATACCACCTACAGCGGTGTTATATGAGGCAGTGGTATTACTGCTTGGTGTTTTACTAGTGTTCGTAGGTCTTAATTACTTTGGAGTCTACATAGGTTTAGGGTTATCGCTAGGTGTTATGTCCGGCACTGCACTGCTAGGAGTTTATCTTATACGGCAGGGGATATTAATAGATGTTACATGGTCATTAATTTCTGAGTTTGTAGTTGCTAGTGTTACATTTTATCTAAATTATAAAGAACAATACAAGCTAAGACAACAGATTAAGAAGCAGTTTGAACACTACTTAGATCCACGGCAGGTCAAAAGACTGCAAGAAAACCCTGAATTACTGCGTTTAGGAGGTGAAAAACGGTACTGTACGTTCCTGTTTACTGATGTTCGTGGGTTCACGGCCCTGTCAGAGAGTGTAACGCCCGAAGAAGTGGCTTATATAATGAATAAAGCCCTAACTGCACAACAATCAGCGGTATCTCAGTGTTACGGGATGGTCGATAAGTACATTGGTGATGCAATGATGGCTATATTTGGTGCGCCCTTAGACTTAGATAACCATGAGGACTGGGCTATAAAGTGCGCTAAACAGATACAAACTAATATGGAGGAGCTTAATGTTGAGTTTCAATCTAAAGGACTGCCTCCAATTAAAATAGGGATAGGCATTAATAGTGGTAATGCAATTATAGGCAACATGGGTTCAGAGCAAAGGTTTGATTACACCGCTATAGGCGATGCAGTTAACGTGGCGGCTAGGCTAGAGTCAGGAACCAAGGATGCAGGGGTTGACGTTCTAATAGGAGACAATACTGCACAAAATGCCAATATTGAGTTACAATCTCTACCATCTATTAAGGCAAAAGGTAAGTCTAATAAGCTAAAAGTTTACACTATAATTACTAGCGAATAGGAGTAAATATGTTACAAGCACTGATCGGCCCCGTAACGGGACTTCTTGACAAGTTTATAGAAGATAAAGACCAGAAGAATGCTTTGGCTCATGAAATTGCCACAATGAGTGAGAGAGCGGCCTCTGAAAATGCTATTGCTCAAATTGAGTTAAACAAGGCTGAGGCTCAGTCTGGCTCTCTGTTTATTGGTGGATGGCGACCTTTTGTTGGGTGGACTTGCGGAGTAGGCCTTGCCTATAACGTGATTATATCTCAGATACTTTCTATCTGGTTTGAAGTTCCTACAGTTGATCCCTCTTTGCTAACGCCTGTTCTAATGGGTATGTTAGGCATGGGAGCCATGCGTTCATACGAAAAAAAGAATTCGGTAGCAAGGGAAAAGTAATGGCAGGAATTCCAGATGAAGAGTCAGGCCTTTTAGACATGATTAAGCGTCATGAAGGCGTTAGAAGTAAGGTTTATGTCTGCTCAGGTGGGTATGAAACAATTGGAGTGGGACGTAACATCTCTGAAACGGGATTAGGTCTTGATAACAAAGAAATAGAATACCTTCTTAGTAATGACATCTTAAGAATAAGAAAAGAGCTTGAGGATGAATACCCTTGGTTCTCTAGGCTAGACACTGTAAGGCAAGATGCTTTAATAGATATTTCGTTTAATTTAGGACAAACTGTTCTTAGAAAATTTAAAAATGCTTTACATGCAATGTCTAAGAAGCAATATGAGCAAGCGGCAGATGAATTTATGGACTCCCGATGGAGTAAACAAGTTGGAAACAGGGCTGTAGAAGTTACCAACATGATTAAATACGGAGAATATCAGTGAGCAAAGGTGGCGGTGGCGGATCAATGACTGGAGGCGGTAACCAAGGCGGTTACGGTCAACAGCAGGGTGGAGGCTTTGGAAGCCAAGGCGGAGGCTATAGCGGAGGCTATGGCGGAGGCTCACAATTTCCTTCTAGAGGTAATTCCAAGGGCGGTGTAGGAGGATCAATGGGTTCTCAAGGCGGCTTTGGCGGACGGTACGGCAATCAAGGTGGCTATGGTCAGCAAGGTGGCTATGGTCAGCAAGGCGGAGGATTTGGTCAACGTGGCGGTTACGGTCAACAAAGTAGCTATGGCGGCAAAGGCGGTCAAGCTCCCCCTCCTACGAGCGGTCTTTCTG
>ENA-ORXF01000976-ORXF01000976.1-marine-metagenome-genome-assembly--contig:-NODE-976-length-19298-cov-8.680298_pt1 | contig 19298 bp, 6 predicted proteins | sample MGYA00237864_ERZ511476 | MGnify/ENA primary metagenome ERZ511476 (study PRJEB26306, sample SAMN06343908) | marine metagenome | isolation source: coastal waters | place: Atlantic Ocean: West Antarctic...
AAACCATATGCCATTTGTCGCGAACCAAATGGAGGGGCAACAATCCGAAGCGTTGTGGTTTCGTCAGTCAATGTGATTATACCCACGAACCGGATATGCCATTTGTCTCGAACCAAATGGAGGGGCAACAATCCGAAGCGTTGTGGTTTCGCTCATCAACCAGTTTTGGTTCGTGGGTATAATCACATTGAATCGAAACCACAACGCAAACCACAACGCTTCGGATTGTTGCCCCTCCATTTGGTTCGCGACAAATGGCATATGTTTGTTTGTTTTTTTTGTTAAAATAAAGATATTCATCCCTGTTCGTGGGTATAATGACGGGCGAAACGCACGCAGGAGTACCAAATTTTAGTCAACCTTTCCGTACTAAATTTGAGATTAAATGGATTTTTGACGTTTGTCGATAGTATGATATATAACGAACCGTCTCGACCGTCGTAACCGTAAACAACACAGGCGCAGGAATGGCGGCCTGTGGAGAGAACTGCATGGTGCTCGTGGACGAACACGGCGAGGTATGGTCTTTTGGCCGGCGCGGTCCACACCTTGGGCTCGGCACTGACGTTCGCCAGGTGCTGCCGGCGCGCCTGGGCGGGCGCGATTTGTTTGGCACGCGTGTCGTCTTGACAGCGACCCACACTGGACACGCAGCGGCAGTGGCGGCAGATGGATCACTGCATACGTGGGGAGCAGGAGCCTACGGCCAGCTCGGCCTCGGCGATTGCGAGCCGCGGCAACGGCCGGCGCGCATTGGCATTCACCTATATGGCGGGTCGCGGGCAGTGTTGGTGTCATGTGGACTGCGGCACACTGCGTTGCTGACGGCAGTCGGCGGCGTGTTTACCTGCGGCGAGGGAAGAGACGGCATGCTTGGGCACGGCGACGAGGCGCCCAGGCTGGTGCTGACGCAGGTGGCGGTGGAACACTTCAAAGGGGTCCGGATCGTCATGGTGGTGGCCGGTGCAATTCATTGTGCGACAGTGGGAGAAGACGGCAGCGTGTGCACGTGGGGGAATGGCGCGGACGGGTGTCTCGGCCACAACGACGAGGCAAATAGGCTTGTGCCAACGCAGCTGGCAGGGATGTGCGGAGTCAGGGTGGTGATGCTGGCGACTAATTATTTCCACAACGTTGCCGTTGCACACGACGGAGCGTTCTGGGTGTGGGGGTTTGGACGTTTTGGACAGCTCGGCCTGGGAGACCTCGAGAACCGACTGGTCCCCACCAGAGTGGCGCCAGAGGAATTCGGGGGCTCGCCGGTGCTCACAGCGGCTTGCGGCAGTTCCCACACGCTGGTCGCGACGGAAGTCGGTGGGGTATATTCATGCGGTGATGGGCAATGGGGCAGACTCGGCCACAACGACATCAACAACCGGAATGTGTTCGCGCGCATCACAGACTTCGCCAAGATCGTCTCCGTCTCAGCCGGGGTCTGTCAATCATCAGCGGTGACAGAGGATGGCATTCTCTTCACCTGGGGAAGCGGGTGGAGCCTCGGGCATAGCAACTCGGGGACGTGGCGAGCTCCCAAGATGGTCGCGCCGCAGCTTCTGGGAGGCGCCCGCGTCGGGCGCTGCCACGGCTTGCGACCCGACTTCGCCCTCGCCTTTGCCATGAGCACGCATCCCCGGCTCGGCGCCGCGGGACCCTGCAGACAGTCGCGGCGCCAGCAAGGCCGGACGCCTGCAGCGACCGACGGCTGTGCCTACGAGGAGATGCCGGGGGAGCTGGTGCAGCGGGTGGTAGACGCGTGCGTGTCGTGGCCAGAAGGAAAGGCGGGTGAGATCGAGGGGGTGGTGCGTCTTCTCGGAGGCGGCATCTCAAAAGTGAGGGTATCCACATAGGTGTTGTCTGTACACGTGTTGTTTGTCAATAAATCCGCGTGCACACAGAAACATAGTTTAATATGTCTGCAACGGCGCACTATGGGAGCAGCGTTTGGCATATTAAAGAATTCTGGATCATGCGCACATGAACTCTGACATACCGTCCGAGCCCAACGCATTGCGCTGGTGGGGTTGGAGGAAAAATAAATATTTATTGGACTCCTTGCGTACACCACCTTATCGTTTTTATAAACAGCGTGCCACCCGGCGAGCGCATATGCGCCGGTGCTAAAACACCGCGAGCACCGTGAGCGTTGCTGCGTACACGCCCAGCGCCACGAGCGCCGCTGTGTTTCTGTTCGGCGCTGGCCGCGCAACGGCGCTGTCGGCGCCGTCAACGGCTATGGCGACTGTCACTGTTTCGACGGTAGGACTTACAGACACCGTGACATTAGATATGCCATTAGATACCATTTGTTTGTTTATATTAGATTGTGTCATTGTGTCAGAGACTGTATTTGCGATGACTCCGTTTTGCATTGTGATCTGCGTCGCGACGCTTATACTCGCCGATAGCATGCGACGACGACGAATAATCGATTTGATATCAGTGATCTCGACGAACTCATTCGCTACACCTGCCGTAGCGGCAATTGCATTCCTGAACGAAGTTTGTTTATCTTCTGTGAATTCTGCCATAGTGAGCAGAATGTCAATCACCAGTTTTACAACGGTTGACACACCCGGGGCTTCAACGCCGTTCACGGCCACTGTGGCGCGGCTGGCACGGGCGTTGGCGATCTGCCGCTTCAACACCCTTTGGTATAGTGCGTCGCAGTTCGCGGAGATTTGCTCCCCCCGGAACGTCTTGAGGATGTGGTACTCCGTCAGCGTTTCGAGGGCCGCGGCGTCGGATCTACTACTGACTCCAGGGCGTTCCAACGCGGCGTTCGCCGCGTTTACCGTGCCCACGCTCCACTCGAGACATGCCCTGCAAATCGACGACCCCGGCAGAGATACAGAGCCGTCAGGACACGGAACACACACGCCGTCCGCGCTGCGCGTGCCGGCAGCACACGGCTCGCAGTCGTTGCCGGACACGTGCACCCAGCCATCGATACAGACGCATGCGGCGACGCTTGTGCTACCGGCAAGCGATACAGATCCAGCGGGACAGGCTATGCACGACACGTTCCCTGGTCCGTATGTGTCGGTCCTGCACTCTACGCATCGAGTGGTCGCGTCGCTCGCTGCCGTCCAACCCGCTACACACACGCATTTGCTGCTGCCGGGGCGCGCGGACGAATGCGCGGGACACGCCTCACACGCAGCCGGCCCGGGCCCGATCTTGTGTGTGTCTGCGGGACACTCTGTGCATACGAGTGCAGCGCCAGTCCATCTGTTCCCCTCTATGCCCACAGACCCGGACCAGCCGGCTCTGCACGTGCATCCAGTCCTATCAGCGGTGGACTGTGCGCCAGCACTACACGGCACGCAACTAGTTTCTGATGTCTGGCCATACGAGGTCGAGAACTTGCTCGCGTCACAGCTATAACAAGATGTTGCCCCTGGAGTCGAGGAGAACTTGCCTGCGCCACAGCGCAAACACGCGGTGTCGTACACAGCACCCACAATGGTTGAGTACTTACCACTGCCGCAGAGCTCGCATGTGTCTGATGCGCTAGCACCAGTATGCTCGGAAAATTTACCAGCTCCACAGTCTAGACAGAGAGAGTCCACTCCAGCGCCAACAGTGCCCGAGTATTTCCCTGTCCCACAGCTCAAGCACGCGGTGTCGGACACAGCACCCACAGTGGCTGAGTATTTCCCTGCCCCACAGCTCAAGCACGCGGTGTCGGACACAGCACCCACAGTGGCTGAGTATTTCCCTGCCCCACAGCTCAAGCACACGGTGTCGGACACAGCCCCAAAAGTGGCTGAGTACTTACCACTGCCGCAGAGCTCGCATGTGTCTGATGCGCTAGCACCAGTATGCTCGGAAAATTTTCCAGCTCCACAGTCTTCACAGACAGAGTCTATTCCAGCGCCAACCATGCCCGAGTATTTCCCTGCCCCACAGCTCAAGCACGCGGTGTCGGACACAGCACCCACAGTGGCTGAGTATTTCCCTGCCTCACAGCTCAAGCACGCGGTGTCGGACACAGCACCAACAGTGGCTGAGTACTTACCACTGCCGCAGAGCTCGCATGTGTCTGATGCGCTAGCACCAATATGCTCGGAAAATTTGCCAGCTCCACAGTCTAGACAGAGAGAGTCCACTCCAGCGCCAATCGTGCCCAAGTATTTCCCTGCCCCACAGCTCAAGCACGCGGTGTCGGACACAGCCCCAAAAGTGGCTGAGTACTTACCACTGCTGCAGAGCTCGCATGTGTCTGATGCGCTAGCACCAGTATGCTCGGAAAATTTGCCAGGTCTACAGTCTTCACAGACAGAGTCTATTCCAGCGCCAACCGTGCCCGAGTATTTCCCTGCCCCACAGCTCAAGCACGCGGTGTCGGACACAGCACCCACAGTGGCTGAGTACTTACCACTGCCGCAGAGCTCGCAACTGGTGACCCCGTGTGACTCAAGGAAAAAATCAACCGGAACTGTTACGGGAGCTTGGCTGCAGGGACAGAGTCTCTGTACATCAGCGTATCCGTCGCATCTCGACTCTCCAGTTCCCCTGACACAGGTGCCGGTCGACATCTGTAAATATGGAGCCACCGAATCATCAAGGGCTGTCTCGTGAGTACAAGTGACTCCCACCTTTTCATAGACACGTTTGGTGTCGACCTGCGAGATGCTCTGTGGAAAGCGGCCGCTCTGTGTGGAGCAGGACAGCCCGCCACCGGTGCACACGGCACTGCATGACTGGCCAACACCGCCGAGTCTCCACTCGTATATCCCCACTATATTCCACCCGATCACGCTGACCACGCTAGATTCCATTATCAGCTCAGAAAACTGAACACTCTCGAAATGACGGCACGGACAGACCCGCGTATTTTCAGAGTTTGTTGTGGACGAGCACATGGATCTTGTAGAATATCCATAGCATACATTATCACTGCTAACATATGGTGTAAATTGCGTGTTAGCACTCCACGTGTTGATGCAATCGACACTGTTATGCGCGAAAATGGCTTTTGCCGCCATATTCTTGATCCCCTGTGGAAAGTCGTCATCACTGCAATACATCCCATTCGTTATACACGATTGCGTGCAACTCATTCCGGGATCATCACTAAGTATCCACCGATTCGTAGCAAACACGTCCCCGGAATATTTGCCCGCATCGCAATTTTGACAATTCGACGACGAACCTGAACCGACAACTGACGAGTATTTGCCGTTTGCACACCCGATGCAGGAGACGATATTGGTGGCAGCCATCACAGTCGAGTACCTTCCTGCAACACACAAGATGCAGTTGGCGCTGTCGATGTTCCCATCAATGTCACTGTACTTGCCTGTACCACAATTTTCGCAGGCAATTGATGCAGGGGTATCAGAAAACGTGCCCGCACGACAAGAACGGCAACTGCCGTAGTACTCGTACGTACCCACTGGGCATGGAGTGCATACAGAGTTCTGGGCTGAGTATTCGCCGGGGGCACATTCTGCGCTCGCGCCAGACGCAAACGCTGTCAACAGCACCGTCAGCCGTAGTACATGCATTGACACGTCTGTCAGCGGCTCTGTTATATGCACCATTAGTGTCGAGTGTTATAGCACCACTCGGAGTAAGTTGGACACAACGCTGTATTGTAGCCGCGCGTCGGGCGCGCGGCACACGCCGCCGCGAATACGTTGTTTTGGGTTTTTAATATATAGTAGCTGCTGGCACAGGGCCAATGTCAACGGTTGGTGTCATAAAAACAACCGTAGAGTACCGCAACAACCACATGACAACTTTCGTAGAGGACCGCAACAGTAGAGTGACAACACCTGGTGGTGTAACAGCAACCACAATATAATTTCAACAACAGCATGGGCGAGCTCGAGGGGGGTGGTGCGTCTTCTTGGAGACGGCATCTTGAAAATGAAGGTATCCGCATAGGTGTCATCTGCACACGTGTTGTCTGTCAATAAATCCGCGTGTACACAGAAACGTAGTTTATTATGTCTGCAACGGCGCACTTGGCGAGCAGCGCTGCGAATATCAAATGCATCCGGATCATGTGCTCCTGAACGTGTATCCGAGCAGGCCACTACCTGTCTCATACGACAACATTGTATCGTTTTTATAAATAGCGTGCCACCTGACGAGCGCACATGCGCCGGTGCTAAAACACCGCGAGCACCGCGAGCGTCGCTGCGTACACGCCCAGCGCCACAAGCGCCGCTGTGTTTCTGTTCGGCGCTGGCCGCGCGGCGGCGCTGTCGGCGCCGTTCACGGCCATGTCGGCGTCGTTTACGGCCACCGATATGGCGACTGTCACTGTTTCGACGGTAGCACCTACAGACACCGTGACATTAGACATGCCAGTAGATACCATTTGTTTGTTTATATTGGATTGTGTCATTGTGTCAGAGACTGTATTTGCGGTGGCTTCGTTTTGCACCGTGATCTGCGTCGCGACGCTTATACTCGCTGACAGCATGCGACGACGACGAATAATCGATTTGATATCAGTGATCTCGACGAACTCATTCGCTACACCTGCCGTAGCGGCAATTGCATTCCTGAACGAAGTTTGTTTATCTTCTGTGAATTCTGCCATAGTGAGCAGAATGTCAATCACCAGTTTTACAACGGTTGACACACCCGGGGCTTCAACGCCGTTCACGGCCACTGTGGCGCGGCTGGCACGGGCGTTGGCGATCTGCCGCTTCAACACCCTTTGGTATAGTGCGTCGCAGTTCGCGGAGATTTGCTCCCCCCGGAACGTCTTGAGGATGTGGTACTCCGTCAGCGTTTCGAGGGCCGCGGCGTCGGATCTACTACTGACTCCAGGGCGTTCCAACGCGGCGTTCGCCGCGTTTACCGTGCCCACGCTCCACTCGAGACATGCCCTGCAAATCGACGACCCCGGCAGAGATACAGAGCCGTCAGGACACGGAACACACACGCCGTCCGCGCTGCGCGTGCCGGCAGCACACGGCTCGCAGTCGTTGCCGGACACGTGCACCCAGCCATCGATACAGACGCATGCGGCGACGCTTGTGCTACCGGCAAGCGATACAGATCCAGCGGGACAGGCTATGCACGACACGTTCCCTGGTCCGTATGTGTCGGTCCTGCACTCTACGCATCGAGTGGTCGCGTCGCTCGCTGCCGTCCAACCCGCTACACACACGCATTTGCTGCTGCCGGGGCGCGCGGACGAATGCGCGGGACACGCCTCACACGCAGCCGGCCCGGGCCCGATCTTGTGTGTGTCTGCGGGACACTCGGTGCATGCCAGTGCAGCGCCAGTCCAGCCGGATGTGCACAGACACGCGGATCTATCCGCAGCGGACACCGTGTTGTTGGCAGTACATGGTGTGCAGACACCGACCCCGACAGCGTCTTTGTATGAGCCTTCGCTGCATTGTTCGCAGCCAGTCCCCTCTGTGTCTGCAGGCCCGAACCAACCGACTCTGCACGTGCATCCAGTACTATCAGCGGTGGATTGTGCGCCAGCACTACACGGCAAGCAACTGGCTTCCGAGAGCTGGCCATGCAATGTGGAGTATTTCCCGACACCACACGCCGTGCACTCGCTCGCTCCTACAGTCGACGAGTACGTTCCGTTTACACACGACTCGCAATCCGTTCGGCGTGACATACCTCTTCCCGGCAGATAAGTGCCCACGACACATGGAGTACACGTCTCAGCGCCTGCTTCTTCTGCGTACGTGCCGGTCCAACACGGAATGCACATCGTCTCTGCCGTGGCACCGTTCGTCGGTTGGTATTTGCCTTTCGCACAATATGTACAATTCGCGATGGACAGTGCACCAATATCCGCAGAGTATCGTCCCGTTGGACAACTCTGACACTGTTCCACGCTTGGTGACACACGCGCGGTCGCGGTCGCGGTCACAGACTCCGAATTGTACTGCAAAAGGCGCCGGGCGTTGGCGGATTCTGTATTCGTATCGGTCCAATATTTGCCCGCGTCACATCTAGAGCAAGCCGTATTAGCACCGGCGACAGAGTGTGTACCCCGACCGCACGTATCACACGTAGACGCACCCTCGCGTTGCCCGAACTTTCCCGCCGGGCAATTTCCGCACGTCGTAACTGTAGTTGCGCCGGTCACTGTCGAGAACGTGCCCCGGACGCACGGCACGCAGTCGGTCTCAGCACCGTTGCCCGTCGTTGTAAGATACTTGCCGGCTGTACACTCGAAGCATGTGGTGCTAGAGGGAGACCCCGTCACGTTGGAGTACTTGCCCGCGCCGCACCAGACACAGTCTTTCCTTGTGTCGCTGCCCGCTGTCTCAAGGTACGTGCCAGCCACACAGCTCAGGCATGAAGTCCGCAATACGGCGGCGGATACAGCTGAATACTTTCCCTCGCTGCATAGCATACAATTCGCGTTTCCTGTTGTATCCGCGTACTTTCCGGCCGTACAGTCCTCGCAGCCAATCGCTGACGAGCCCGAGTACTTTCCTATACCACATTCCATGCATGTATCTGCACCAGCAGTGCTCGAGTATGTACCATTTCCACATTCCATACAGGCCATGTCGTCTGTGGAATAATAGTGGCCTGCAAAACACGCGACGCAGTCTGATTCATGCTTACCTCCTGGTGTATACGTGTGCTTCCCGGTCGCGCAGGCCTGGCACGTGGCGTTGCTTGTGGCGCCCGTCGCCGACGAGTATGTGCCCTCGACACACTTATTGCATGTGGTGGCAGCCAACATAGTCGCGTATGTACCTTCACCGCACCGGACGCAATTAAGCACGTCTATGTTTCCTGCTCTCTCCGCGAATTTCCCAGTCGCGCAGGCCACACAGGTGGCGTTGCTTGTGGCGCCTGTTGCCGACGAGTATTTGCCCTCGACACATTCATTGCAGGTGGTGTCGTCGATGGCAGCCAATGCAGTCGAGTACTTACCTACACCACACAATACACAGTCGTTTTGTTCGTCGTTTCCACTCGAGTCGCTGTACGTGCCTGCGTCGCAACTGACGCATTCTGCCAACGTGGTGATGCCCTCAGAGGTCGAGTACGTACCCCGGGGACAGTCCGTGCAGCTTTCAAGACTATCATTGCCGGTCGTGTCGCCGTACGTTCCAGCCGGACATTCAGTGCACATGTCGGGCGATGTTGCGGCGGGTAACATTGAATACTTACCCTTGCCACACGGCGTGCAGTTTTCGTTTCCTGTTGTATCCGCGTACTTTCCGGCCACGCAGACCTGGCACGTGGCGATGCTAGTGGCGCCCATCACTGACGAGTATGTACCCTCGACACACCCCACGCATGTGTTATCCTCGCCTGTCGAATAGGTGCCTCTCCTGCAGTCGATGCATGAGATGCCATCGCCAGAGCCATCCGAGTATTTGCCTGCTACACAATCGAGACACGCAGCAGCTCCAGTGTATATTACGTCTGACGCCGCAACTGCGAGGGGGGGTCCAACGTAACGCACTGCGACGAAGGGAGGCAACCAAGGATAATCTGGCCCACAGGGACAGAGTCGCGCATGCGAAGCTTGCGAGGCACCACAGGTCGACGCGCCGATACCCCGATAGCAAACGGTTTCGTGTGAGACGTAGGGTGCAAACGCCGCCACAGAATCAAACGTGAAATCGCACTTCGTTGAATGTTGCGCGAAAAGGGCATCCGAGACAGTCTGCGTGAGCATCTGCGGGAAAAAGTCATCGCCTGTACAGTCCAGCCCGGCCGATGCACACACGGTGTCACAGCTCTCGCCGTTGCCGCCACGGACCCACTGGCTGATGCCTTCTGTACTCCACTGTCGCATCGCGGACGCGCCTCGCGAATCGTCGGTGTCCGCGGAAAACTTGCCCGTCTCACATGTGACGCATACTGTCAATGTGGTGGCGCTCAGGGATGTAGAGTACTTGCCCTCGGGACACTCCGCGCATCCGACCTTTCCGGATGAATCAGAATACTTACCCTTGCCGCACGGCGTGCAGTTTTCGTTTCCTGTTGTATCCGCGTACTTTCCGGCCATACAGGCCTGGCATACGGCGTTGCTTGTGCCGCCCAGTAGTGACGAGTATTTTCCTGCTGCACAATCGAGACACACAGTGGCTCCACCGGCGGAATATTTGCCCGTCTCGCATGTTGCACAGTCACTTGCTGCAGTGTTCCCCGTCGTCTCAACGAACATACCCGCAGCACAGTCAGTGCACTCAGACGCCCCCGCTACCGCGGAATATTTGCCCGAAGCACATTCAGTGCACGCAGTCCTCCCCGCTGCCCACCCCGATGTAAATTCCCCCGGTACCGCGGAATATTTTCCTGCCTCGCACGCGACGCAGTCCACTGTCCCGGACGTCTGCGAATATGTACCACTATTGCAAGCGATGCATGTATTTCCAGTGCCATCAGAGAACCATCCCGCAGGACAATTAGTGCACTCAGACGCCCCCCTGTCTCCGGAATATTTGCCTGCCACACACTCGATGCATTGGTCTGTCCCGGCCGTCGAATATGTATTACGCTCGCAATTATCGCATCCCCATTTAGGGCCAGTGGGTTTAGAGACCGTACCCGCAGCACAGTCAGCGCACACAGGCATTTCAAGGAAGGAATATTTGCCTGCCACACACGCGACACAGTCTCCTGTCCCGGCCGGCGAATACTCGCCTGCACCGCATTCGGTCCCCGTCGCGAACGCCGCGAAAGGCACCACCCCCACCCACAGCAGACACAGCGCCGAGCGGTGCACGCCGCGCATTATGCCACCAGCAACAGCTGTTATATACGATAACATTGAAAAGCGTGTTTTATTTACAATTCAAACCCAACACAGCAAACCGGCCGCCGATGCCCCGACTGCGACCAATGCGAAAATTATCTCATGCATACGCATATAGACACCATATAAGACAATCTTTAATACAAACTTGTTTTATCTAAATACATTAGAACCGACCGCAATTGCCGTCAACGCCGCAGCGCACACCGCCGCAACCAGCATACTGTGCGTGAGGAGCGAGCGGGCGTGAGAGGTGGTCACAACGTCGTCGGTTTTCATTCTCGCCAGAACACTGTCGTATAGGACCTTGCACTTTGCAGGCGGTGCTACAATTTTCAGGTAGTGTGCAGCGAACTGCTTAAACGTTTCGGTCGAAGTGTCTTTGGCAGCATTGTCTGCCAGACTGATCCGCGTCACCTTGAGCGCCGCCTCTGCTTTGTCTGGCAAGCTCTGCACACCTGGGCACGTCGTCCCTGCTGCTGGCGGGGCGGGTGCTGGTGCTGGCGGAGCCGGTGCTGGTGCTGGCGTAATCTGTTTTACACCCCCTTTGATGACGTCCTGCTTGCAATCCTCCGTGGTGCATATTTCGATGTTTTTGCCAACGGTGGCATTGCCCGATAACAACTTGATGGTGATGGTCTTGATTCCATACTTAGATGCCGATGCATCGGAGAGAAATAAATACAGGTTGTCACTGCTCACGGACTCGAACACCGTTTCGGATTCGGCGAGCAGGCGCCGCGATGCAGGCACCGTGGCCGCACATATACTCGCAAACTGCGGGCGCATTACCGAGATTACATCAAAGTACTCCAACGGCATGATGGACATCTCGTGTATAGACGCGATGACAGTCGACTTGTACTTCTGCAAGATCATGTCCTCAGACATACAGTATTCATCCTGCGGGAGGTCCATTTTCACGTCCAGCATCGCGCAATTGTGTTGTTTGTCCTTACACAGCACCCCCAGGACCTGTTTGTCGTTGTCGAGCGACGTGATGATGCGCTCTGCCGAGGCCGCGTCAGCGTTCGGCTCGTTGCCCGCCACGAGCAGCTTGCGACTCGTGCCTTTCGTGGCAGCAGCGCCCTTTTTAAACGCCTGCACGACCTTGCGCGCCCGCTGCGCGGGAACCACCGCCGCAGGCATGGGCACCGTCGTGTGTTTCTTGCCGCCCGCGGAGAGCAGCATGCTGCTCCCGGGGAGCAGTGTGAGGCGCACCGCGTGATTGGCGAGCTCGTACGAGCGGACGTGCCGGGCCATGTCGGTGTACACCGCCGACTCGTCGCAGCCGTGGTGCAAGCACGCTTCCGAGTCGCCCACCATGAAAAACACGTGCAACCAGAGCTTCTCGCCGGCTCCGCTCCGGATCGCGGGGGTCCACTGGAGCGCGCCCGTGAACTCCTCTCCGGGGACCTGTGACCCGGCGCAGCAATCGGGCCCGTTGAGGTCGAAGACGCGCGCGGCCAGCACCGCGGGGTTGCGGATGTTTACCGCGTGCCTGTTGTCGGGGTCGGCCTTGTTCTCACACACGCCGTACGCAAAGCCCGCCCCGGCCATCCGGTGCCCGCACACGACCCACTCCCACTCGGAGTGTGCGAGCCGGTGTCGCGAGACCACGGCGACGAGGCGTACGACGTCGGCCCGGCTGCGGAGATCGATGCCGTCTACCCGCACGCGCGGCGCAAACCACAACGTCGTGCCTGCGGCCCACGCGGCACGCGCGCCGAGCGACTGTTCCCACCCGAGCGGGCCCGGACCCATGTACCCGCGCTGCGGAAACACCGCGACCTCGGCCACGACGGGCGCGGCTCCGGACTCGGGCAGCACCGTGTACTGCACCGCGCATTCCCCGGCCGAGGCGCCGACGCACGCGACGCCCGCCAGTGGCGCGGAAAACACGTCGGGGTAGTGTGCGTCCGGACAGCTCAGGCCGAGGCCCGCGTCGACCACGGCGCACCGGCGGTTTCTGGCAGCAACGGGGTTGAACGCGAGCGCGCCGAGCGCAATGTCGTAGAGCTGGACGTCGCTAGTGTACGCGAGAACGCCGAGCGCGGCGTCGAAAAGGTGCACATCGTCGCCCGTCGCGTGCCGACAATTGCTGACGTCGGACGCTCCGGCGCGCGAGACCGTGCCGGCGGCGCACGCCGTGCACGCGTTGTTGCCGGGATTGTTCTTGAAGCGCCCGGCGGCGCACGGGACGCACCCCTCGGAGGCATGGCGAGTGTAGCCGGCCACGCACACGCAGTCGGAGAGCGTTTTCGCGCCGGAGACCGACGTGGAGAAAGCGGGACACACGGAGCATGCCAGCGAGCGCGGCTGGCTCTGGAACGTGCCGCGCGCGCACAGGGCGCACTCCTCGGCGGCCCGTCTGAACGACCCCGCCCCGCACGCCGCGAAGCGCGTGCTGCCGTCTGCGGCGACTGTCCAGCTCGACGGTGGCGCGCGCGCGACGGAGTACGCCGCGACTGGCGGCGAGTGCCGGAAGCTCGCGAGCTGCGGGTTGACGGCCCATGCGCTGTGCAGGTCGAGGCGCAAGAGGTCGGTCGAGGCGTCGAGCATGAGCGGCCACGAGTACTCGTGGACGTAGCGCTTGCGGTTACCCGTGTACACTGGGTGTTTGCGGTGGCAGAGACAGCACGCCTTGGCGAACTTGCCGCTGATCTCCTGCCACGCCGCCGCGTCGACGTTGCCTGTGCTCGGCACGTCGCCGCACAGGTCCCACCACAGCCAATGCATGTGCTGCTGCGCAGGGTCCTGCGCGAAGGAGTAGCCGCGCTCACCGCCGCCGGCCTTGTCATTGATGTGCGCGTACAGCCCCCAGTCCGCGTCGCTCTGTGGTCCGCGCACGCTCACGCGCGTCTTGTGCGTGTCGGTTTGACCGGCGTAGTGTCGCAGCACCCGACTCGAGCACGTCGCCGTCGGCGCCGACTTGCCGTCGCGCACAGACGCCGGCAGCAGCGCGGAGAGGTCGAGTTCGAAGAGGGCGTCGTCGTGGCACGTCGCGACCGATGTCGGCGCTGCCACCGCCCCGAACGGGGGGAGGCTCTGGAGCGCCATCATGCGCGCGGGCGCGGGGTGCGCGAGCGCAAGCACGCGGCTGTGGTAGCGGCGCATGATGTCCGCCAACACGGTGGCCTCGTCTGTACGCAAGCGCTGCACGAAGTGCTCCGCCAGCTCGTGTGCGCTCTTGGTGTCGGAGACTGGAAATCCCACACGCACGTCAAAGTGCGTCCATGCGTCGCTGTTGGCCGAAAGCAGGCGGCGTCCGCCGCCGCCGTCGCCGCCGTCAGCCGGTGTCACTACAGTGCCGTCTGCGGGAGAGCCGGCCTCCGCGGCGATGGCGGCTGCGAGGTCCGCCTGCACTTGCGCCGAGAACTCAGAGGCGGGGATCGGGACCGAGATGTCCGGGATGGCCACCTGCACGGCAGGCTCGTACACCCCGCCGACGTTCTGGTCGAACGCGACCAGCACGAATGTGATGGACTGCTGCGCGAGATCGATGCCGCTGGAGATGCCCTCGTTGTCCATCTCGGCCTGCCGCCACGGAATCGTCGGCGAGACCATGTACCCGCGGCGGTAGCGGTTGTTGAGACCGTACTTCTCGCTCATGACCTTGCTGTGCGCGAACCCGAGGTTCCGCACGAACTCGCTGGGCCCGAGCTGGCCCTGCAGCCAGTTAGAGGAGCGCACGTATGAGGAGTTGTCCGCGACGTTCTCCTCGGGCGATATCTCGACGATGGACTGCGTGACGGAGTCGTGCAAACGCTCCTGGATCTCGCGCCGCGTGACACACCCAAACTCCCCTCTAGTCGGCCGGATGGGACAGATCTGCAACACCGCCGCGGTGGGCACGAGGCGCATGCGCCCGTCGGTATTGCCGGGCACAGGCTCCTGCGTAAACGCAGCGTTGTTCTGGATGAGGTCTTCTACAATGTTCTTCTTGGTCGTGCTCAGGAAGTGCATCGTGAACATGTCCTCCACCTCCAGAGCATAATTTGCGGCGTAAGTGGGCGTGAAAACCTCGGGTTTGCCCTTGACAATCATCGTGAGCACGTTGGCGGCGCGGCTCGAGGCATCGTTGTTCATCTTCGCGCCCGTGGGACTGTTTGTGATATCGAGGGCCTGTATCAGCGAGGTGTTGAAGGCCTCGAGATCTTTTGTGAGTCCGAGGAACATGTCGACCTCGATAATGTCGCCGACCGAAGACGAGGTCTGTTCTTCCTCGCACTGCCGCAAGACACTGAGCCCGGTGATCTCCGTGATCGTCTGCATGCGCGTCATGGCGCTCTTGCCGTCGGCCGAGCGCACGTTGACTATAAAGTCCAGGTACAGCTTCTTCGGGAAGATGTTGGAGGGGTCCATGTCTTCTTCGGTCCAGATGTCGTTTTCGAGCGGGAAGATGAAAGACACCTGGCCGCCCGCGCCTACTGCCTGCGGACCGAGCGCAGAGCAGATATCGTCCGCAAACGCGCACCATGACTGTCTCTCGAGAAACGCGTCCACGGCCCCGCGCCGCGCCGCGCCGTATGTAGTCTGTTCCCGCCGCCGCGTTAGCACCACACACACACACACCTGAAACCCTCGCTCTCCGAACCCGTTCCGCCGCCGCGCTCACGGCCCGCATGCACGCACGGAGGAACACTGGCACGAGCTCGCAGAGCGAGGGAGGCACGCGAGAAGGTACAGAGGAGATCGACAAGACAGAGGACAGAGCCACGCCGCCGCGCTCACGGCCCGCATGCACGCACGGAGGAGCGCTGGCACGAGCTCGGAGGGCGAGGGAGGCACGCGAGAAGGTACAGAGGAGATCGACAAGACAGAGGACAGAGCCGCAAGACACAGAGGAGAGCGAGAAGACGGAGAGCGTACCACGCAGGGGTACACTGGCGTGGGTGCAGTGATACGCGAGAAGCCCGAGGACACAAGCGCGGAAGAGACGGGGATGATGCCGGTGGCCTCATCGGCGGTAACGTCGGACGGGACAGTGAGCTGCACGCGCGCAAATTTCAGCGCCGGACCGCCCTCCTGGTCCTTGATCTGCACGAGGTCCACGTTGATGTCGCGCATGAAAGTGAACTCGGTTTTCGCACTGGACGTGAACACGTACGTATTGCTCACGTCTGCCGTGACCTCGACGTGCGAGAAGGAGGAGTACAGGCGCGTGCTGTCGAACGTCTTGATGTGCGCCATACCGATGAAGAAGCGCAGCGCGTATCCGCCGTCGATGACGGTCTCGACGCCGCCCATGGCGCGCATGTCCTCCTCGGCGAGGGTGATGATGAGATCCTGGTACCCGGTCGACACCACCGTGTCGATCATCGAGTTCGAGCGCGACATGCGGGCGAAGTTACCCTGCACAAAGTCACGGTCGGTGTCGAGGAGCGTCCTGGTCGTGTTCTTGGGCGGTGTGTCGCGCGTCAAGCACGAGCCCTGTGCCGCCATAGCCGCGCCGAGCAGATCTTCCCCGTCGTTGAGATACGTGCCAAAGCCGTCGACCGTCGTGTAGTCCCGGTCCACGTTGTAGAGACAGCAGAGCGAGTCCTCGCGGAGCTGCTGCAGGTCGCCAGTGCCCACGGGCATACACGGGAACTCGTCCGGGCGGAACGTGGCGCGCTCCTGCGCGCTCACGGGGGTGCTGATATGCGAGACGTACAGCACGTCCATGACGTTGGGCACAGTGTTGTCGAATCGAAGACGCGCGATCCACGCCCTCTGTGTTATGTCAAACTCGATAGACATAAGGTTGAACCCCGAGGAAGCCACCTGAATGGCAGACGACGCGTGACTGCCCTCCACAGACTGCCAGAGCACGTCGGGCACGTCCTTGCGACACACACCCTCACTGAGACAGTCCCCGTCAATCGAGCACGAGCGCGTGTAGTCGTTGTCGCAGCGCGAGAGCGTGTGCATCTTGTACGCGTCGTTGTCGGAAGAGGTCATGTCGCTCAGCAGCGCGTTCATGCGCGTGAAGTTGCGGAACATCGCCGCGGTGCTCAGCGCCGCGTAATTCGTGTCTTTGCCCGCAATGCGCACGCGCATCTCGTAGAGCATCCTTCCCGCGAAGTCGACGTTACCAGGAGATCCCACGGACGCCACGTGATAGTCGAGCACCGCCTCCGCGAGCACCGCCGCGCTCGTCGTCGCTTTCACGTATCCCTCGGCGATGATGGCGGCGATCAGCGTCGTGCGCACCCCCTCGAGCACAGCGATGTCAGACGACGGGATTTCGGTCGCGTCGTACGTCTTCTTCCCCGCGATAACAAAGAAAATCTCCACGCCCGCCGCCGCGCACCCGAGACCCTCCACGGCGGTCGCAAAAAACACTTTGTCGCAGCGACACTCGTACCCGCGCCCGCTGGACGTGTTGTGCACGAGCCCGTTCGTGCAATACGCGTTGTAGTCGCATAACGCCGTCCCCGTCGCGCACTCGTCTATGTCCTCCAACTCGCACTTGTCGTTAAACTGGTAGCCCTTGGGGGTCGGAAACTTTTTACAGAACGAGCCGCAGTAGTACCCGCGCGGCGGGAGCTCTACGCCTGCCGCGTACTTGGCCACCCAGTTTTCGGGCTTCCACAGCTCGCCCGTCGCGCACACTGGGCCGCTACACCTCTCTACCTGCCCGGGGTCGAGCACGGAGCTGCCGTTGGCGAACACGTGTATGTGGACGCCGGGGGTGTTCTCAAACTCCGGGTCCCGCCAGGACGAGGAACACATATAGCCAGGTTCGAAGAAGCACGTCGCGTTACAGCCGTCGCCCGACACACGGTTGGCGTCGTCGCACTGCTCCGTGCCGCCGACCTCCCCATCTCCGCACTGCACCACCCTGCCACCTGGCTGTGCCGCAGCTACGGTGCACATCAGAGCGCATATGATCAGATGCAGGTGCATTCCCATACTGAGCACGGTAATCGAACGTGTTTAATATGAATATGGCTATATTTGTATCAATCAAATACAGCGAATTAATTTTACGCTGGGCGCAGGCGCACGGCACAGAGACACACCGACAGATGCAGCGACCAGAATGTGTTACACACGTTTAATAAATTAAACGTTTATCACGCCGGCGCCGCCTGCACCGAGCCGTCCATGCGCACGAGCACGCGCTTGTCGAGAGAATCCACCGTGTGTAGCAGGAACTCCTGCGCGGGGTAGAAGACGGCCTTCTCCGGCGCCGAGTATCCCGGCAGCATCTTCCACTCATACGCCGCCATTGACTTGATAGAAGGGTATCTAGCCTTGAACACCCCGTTCGTCATCGTTCCGGGGCGCTTGGCCGAGAGACCCAGCCGTCCCGCCTCCGAGTTCGCTCCAAACGGCACATCCCACACGGCCCCCGCTGCGAGCGTCGCGATCGTCAAGAGGTAGTTGGCCGCATCGGTTAGCTTGCGGTAGCTCCCGTACAGCATCGGGTACGAGCGCGCGTCCTGTTTGGACTTGAGCAGCGGCGAGTCCTGCTCCTCGATCACCCGCTCCAGCTCCGCACTCCCGTGGATGGGCTCGACGCCGGCCGACGTGGCGATCTGGGTCGAAAAGTGCTTGCGAAGAGAGTATCCACGTTTGAGGTTTGTTGGCACCACGATATGAATGGTCGTCTCGTCGAACTGTAGGAGCCAACCGGGCTTCACCTCAATCTTCCTCAACAGGGCATGCTGCTTCTTCGCCTCTTCGGGGTCCTTAATTGTTGCAAAACCAGCTCCGGCCGCCTTTGCGGGATCCATAGATGAGCTCGGGACGCAGGCGAACCACTGCGACCCGCCGTCGACCGGGTTCATATTGAACCAGCCCCCAAATACGCGAGAAAATGAATTCGGGGCGCTGATGTCGCGGTGCAAGGCCTCGGTTGACGCAGACTGTCCCGCAACTTGAAAGCGCAAACGGTCAAAATACGTGCAGATATACATCTGATGCGAGAATGTGCCGCTCATCATCACCGCCGCCAACAGAACCTCGTCCAGCAGCCGCACCAACGCGCTGTGCATCACCCCGGCCATGTTGAACGCACCGAAGCCGCCAATCACCGGAGTAGACAGGTTGTAGAACGTCGACGGAGCACAGATGAACTCGGGCGCGTTGACAATCACACTGTCGATATCGGGCCTATCCTTGGTGTGTTTTTCAGGGGTGCTCCAGAAGCCGATGCCAACCCAGATGAGTATGAACCCAAACTTATCACAGCATTCCTTGTTGGACATGCCAATGTGTTTGGTGAAGACGGGGATGTCCTTCATCGCCGGAGGACTGGGCACCTTGGGCTTCGCCGCGGTGGCCGTCTGCTTCGCCGCCTTGCCGGCTGCGCCCGCCGCCTGGCGCGGCGCCTTCGCCTTCGCCGCCACGTCAGCCGCCTTCGCCCGCCTCGCCGCCTTGCCCGGCGCCTTCGCCTTCACGCCGGCCGCCGGCGCCGCCGCGGCCGCCGCCGGTGCCACTACAGGGTGGTGGGGCGGAGCAGGCGGAGCAGGCGGAGCAGGCGGAGCAGGCGGAGCAGGCGGGGCAGGCGGCGGAGGAGGAGGAGCAGCGGCAGCTGCAGCGGAGGCGGGTGATCGACACGGTGTCGGAGGCGCCGGCGGACGAGGAG
>ENA-ORXF01000977-ORXF01000977.1-marine-metagenome-genome-assembly--contig:-NODE-977-length-19294-cov-5.312692_pt1 | contig 19294 bp, 20 predicted proteins | sample MGYA00237864_ERZ511476 | MGnify/ENA primary metagenome ERZ511476 (study PRJEB26306, sample SAMN06343908) | marine metagenome | isolation source: coastal waters | place: Atlantic Ocean: West Antarctic...
CCTTGATACTTCTTAAGATCTTTAATAAAAAACTGAGAGCTAAAATTTCTATGTAATTCAGCTGCAATATCCCATACATACTCGCCTTGGTATAAATTTTCATAAGAAAAATCTTCATCGCTATTTATAAGCTCATGATATCTTTGTAGGACAGATACAGTAAGAATGTCGATTTGTTTTCCAGCGTCATTAACATAGTATTCTTTTTCTACATGGTGACCATTTTCAAAGAGTAAATTAGCAATACAATCACCAAAAGCAGCGCCTCTACCATGACCAACATGCAAGGGTCCTGTTGGGTTTGCAGAGACAAATTCAATTAATATTTTTGAATTTAAACCTGTGTTATTTTTCCCATATAAATGTTTTTCATTAAATATTTTGTCAATAACAGAAAATTGAGAATCTTTAGAAACAAAAAAATTAATAAAGCCAGGGCCAGCTATCTCTATTTTTAGAATATTATCATTTTTATTTATTTGACCGATGATCTTTTCGGCAAAATTTCTAGGGCTTTCATTAAATTTTGAAGAATACTTCATAGCAACGTTTGAAGAAAAATCACCAAACTTTTTATCTTTGCACAAATTTACTTCAATATTATTAATCGAAGTGCCAGCAGCCTTGTCAATTTTACACAAGGATTCCTTAATTAGATCTGTAATAATTTTTTTCACAAGAGAATTGCCTAATCGTAGTCAATAGGATCTATATCAACAGCCCATTTAATTTTATTTGAATAGGGTATATCCTTTATGTATGGAATACAATCTTTGATCACGTAATTTAGTTTCCCCTTATTAGTTGCTTGTATTATAAGATTTAAATTAAATAAATTCGCTTTTTTTTGCATCATTGACGGCATTGGTCCAAATATTTCTACCCCTTCATTTTTAATAATAATATTTTTTATATAAAATAAAAATTTTTCTGCATCTTTATAGTTTCTTGCTTTGGCTTGGATAATTCCCCAATTTCTATAAGGGGGCAAACCTAAGTTTTCACGTAATTCAAGGAGATTGTTCATCCATTTTTCATAACCATATTTAATCAGGCAACTTAAATCTTCATTCTCAGGAAATGATGTTTGCAAGATAACCTCGCCTGGTTTCTCTCCTCTTCCTGACCTACCAGATACCTGTATGAGTTGCTGAGCAAGTTGCTCAATAGCTTTTAATCTAGGGCTGAATAAAGTTTGGTCAATATTCATGATTACTACAAGAGTTATATTTGGAAAATTATGTCCTTTAGATAACATCTGAGTGCCTATTAAAATATCGTATTTATTATTTCTTATATCATTAAAAATTTCCTCAGTTTGCCCCCTTTTTTTTGTATTATCAGAATCAATCCTAATGATATTTGAATCTGAGAAATGATCTCTAATAATCTCCTCAAGTTTTTCTGTGCCTTCACCAAGAAAAGCCACATCTGTAGATTTACAATTTAAACATTTTCCAAGATAAGGTGAATTTTTCACACAATGATGGCACATAAGTAATTTTTTATTTTTGTGGTAAGTCATATTTAGATTGCAATGAGGACATTGGGGAATCCAAGAGCAATCTCTGCAGCTAATTACAGGGGAGTAACCTCTTCTATTTAAAAAAATTAATGTTTGTTCGTGTTTTTCAATTCTGGCTTTTATAGAAGAGATTACTTCATCAGATAAAATTATATTTTTTCTATTAGACATATTGATGACTTTAAGAAATGGTAATGCTTTATTATTTACCCTATGTCTCATCTTAATGTGAGTATATTTTTTACTTTTAACATTTAAGATTGTTTCGGAAGAAGGTGTGGCGCTTCCTAGAATTACAGGAATATTTTTATTTTTAGCTCTGTAGATACTAATATCGCGAGCATTGTATTTTGCCTCAGAATTATTTTTAAAAGAAACATCATGTTCTTCATCAACTATTATTAATCCTAATTTAGGAATTTTTAAAAAAATTGCTGATCTAGTCCCAATTATAATATCTACTTTACAGTCTTGTATTAAACTCCAATTATAGAATTTTTGCTTAGGTGTTAAAGAAGAGTGGTATTCAATAACTCGCATATTTTCAGTATTAAAATACTCTATAAGCTCTGGTATAAGATTTTTTTCAGGTACGATAATTAAGGTTTGCAGATTCTTGCTATATATTTTTTCTTGAATACTTCTGTATACCTCTGTTTTTCCGCTACCTGTTACACCATCTAGAAGAAAACACTCAAATATATTAATAGACTTCTCTATAGTTTCAATTGCATTTTTTTGTTCTTTTGTAAGGGTGATATTCGACGCTAATATATTGCTTTTTTTCTTAAAATCATGACATAAATCCTCAGGCAATTCTTTGCCTTGCCTAAGATAAGCGGGTGTTCCAATACTAATTACTTGGCCCAAAGGAGCGTGATAATATGAGGACACCCATTTAAGTAAGTTAAGTACTTCTTTGTCCAACACAGGCTCTTTATCCAAAACCTCTACAATCGGCTTTAATTTGTATTTCAAAGTATCTGCTATATCTTTTACATTTATTACAAAACCAACTGTCAATTTTCTACCAAACTCAATGGTTACTCTAGATCCAGGCCTTAGGTCCCTGTGAATTTCTAACATTTCATAATCAAAAAGATTATGTAATGGCTTGAAAATTGCTATTTGTGCTATTTTTGTTTTCATTTATTCTATAAAAAAGTATTTATTTTTCTGTATTTTTTTTGTAATGTTAGTAGTGTGTTTTTAATGTTTCGTATTGTTAATAAAAGTTATTTTACACCTTAATCAAACGTAAGGGGTTATATAATAAATTGAACAATTTAAGTCAGCAAATACTGAGGACAGACGTCTCTGGCATGCCTATAGAATGGGTATCGTTTAAAGATGCTGTAAGACTTCACTTTAATAGTCAGATAGCTTATACCTGTGGTACAGATATAATGGTGATACATGGTGGCATTAATGCTAAAACAAACACAAGAAGTATAGTTAATGTTAATTCTATAATCGCTACATTTGGAAGCAATAAGACTTTAACCAACAACAATGAATCACCATTAAATAACAGAACCCTGTTTAACAGAGATAACCATATATGTTTATATTGTGGTAATAAATTTAGCCCAATAAATTTATCTAGAGATCATGTGACTCCACTGTTTCAAGGAGGAAAAGATTTGTGGGTCAATGTAGTGTCCGCCTGTAAGAGATGTAATAACGCAAAGGCTGGGAGAACCCCTGAGCAGGCAAATATGGAATTATTAGCAATTCCTTTCACTCCTACGCAAGCAGAATATATTTTCCTTCAAGGTAAGGTTATTCTCTACGATCAAATGAAATTTTTAAAACAGCATTTCCCAAGAAAAAGCCCATTAAGAAATAGGCTGTAGATTAAAAAGATATTATTTTTTAAAAATCGTTATTAATTATAATGTATAATATCAAAATAATATGAAATACAAAGCAAATGAAAACTATTCGCATGGCGACAAGAAAAAGATAGGCGTTCTAATAGTGAACCTGGGCACACCTGATGAACCTTCAACCTCAGCAGTACGAAAGTACTTAGCAGAGTTTTTGTCTGACCCAAGAATTGTTGAGATTCCTAGAGTAATATGGTGGTTAATTCTAAATCTAATAGTTTTAAATCTTAGACCCCAGAAGAGTAAAGACTTGTATAAAAAAATCTGGACGAAGGAAGGCTCTCCATTATTAGTAATCTCGAATAATATTGTGAATAAAATAAAAAAATCTACAAGCATCTCTAATCGTGAAGACATAATGATAGATTTAGCTATGAGGTATGGAAACCCCTCTATAGATAGAGCGTTAAATAATTTTCAGAATAATAATATTGATAAATTATTAATTTTACCAATGTTCCCCCAATACTCTGCCGCAACTACTGCATCAATCTTCGATAAAGTAACAAAAATAATAGGTACTTGGAGAAATATGCCAGACATTAGATTTTTATCTACGTATCATGATAATCCTAGTTATATTTCTGCTTGTGCAAATAGAGTAAGTAAATTTTGGGAAGAAAATAAACGATCAAAAAAATTAGTTTTTTCTTTTCATGGGTTGCCACAAGTTAACCTCCATAAGGGCGACCCTTACCATTGTTACTGTCATAAAACCGCAAGAAAGATAGCGGAAAATTTAAAATTAACTAAAGATGAATATATTGTTACGTTTCAGTCGAGATTTGGAAAACAAGTTTGGCTGCAGCCATATACAGATGAGGTCTTAAAAGATTTAGCAGAAGGCGGGATTGATAGTGTAGATGTTTTCTGCCCAGGGTTTTTATGTGATTGTTTAGAAACTCTTGAGGAAATAAATATGCAAAGTAGGGAAAATTATATTTTATCAGGTGGTAAATCTTTTAACTATATACCAGCACTTAATGATTCTGAAGACAACATAAAATCCCAAGTAGAAATAATCTTAAAAGAAACATCGGGGTGGAATAATCAAACTAGTAATTCTGAGGCTAACTCACAACTAGTTAGTGAGTTATTTGAAAAGCACCCACATAATAAGAAAATATGAAATACTTTATCTTTATCTTTATTTTTCTGCCTCTTATAGAGATCTACTTCTTTGTAAAAATTGGTACTGAAATTGGGCCTGTCTCAACAATATTATTTACACTTTTGACAGCTTTTGTAGGTATAGCAACTCTTAAATACCAAGGTCTAACTTCTTTTATGCAAGCAAGGCAATCAATGTTGACTACAAAGCAACCAGGTATAGAGATATTAAGCAACATAGTTTTATTTATTTGCGGAGTTTTTTTGCTAATCCCGGGGTTCTTTACAGATTTAATTGGAATTATCTTGTTAGTTCCAATATTTAGAGTATTTTTAGTTAAATTTTTTATTAAAAAAGTATTTTCTAAATTCAATAATTCACCTCGGAATAAAAAACAGAATACTGATTATATAGATATGGATCCGGACAATTAGTACTTGACATTTTTACTTGAATCAATAAAATTAGCAGTCTCCTATCGAGAGTGCTAAACAATTAATTAAATAATACCAGGAGTTATTAGTATGAAAATAAGACCTTTGCATGACAGAGTAGTCATAAAAAGAATGGAAGAAGAAAAAGCTTCCCCAGGTGGGATAATTATTCCTGACAGCGCGACAGAAAAGCCAATAAAAGGTGAAGTCGTAGCAGTTGGAAATGGCAAGATACAAGATAATGGTAATGTTCAGCCGCTAGATGTAAAGGTTGGAGATACAGTATTATTTGGAAAATATTCCGGAACTGAAGTAATGATAGATTCTGACGAATTAGTTGTAATGAAGGAAGACGACATTATGGCTGTAATAGACTAATAGTTTTTATAATTAAATAACACATTAAAGGTGAATTAAAATGGCAGCAAAAGAAGTTAAATTTGGTGATGAAGCGCGACAAAAAATGGTCGCAGGTGTAAATTTATTAGCAAATGCAGTGAAGGCAACTTTAGGCCCAAAGGGAAGAAACGTTGTTCTTGATAAAGCATTTGGTGCTCCAACAGTAACAAAAGACGGTGTGTCAGTTGCTAAGGAAATAGAATTAAAAGATCCATACGAAAATATGGGTGCGCAGATGGTTAAAGAAGTTGCTTCTCAAACTTCAGATGTTGCCGGAGACGGAACAACTACTGCAACAGTATTAGCCCAAGCTATAGTAAGGGAAGGGATGAAAGCAGTTGCCGCAGGTATGAATCCGATGGATTTAAAAAGAGGGATAGATAAGGCTGTAGTAGAGACTGTAGCAGCATTGAAAGATCTTTCTAAACCCTGTTCAGATAATAAAGAAATAGCGCAAGTTGGCTGTATATCAGCAAACTCTGACTCTCAGGTTGGAGATATTATAGCGGATGCTATGGATAAGGTTGGTAAAGAAGGCGTTATAACTGTAGAAGAAGGAAACTCTCTAGAAAACGAATTAGAGGTTGTAGAAGGAATGCAATTTGATAGAGGTTACTTATCTCCATATTTTGCAAATAATCAAGATAGTATGACGTGTGATTTAGAAGATCCTTTTGTACTTCTTCATGATAAGAAGATATCAAATATTAGAGAAATGCTACCTATACTAGAGGCAGTTGCTAAAGCTGGTAAACCTTTATTGATAATAGCAGAAGATGTTGAGGGCGAAGCACTTGCTACATTAGTTGTTAACTCTATAAGAGGTATTGTAAAAGTATCGGCTGTAAAAGCCCCTGGATTTGGCGATAGAAGAAAAGCAATGCTTGAAGATATTGCAATTCTAACTGGTGGTACTGTGTTGTCTGAAGAAGTAGGTCTATCACTTGAGAAAGCTACACTAGAAGATTTAGGTACAGCGAAAAAAGTGAATATTTCTAAAGAGAATACAACAATAATAGACGGTGCAGGTGAACCAAGCCAGATAAAAGGTAGAGTTGATCAAATACGTGCTCAAATCGAAGAAGCAACATCTGACTACGATAAAGAAAAACTCCAAGAAAGAATGGCTAAACTTGCAGGCGGCGTAGCTGTTATAAAAGTTGGAGCCTCTACAGAAATTGAAATGAAAGAGAAAAAAGCTAGAGTAGAAGATGCTTTGCATGCTACTAGAGCAGCTGTAGAAGAAGGAGTGGTGCCAGGCGGAGGAACAGCTCTTATCAGAGCAATCTCAGCAATAAAAGGACTAAAGGGTGATAACCATGATCAAAATATGGGTATTAATATCCTAAGAAAGTCAATGGAAGAGCCTTTAAGACAAATAGTTGGAAATGCCGGTGATGAAGCTTCGGTAATTTTAGCAAAAGTTATAGCAAGCAAGAAACCAAATGAAGGGTACAACGCAGCAACAGGTGAGTTTGGTGACATGATTGCAATGGGGATATTAGATCCAACTAAAGTTACAAGGTCAGCATTACAAAATGCTGCGTCTGTAGCTGGATTGATGATTACAACAGAAGCAATGGTTGCAGAGCTACCAGCAGGTGATGCTGAAGCTAGTGGTCATTCTCATGGCGGCGGCGACCCAATGGGTGGTATGGGTGGTATGGGTGGTATGGGCGGCATGATGTAAACTAAATCATAAGAGATTATGAAAAAAATCTTCAAATGATAAAAAAGTCCTGCTAGTCAGGGCTTTTTTTTGCATAATACATATATGAATATAAAAAATCACATTTTAGAAGGTATAAAGTTATCATTGTCGTCCAATCATGATGATAGGCCTGAAAATTCAGAGATATCATTAATAGTGGTTCATAGTATCAGTCTGCCGCCCACTATATTCGGCAACAATTATGTGGAAGAATTTTTTTTAAACAAATTACCAGTAACTGATAATTCATATCTAAATATCATAAGAGATATGAAGGTATCACCGCATTTATACATTAAAAGAAGTGGTGAAATTATTCAGTTCGTGCCTTTTGATAAACGGGCTTGGCATGCGGGGCAATCATCTTTTGAAAACATAAAAAATTGTAATGATTACTCTATTGGAATTGAGTTAGAGGGTTGCGAAGATATTGTATATGAAAATATTCAGTATATAAAATTGTCTGAAATTATAAATTCATTATTAGGCAGCTATAAGAGTCTTTCGTTAAATAGGATAGTATCTCATTCAGATATAGCTCCGGGTAGAAAATCAGACCCAGGACCATTATTTGACTGGAAAAGACTAAAAACCATGATAAAATAGGAAAAAAAATTATAGGGAGTTCGATATGATAGGTTGGGCATGGGTAATAATAGGCGCTGTTGTTTTAGCAGTAGTAATAATGCAGATCGCAGCAAGGTTCGCAGAGATGGACGAAACTAAATAAATTAAGTATAAAAAGTTTGGGTTAATAGCGACTTTTTACTTTTCTCTTAGATATAAGGTAAAAAAATATGATTGATAAGTTTTTAGAAAATTTATCTAAGCATTCTTGTTCATCATTTTTAGCAGACTCGAAAGTTGGTTTAGAGAAAGAGTCGCTGAGAGTAGATAAAAACGGAACAATTTCTTATAAGATGCACCCAGAAATTCTTGGCTCTTCTCTTACAAATAAATATATAACTACTGATTATTCTGAAGCGTTAATAGAAATTATAACTCCTCCATGTAGCTCACATCATGAAGCAATAAAATATCTAGAGAATATAATTGCGTATGTGTATGACAATTTAGAAGAAGAATATCTGTGGCCAGCCAGCATGCCCTGCATAGTAGCCGGGGATGAAAGTATACCAATAGCATATTATGGCACATCAAACCCAGCTAGAATGAAAACAACATATAGAAGAGGCTTGGGAAATAGGTATGGAAAAATTATGCAGGTAATATCTGGGATACATTATAATTATTCATTCTCAGATAAATTTTGGAAGGGGTATGCAGAGTTCAAAAAAACAGAAAAAAAATTAAAAGATTTTAAGTCAGAACAATATTTTATTATTTCAAGGAACCTATTAAGAAACGGATGGATTATAGCGTATCTATTTGGTTGCTCACCAGCAGTATGCAAGTCGTATTTAGCAGGAAAAAAAACATCATTAGATTCATTCGATCAATACACATATTATGGTAAATCAGCAACATCACTTAGAATGGGAGATATTGGATATCAAAATAACAAAGAAGAAGATATGGGTGTACATGTTAATTACAATTCATTAAATGAATACGTTGACAGCCTAGACCAAGCAATAAAAAAACCAAGTAAAGAGTACGAGAAAATTGGCGTACATGAAGATGGCTATTATAAGCAATTAAACGCAAACACGCTGCAAATTGAAAATGAGTATTATAGTACAGTAAGACCAAAAGCAGACCAAAAGCACTCAATGAGGCCATCAAAAGCTTTATTAGAACACGGGGTTAGTTATATTGAATTAAGATCAATAGATAATAATATTTTTTTAAATTCTGGTATTGATCTAGAGCAAATGTATTTCATAGAATTACTAATGATACATAGCTTAATAATAAGTGACAAAGAGATATCAGAGAATGAATATACAGAGATTAAAAATAATCTTACGAATGTGGCTCACAACGGAAGAGAGAAAGATTTTAAATTACAGTTAAATAATAAAGATACTCCGATTAAAAAAACATTAGATGGAATCATGGGCGAACTTAAAAAAATTTCCGATATGATGTATTTAATAACTCATGACAAAAAATATAAAGAGTGCATAAAAAAACAAGAAGAGAAGTTAAGCGACCTAAGTAACTTACCATCAAATATGGTTATAGATAAAATGAAGATTAAAGAAATAAGTTTTTATGAATTTTGCATGGAAAATATATGGAAGCAAAAAAAATATTTAACAAATATTAATATAGAAGAAAACATCGTTAAAAAATTAAAAGACGAGTCATTAATGTCTGATGAGAGAAGAGTCTATATGGAGCGTAATAATCAGGAAACCTATGAGGATTATATTGAAAAATATTTTGAAGATTAATGAGTTTTAGAATACTACAATTGAAAGATTTGGATATAAGCTTCAAACAGAGCGGTGACGATATTACATTATCGTTTGTTGGAGCTCATATTAAAAAAACAATGGACGATGCTGAAGATAAGACTCTTTGGTCCCAGGATGGTTCTATAGAATTTAGAAAAATTGATAATTCAGAAGTTTATCAAATTTTAAATGAAAAAATTACATCTATAACTATCAGCTATGATTTCTATACTTATAAAAATATGCTGGTGCTTCCTTTTATGAAAAAAGGAGGTTTATTAATTGAGTTAAAATTTGGTAGCATAAAAGAAATAATAAATTTTAAATGTCGTGAAATGGAAATCATACTAAATGGTGACCCAAAATATATACGGCATATAGCAAAAACGGAGTAGTAATGAAGCTATATATGGTAAATCACAACGGTTCTTCTTTATTAGCTATTAGCGATGAGGGGCAGAATTTTATTATTCCAGGAACATTAGATAGCTGCCCAGCTTATTTTAAAACAATAGAAAATTTTTTAAATCATAGTAGTGTTACTAATAAAGAACTATTAGAATTTATTAAGAGATCAAATATTGATCCAGTACCCATCCATAAAAATAGTATTCTAGCGCCTATCTCAAAGCCAGCACAAAATATCATATGTATGGGGTTAAACTATGAAGACCACATTAAAGAATCTGAGAAAGTTTTTTTAAAAGATATTAAAAGACCAAAGTACCCAATAATATTTACAAAATCTTCGTTGAGTATTAATTCACCATACGGAGAGATTCCTCTGAGAAAAGATGTGTCTTTAGAATTAGATTGGGAGTCAGAATTAGCTATAGTTATAGGTAAACCAGGTATTCATATTAAAAAAGAAGATGCATATGATTACATATATGGTTACATGGTTTTAAATGATATTTCCGCTAGAGATATTCAGAGAAATCATAAGCAATTTTTCTTGGGAAAGAGTTTGCCAGGCGCATGCCCTATTGGGCCATGTATAGTTTCAAAAGATGAGATCAGTGATCCACATAATTTACATCTATCATGCAAAGTTAATAATGTAATTAAGCAAGACTCAAACACTAAGCATCAGATATTTGATATCCCGACACAAATAGAAACTATTTCAAGAAGTACTTACCTGGTCCCTGGGGATATTATAGCAACAGGAACACCAAGCGGTGTTGGTTTTGCACGTACTCCACCAGAATTTTTAAAGCATGGAGATATTGTAGAATGCGAAATTGAAAAAATAGGTAGGATCACTAATAAAGTAGTTGAATCTACTTACCAATAATTCTCGGTAGTAATGTGTCCAGGAGAATTTCTTCTATGTTTTTTTAACCCAATCTTTTTAAGCTCTATTGTAGTGTCTTGAACCATTTCTGGATTTCCACATATCATGATATGAGTATTGTCTGGCAATATTTTTACCCCAGCTTTTTTTTCAAGAACGCCTTGAGATATACTTTCTGGAATCCTCCCAGTTAGGGAATTCTCAGAGTCTTCTCTACTGACGTACGTTATATATATAAACCTATCGCCATAAATATCTTTTAGATCACTTATTGTTTCTTGATAAGTAAGTTCGTTATTATACCTAACAGCATGTACTAATATTACTTTTTTAAAATTATTCCATGAATCTTTTGTTTTTAAAATTGATAAATAAGGTCCTATAGCGGTCCCTGTAGCTAACATCCAAATATTATCAATCAGAGGGACTTCATTTAAAATTAAAAAACCATTATTATTTGGGCTAACATTAATAAAGTCTCCTTTTTTCAATTGTTGAAGTTTAGTCGAAAGAGGGCCATTTGGAACAGAAACAGAATAAAACTCTAGAAAATCTTCATTCGGAGAATTGACAAAAGAATATGGTCTAGCAATATCTTCGTTATCAATATTAAGAGAAATTTTTGTATATTGTCCAGCTATAAATTTTACTTCTGGCGCACTAATACTTACAGAATATAGAGATTCAGTCCAATGTTTTACGTTAACAACTTCTCCCTGAACCCATTTTTCTGTCATAATAATATTAAATAATTTACTAAAATGGTTATACTATACTTAATTAAACATAAGGCAATCTAAAAACATATAAATCATAGTAAAATAATATGAACATAAATTATATAAAAGAAATTAATAATAGCAAAGTATATGACGTTGCTGAAAAAACCCCAATAACTTTATTGAGTAAGGTTTCAGCTAAGTATAATAATACGGTTTTTCTGAAAAGAGAGGATCTTCAGCCTATATTTTCTTTTAAATGTCGTGGGGCATATAACAAGATTAGCAGTTTGAATCCCAAGCAAATTGCAAAAGGTATTATAGCTGCATCTGCAGGAAATCATGCGCAAGGGGTGGCTTTATCAGCTAGCAAATTAAATATAAATGCTTTAATAGTTATGCCAACAACTACACCATCAATAAAAATTGATTCTGTAAAAAAGTTTGGCGTAGAAGTTATATTATACGGGGACTCATTTGATGAAGCTTATGAACGTGCTTTAGAGCTTGCAAGTAACGAAGATAGGGTATTTATCCATCCATTTGATGACCCATTAGTTATAGCGGGCCAGGGCACCGTTGCAAAAGAGATTGTGGAGCAAACAAAATCTACGCCAGATATTTTTTTTATACCAGTAGGAGGGGGAGGCCTAATATCAGGGATGTCGCTATATTTAAAAGATAGATACCCTAATTCAAAAGTTATTGGTGTAGAGTCAGAAGATGCTCCAACACTACATATGTCCTTAAAACATGGAAAGCCTACGAGCTTAGCGCAAGTTGGTTTGTTTGTAGATGGTTGCGCTGTAAAGAGAATTGGAAATGAAACTTTCAGGCTAGCAAAAAAATATGTAGATGAAGTGATACTTGTTTCGATAGATGAAACTTGCGCTGCTATAAAAGATATATATGAAGACACGAGAGTAATGTCTGAGCCAGCTGGCGCATTATCAGTCGCAGGAATGAAAAAATATATTACTAAGCATAATGTAGATAATAAGATAATATTTGCTGTAAATTCTGGAGCTAACTTAAATTTTGATAGATTAAGGCATGTTACAGAACGAGCAGAAATTGGTGAGGGAAAAGAAGTCTTATTATCTGTTGAGATACCAGAAAAACCAGGAAGCTTTAGAAAATTTTGTGAGGTTATTGGAAGAAGAAGCATTAGTGAGTTTAATTATAGGTTTTCAAAAGATGAATCAGCAAATGTATTTGTAGGGATAAAAACAGATAATATTGTAAAAGATAAAGAAAGCATATTGAAGGATTTATCAGACAAACATTATAATTATATTGACTTAACAAAAGATGAGGTAGCTAAACTACATTTAAGATATATGGTTGGTGGAAAGCCAAATATTAAAATAAATGAAAAATTATTTAGGTTTGAGTTTCCAGAAAAACCAGGAGCATTATTGAATTTTCTAAATACTATGAAAAAAGACTGGAGCATCTCATTATTTCACTATAGAAATCATGGTTCTGCTTTTGGAAGAGTTTTAGTTGGCATAAATATAGGTGATAACAATAAAAAGGAATTAGAAGAATTTCTCCATAAGTTAGGCTATACCTATACAGATGAAACCGATAATCAAGGGTACTCGTCTTTTTTAAAATAAAAAAAGACCTCAACCGAGGTCTTTTTATATTACTTAAAAGCTAAATTATCTTTTTCTAGCTACTTTCTTCTTAGCTTTCTTCTTAACTACTTTCTTTTTAGCCTTCTTCTTAACTACTTTCTTCTTAACTACTTTCTTCTTAGCTTTCTTCTTAACTACTTTCTTTTTAACTACTTTCTTCTTAACTACTTTCTTTTTAACTACTTTCTTTTTAACTACTTTCTTTTTAACTACTTTTCTTACAACTTTCTTTTTATTTTTAGCAGCTACTTTTTTCACTACTTTCTTCTTTCGTTTAATGGCCATTATTAAATCCTCCAAAACACTTAAGTTGTATATCACAATAAAAGTGTAATGATCTAAATACAAAATACAATGTTTTTTTTACTAAAAAATATATATTTATAATTTTTTATGTACATTTGCACTTTTAACGTTATTTTTGTTAAAAAAAATAAATTTTTAATGTTTTGTATGCGCAATACCTAGAATTTTTTATAATTTTTATATTTTTACATGTTTTTAACGTTTTTTTGTTAAACAAATAATTTTTTAATATTTTGTCTTTATATATTCTGTTTTTTTAATTATATTTTTATATAAAATTATACTTTTGATGCTTTGGATTTTTTCTGGCTTAGACTTAAGCTGCATACTAGAAAAATATTTTTATTATAAGAAAACCGATGTGCCGTCACAATAATTTTCCCTTGAACCATTGAGTTCAGGTGGGCTTGAGTCTATTACTTAAGGCTTCCTATCTCTAGGCATGCGCACTAGCTCTAGCTACTCAATCCCTATTTTAAAATTAGGAACAAAGACATAATAATTGCATCGCGCACATCAGTTACAATTAAAATATATCAAATATAAAATGAATAGGCTAGTTTATTAATTTGTTTTTTTTAATGTTCTTTTTGAAGAATAGCGTCTAGCTTTTGATTTAATGCTGATATTTTTTGCATTATATTTGAACTAAGTGAGTTGGTCATTTCTTTGTGATTTATTGAGTCATTTGCAAAATTAAGTGCAGATATTACAGCTATTCTATCAAGACCTATTGTTTTTCCTTCAGCTTTGGTCTTCATCATCTTATCATTTAAAAGCTCGGCAGAATTAAGAAGAACATCTTTTTCTCCCTCGGTACAAAAAACATCATAACTTTGGTTTAATATTTTTACTGTTACAGCAACTTTTTTACTTTGGTCATCCATTATTGCGTATATTCCAAAGACCTTAATCTGTTTATTATCCCTTCTACTTTATGCTGTACTTTTAGGTTTTTATCTTTAATTTTGAATTTTTCCGAAACCTCTTTCTCTTGTCTTTCTTTTAATAACTGATTTTCTTTTTTAAGATCAAGATACTTGGTGGACAATGTCTCTATTTTACTTTCTAGCTCGTCTAGCTCTTTATTTAGAGATGATATTATGTGATCATTATTCATATACTTCTATATTATTCTTGCATTCATAGCAGGTCAACAGAAAAGTGATAAATATTTATATTATTGGTGTAAAAAAATGAAACTTGAAGAACTTAAGGTTAGAAGAGAAGAACTGTTATCTATAATGCCAGAGAAATCTGTCGCTATATTATCATCTGCTTATAGAAACTTTAGAACAAGAGACGTAGAGCATCCTTATAGACAGAATAGTGATTTTTTATACATGACAGGAATAAGCGAGCCGAACCTATTATGTATGATCTATCGAGAGAGCGGGAAAACTCATTTAATACTTTTTAGAAATAATACCACAGAACATGAAAAGGTATGGGAAGGTATTAGACCAGATAACAATGAGATTTTAGAGAGATATGGTTTTACAGAGATACATAGTTACGACGAATATCAGGAAAAAGCCTCTAGTTTTCTTGAAAAAAAAGAAAATATTTATGTAGATGACGATGTTAACAAAGAATTAGATATGTTTCTATCATCGAAATGCTCTGGCATAGGAAACACCAAGCAAGTGAATAGTTTGTTCCCAAAAAATAAAATGGCTCTAAGTAGAATCATTCATAAAATGAGACTAGTAAAATCCGACTATGAAATTGAGTTAATGAAAAATGCTGCTCAAGTCTCAATTCTAGCTCATGAGCAAGCAATGAAAAAATCAAAACCAGGAATTTATGAATACGAGCTAGATGCTGAAATACAATATATTTTTAACAAGAACAATATGCATTGTGCGTACATGTCAATAGTGGGAGGTGGAAACAATGCTTGCACATTACACTATATAAAAAATAACCAGCTATTGAAAAATAATGAGTTAGTACTGATAGACGCAGCTGCTGAGAATAAAGGATACGCATCAGATATAACAAGGACATTTCCTGTGAATGGAAAGTTTACAAAAGAGCAAGCTTTGATATATGACATAGTTTTAAATGCACAGGAAAAAGCGATAGAATTTGTAAAGCCAGGTATTACCTGGGATAAAGTGCATGAAATATCGGTGAGAGAAATTTCTCAAGGTTTAATAAATCTAACAATACTTCCTGATGATATTGAGATGGTAATCAATAATGAATTATACAAAGAATTTTTTATGCATAAAACAGGGCATTGGATAGGCTTAGATGTTCATGATGTCGGAGATTATGAAGGGATACTGTTTGAACCTGGAATGGTAATAACTGTAGAGCCAGGAATATATATAAGCTTATCAAATAAAGATGTCGAGAAAAAATGGAGAGGTATTGGTGTGAGAATAGAAGATGATGTGCTGATAACAAGTAATGGCTGTGAAGTAATGACAAAAAAACTAGCGAAAAAAAGAGATGCAATAGAAGCTATCTGTAGTAAAAAGAATGAATAAAGAAATAAATGATATATCAATAGTGGGAGCTGGGCTAACCGGGTTAGCTTTTTGTAATTTATTGCAAAGTAAAGAAATCAGTGTCTCAATAATAGACGTAAATTCAAAAAATTTCTACGAAACAACTAATAACGAAAGATATATTGTATTATCCAATACGAGCCAAATAATACTAGATAGTATAGGGCTGTGGTCAGAAATACAGCCTCATTGCATAAATATTAAAAATATACATGTCTCAAAAAAAAATATTTTTGGGTCTGCGGTTATACACGCATCTGATGAAAGTCTGGATTACTTAGGATACCAAATCTCAGTTAAGTATCTAATAAATATTTTATATAAAAATATAGAAAAGCAAAAAAATATAAATTTTATATATGATTCTAAAGTAACTGCTATTGAACAAGGTGAGATTATAAATATAAACTATGCGCAAGCATCAGAAATAAAAAATATATCATCAAAATCGGTAATATTTTCAAGTGGGTCAACAGACAATATAATAAATAAAATATTTAAAGAGAGGGTTGAGAAAGACTATAAGCAAAATGCAATTGTTTGCGAACTAGTTTCTGATAAGTACAACTCAGATACAGCATACGAAAGGTTTACAGGAGAAGGTATACTAGGAATAATACCAAGAAGAGAAAATAAATGGACACTTATATATTCAACAAATATAGATGAATCAGAAAAAATAAAAAAACTAAATAAAATAGCGGTTAGGGAGTACTTCCAAGAAAAAATAGGAAAAAAATGTGGGATAATATCTAATATTGAGAATATAAAAATGTACCCTCTAAAAATGAGGTATTACAAAACCTTTATTAAAGGTAATATATGTTTATTGGGAGACGCAGCACACACACTCCACCCAATAGCAGCCCAGAGCTTTAATTTATCATTAAGGGATTGTGCGCATTTGGTAAGAAAAATAGAAAAAATAGATGTTATGCAGGCTAATGGCTACAATAAGATATTTCATTCGTATTTAAAAGAAAGAGAGCAAGAAATAGACAGAATAATAAAATTTACAGATTATATGGCAACTCTAATACATGGAGATAGTTTTCTGAAAAATAAAATTATAGGAGCAGCATTACTATTAATAGATATTAATAAAAATATAAGAATAAATATTATCAGGTATTTATTAGGAATTAACTTTTCTGATTCGCTTGTCTCAACAATTAAAAAAAAATATGAAAGTTGATTTTATTATAGTCGGCGCAGGAATCATTGGAATGACAACAGCTTTAGCATTGTGTAGAAGTGGTAAAAAGGTTGTAATAATAGAGAAAAATCTAGAAAAAAGTTTAAAAATAAACAGAGTTTATACGCTGTCAGAAAAAACTAAATTATTTTATAAAGAGATAGAGTTATGGGACGACATACAAGAAATAAATAATTTAGATGGGATGAGTATCTATTATAGAAGCCTTGAAAGAAATAATATTTTAAGTTTTTCAAGAAAGAAAAATAATAATATAGGCTATATAGCGCAGAGTAAAAATATAATATTAGCACTTAAGGGAAAACTAGATAAATACAAAAACTTTTCATTAATGGATAAATGTATGCTAAGTAACATGGAAGAGCTTGAGAATGGAGTGAAAATACAAACAGATACAAGTATAGAAATAGAGGGAGAATATTTAATAAGTTGTGAGGGTTCTAAATCAAAAATTAAAGAAGATATTAATATAAAGAATATCTATGATGATTATAAATCAAGAGCTTTAGTTTTTAATATTCAACATAAAAACTCAAATAATAACACAGCACTACAAATATTTTTAGAAAGTGGCCCAGTAGCTTTTTTACCAATTGATAATAATAATTTTTCAATGGTAGTAAGTGTAAAAAATAAATTTTTAAGCGATAAGAATTTCAGTAAAGAAAGTATTTGTACTTATCTAGAAAGCATTTCAAATGGGAGCTTTGGTAAAATTAAATTAATGGGTGAGATTTCTTCATTTAATTTAATGGGATTTGATTCAGAAAAATATAAATTAAATAATATCTTATTTGTTGGTGATTCTGCTCATGGAATTCATCCATTAGCTGGTATGGGTTTAAATTTGGGTGTATCAGACATTATAGAAATTATGAAAACTATTAATTCTGAAAAAAAAATAGCTGGCAGCAAAAATTTTTTCTCAGCATACGCAAGAAGGCAAAAAATAATTAATAAAAATGCTAGGCAACAGTTAAAATTTATAGAGAAAATTTACTCTATAGAAAATAGTTTAGTAAAAAATATTGTTCAAATCACTATGAAAAATATACAGAAATCAAATTATATTAAGTCTGCAATAGTGAGTCATGCAAATAATAATCTAAATTTTTTTTAATATTAACCATAATTTATATATTTTTCTATTAATTCACAGTGTTTACCATTAAAAAAATATTTAACTTTATTTTGATACAATATCTTTCCTTTTTCTATAAATATAATTTCTTTTCCAATTCTTTTAATTTGAGATATGTCATGAGTAGTCATAAATATTTTCACACCATCATTACTAAGAGAGCTGATTACATGCTCTATCTCATTCTTATAAACTGGATCTAGTTGTGATGTTGGCTCATCAAGAAAAATAATTTTTGGATCTCTGATTATTGCCATTGCTATCGCTACCTTCTGTCTTTCTCCCCCAGATATATATTTTGCACTCATGTTCTCAATATTTTTTATATTCAGCTTCTTTATGACAGCTTCTGCACTATTTTTTGTATTTTTATTATTGCTTTGCACAATATATTCTAGATTTTCACGTACTGTTCTATTAAGAAGTATTGGGTTTTGAAACACCATTGACTGATATTTTTTAATTTTTACGTTACTGTGATTATTCCATGTAACTATTTCTGTCTCTTTCCCTGTGTCTATAAGTCCATGTAATATTTTTAGTAATGTGCTTTTACCAGAGCCATTATTCCCAGCTATTATTGTTATACCGGGCTCTGCACATATAATATCTATGTTTTTCAGTATATTATTCCCATTTGCAGAGTAATTTAAATTATTAATTTTTAAAGGAAGAATTTTCATCTAACTAATCTTTCTTAAAGATTTAATAATCAGTGTAATTATTAAAGATATTATTAAAAGTATTAAACCTAATGCTACAGCTAGCTCAATACTTCCTTTGCTGGTTTCAAATGCTATTGCTGTAGTCATGACTCTTGTATAATGATTGATATTTCCTCCAACTATCATTACAGCTCCAACCTCAGCACTTGCTCTACCAAAACCAGTTAGCGCTACAGTAAGTAAGGCATAGCGACATTCATATATTAATGTTTTTAATTTACTGTAATTACTTAAGTTGAGTGAATTAAGAAGTAATTTATAATCTTTATTTTTTTTATATATTTCTTCATAGGTTA
>ENA-ORXF01000978-ORXF01000978.1-marine-metagenome-genome-assembly--contig:-NODE-978-length-19292-cov-3.280250_pt1 | contig 19292 bp, 19 predicted proteins | sample MGYA00237864_ERZ511476 | MGnify/ENA primary metagenome ERZ511476 (study PRJEB26306, sample SAMN06343908) | marine metagenome | isolation source: coastal waters | place: Atlantic Ocean: West Antarctic...
TGCGGACGGCCAGCAATATCAGGCTTGCTGTCGCCGGCGCCCCCCGGGACCGCTCACGCCTGATCTTCTACGCCAACGGCTCAGTCGACCCGCACACCACCCTTGATCACCGCGACCGGCTGTTCGAGCAACCGCACATTGGTCAGCGGATCGCCATCGACCGCGACGATATCGCCATAATGGCCAACCGTCAGGCTGCCGACGTCGTCGGGCCTCCCCAGCGCCTCGGCGGCATTCACCGTCGCGGTGCGGATCGCCTCGATCGGGGTCATGCCCCATTCGACTTCCTTCGCGAATTGCAGCGCATTTTGACCCGCAGGAAACACACCGCCATTGTCGGTGCCGAACACCATCTTGACGCCGGCGGCATGCGCGGCGCGGAACGTCTCGCGCTGCTTGCGCCCGATCTGGCGCTCCTTTTCCAGGCTCTCGGGATAGACGCCGTTCTTCGCCCCTTCGGCGAGGATATAATCGTCGTCATAGATATCCATCGAGAACCAGGCGCCATGCTCCTTGGCCAGCTTGAACGATTCGGCATCGGCCAGACTGGCATGTTCGATCGTGTCGATCCCCGCGCGCAGGGCGTCATTGATCCCGGCGGTGCCATGTGCGTGCGCGGCGACCTTCATCCCCAGCATATGCGCCTCGTCAGCGACCGCCTTCATCTCGTCATAGGACATCTGCTGTGCGCCCGCAGTGTCGGAGCGGGACAGGACGCCGCCCGTCGCGCAGATCTTGATGACCTCCGCGCCATATTTGCGGATCTTGCGGACCAGCTTGCGATATCCCTCCGGGCTGTCGGCGACCGATGGCGTCGGCACCGCGTCGAAACTTGGCGGCAGCCCCTCGGTCCCGTCGCAATGCCCCCCCGTCGCGCCAAGCGCATAGGTGGCGGGGACAACGCGCGGACCGGGGATGTAACCCTTGTCGATCGCCTGCTTCAACCCGACGTCGTTATAGTCGCGTGAGCCGACGTTGCGGACGGTGGTGAACCCCGCCTCCAGCATCAATTTCGCGTTGGCGACGCCAACCGCCTGCCAGAAGCTGTCGGTATATTCGAGCGCCTTGAACCCGCTGATCCGCGCATCCGAATCAAGGTGGACGTGCATGTCGATCAAGCCTGGCAGGATGGTCTTGCCCGGCAGGTCGATCCGCGTCGCACCATCGGGGATCATCGGTCGTGCACCGCCGCGTGTCACGACCGAGGCGATCCGCCCGTCGGTGATGACGACGACGGGCTCATCGAGCGTCCGCCCGCTCGCGACATCGACCATATGCGCGGCGGTCACGACCACCGTTTCGGCATTGGCGGGGATGGCGACCGACGCCAACAATGCGGCGCCAATATATTTCATCATCACGCTTCCCCACCCGGTCATTCAGAAATGGATGGCCCGGCCATAGGCCCCGAGCACGCTTTCGTGCATCATCTCGCTCAGCGTCGGATGCGCGAACACCGTTTCCATCAGTTCGGCCTCGGTCGATTCGAGCTGGCGCGCAATCACATAGCCCTGGATCAGCTCGGTCACTTCCGCGCCGACCATGTGCGCGCCGAGCAGTTCGCCCGTCTTGGCGTCGAACACCGTCTTCACAAAGCCTTCGGCCTCGCCCAGCGCGATCGCCTTGCCGTTGCCGATGAAGGGGAATTTGCCGACCTTGACGTCATGGCCCGCTTCCTTGGCCTTTGCCTCCGTCAGGCCCACGCTCGCGACCTGTGGGCGCGAATAGGTGCAGCCGGGGATGTTCCACGTCTCGAACGGATGCGGATTTTCGCCCGCGATTGCCTCGACGCACACGATGCCCTCATGGCTCGCCTTGTGCGCCAGCCACGGTGCGCCCGTCACGTCGCCGATCGCATAGACGCCCTCGACATTGGTGCGCGCATAGCCGTCGACCTTGATCTGGCCGCGCTCGGTTTCGACACCCAGCGTCTCCAGCCCGATGTTCTCGGTATTGGGCACGATGCCGATCGCGACGATGACATGGCTGTATTCGGTCGTCGTGACCTTGCCGTCCTTGCCCTTGATCGACGCCTTGACCGCGTTGGCGCCGTTTTCGATCTTTTCCACGCCTGCGCCGGTCAGGATCTCGATGCCCTGTTTCCTGAGCGCCTTGTCCATGAAAGTGCTGACTTCCTCGTCCTCGACGGGCAGGATGCGCGGCAGCATTTCGACAATCGTGACGTCGGCACCCATGTCGTTGTAGAAGCTGGCGAATTCGACACCGATCGCGCCCGATCCGATGACCAGCAGCTTGGTCGGCATCACCTCCGGCGTCATCGCATGGCGGTAGGTCCAGATGCGTTTGCCATCCGCCTTGGCGAACGGCAGGTCACGCGCGCGCGCGCCCGTCGCGACGATAATGTGCTTGGCCGCGAGGTCGACGGTCTTGTCGCCCTGTTTCACCGACAGCTTGCCCTGGCCCGTCAGCGCACCAACCCCCTCGAACACCTGAATTTTGTGCTTTTTCATCAGGCCCTTGACGCCCGCGTTCAGCTGACCGGCCACCTTGCGGCTGCGATCGACGACCTTGGCGAGGTCGAACCCGACATTGTCCGCCTTCAAACCGTAATCCGCGGCGTGGGTCATGTAATGATAGACTTCGCTCGTGCGCAGCAGCGCCTTGGTCGGAATGCAGCCCCAGTTGAGGCAGATCCCGCCCAGCCGTTCGCGCTCGACGATCGCGACCTTCATGCCCAATTGGCTCGCACGGATCGCGGCGACATAGCCGCCCGGCCCGGAACCCAGAATGATCAGGTCGAATTGGTCAGCCATAATGTTGCTCCCTCGATTCAAATATGTCGGGATGATGCGCCATGTGCGCGCCATCGGTCAGCGGCAGGGGGTGCCGCCCGTCAACTCGTTAATTCGGGCACGCGGCGCGGTCGCCGGTTCTCGTCGGTCGCGACGAAGATGAACCGCGCCTGCGTCACCTTGCACGTCTCCTCGACATGCCGCGCCCGCCGCCACGCCTCGACCTCGATCGTCATCGACGTGTTGCCGACCGCGACCAGCGTCGCATAGACCGACACCTCGTCACCGACGAGCACGGGCGCGTGAAATTTCATCGCATCGACCGCGATCGTCACCGCCCGCCCGCCCGAGTGGCGCGACGCCACCGAGCCCGCGGCCAGATCCATCTGCCCCATCAGCCACCCGCCGAAGATATCGCCATAGGGATTGGCATCCCCCGGCATCGCGGCGACGCGGATCGTCGGCGTACGATCGGGCGGCATGTCAGGCGCGGCGTCGGTCATGCCCGCGCCCGATCGACGCGCCACGCGCGGCGCAACGGCCCGATCGCCATCAGCATCGACGCCGCTGCCGCACCCGCGCCGCAATACCAGATCACCTCACGCCCCAGCGGGTACGACCACGCCGCCCCGGCGGTCAGCGCGTAGGTCACGGCCAGGCCGAGCAGCAGATAGAATAGCTCGATTGCCACGCGCATGGCGTCAGGCCAGCATCGCCAGCGGCTGTTCGACCAGATTCTTGAACGCCCGCATCAGCTCGGCCCCGTCGGCGCCGTCGATCGCGCGATGATCGAAACTGCCCGTCGCGCTCATCACCGTCGCGACACTCAGCGCATCGTCGACCACATAGGGCCGCTTTTCGCCCGCACCGACCGCCAGAATCATGCCCTGCGGCGGGTTGATGACCGCATCGAACTGCTTGATGCCATACATGCCCATGTTGCTGATCGACGCGGTGCCACCCTGATATTGTTCGGGCTTCAGCTTGTTGTCGCGCGCCAGTGCGGCCAGGTCCTTTACCTCGGTCGAGATCGCCGACAGCGACTTGCTGTCGGCGCCCGTCACGACCGGCGTGATCAGCCCCGTCGGCGTGGACACCGCGACCGAGATGTCGGCGCGACTGAAGCTGATCAGCTGATCGGGGGTGAACATCACGTTGCACTTGGGCACTTCGATCAGTGCGACCGCGAGCGCCTTGACCAGGAAATCATTGACCGACAGCTTCACGCCGCGCGCCTCGAGCCCCTTATTGAGGTCGGCGCGCAGCTTCAGCAGCTTGTCGAGCTGGACATCCACGGTGAGGTAGATGTGCGGCACCGTCTGCTTCGATTCGGTCAGGCGGCGCGCGATCGTCTTGCGGATGTTGCTGAGCTTGGTCGCCTCGTGCGGGATATCCGGAATCGCAGCAGGCTTGGTCGGCGCGGGCGCGGCGGCGGCCGTGGGCGCGGACGCTGCCTCTGCCTCTGCCTTGGGCGCGGCGGCACCGGCCTTGGCGCCCTCGATATCGGCTTTCACGATCCGGCCGTTGGGCCCCGATCCACTGACCGCGTCGAGGTCGACCCCCTTGTCGGCGGCAAGACGGCGCGCGAGCGGGCTCGCCTTGACGCGCTTGCCGTCGCCTTGGGGCGCGGGAGCAGCGGCAGGTTTGCCGTGATCCTCGGCGGACTCCGGGGTGCGCGTGGCAGGCGTCGCCTCGTCCCCGGTCTTGTTGGGGTCGCCGGCGTCGGGCGTTGCCGCGGCGGGCTTGTCGGCGGGCTTGGGCGTGTCGCTCTTGCTCGGCGCTTCGACCGACCCGGCATCCTCGCCCTCTTCGGCCAGGATCGCGATCACCGCGCCGACCGCGACGTTATCGGTGCCCTCCGCGATCAGGATCTTGGCGATGACGCCCTCATCGACCGCCTCGAATTCCATCGTCGCCTTGTCGGTTTCGATCTCGGCCATGATGTCGCCGGACTTGACGGTGTCGCCTTCCTTCACCAGCCACTTGGCGAGCGTGCCCTCCTCCATCGTGGGGGAAAGCGCCGGCATCTTGATTTCGATCGACATTCGGGTCCTCGTTCGCCTGGGGAAGCGATACCGCTCTTCGCGTGAGGCTCGTGCCGGGTCAAGCCCGACGCCACTTGCGCGCCACCCGAACCCGCGCCACCTAGGCGAAAAGAGGGGAAAAACGCGGTGCGCACGTACCTGGTCATTATCGATGAGACGCCCGAAGCGGAAATTGCGCTACGGTTTGCGGCGCGGCGCGCGGTCAAGACAGGAGGCGGCGTCGAAATCCTCGCGCTGATTCCCCCACAGGAATTCATCGCGTTCGGGGGTATCCAGGCGACGATCGAGGATGAGATGCGTCGCAAGGCAGAAGGGCTCGTCGCCGCCGCCGCGGGCACATTGGTCGAGGAATCGGGGCTGCGTCCCTCGATCACCGTGCGCGAGGGCGATGGCCCGAAGATCATCCGGGAGATTATTGCCGACGATCCCAGCATCGCCGCGCTGGTGCTCGGCGCGGCGGCAAGCGGGGCGCCCGGTACGCTGGTCGCGCATTTCGCGGGCACTGACGCCGGCGCACTGCGCGTCCCGGTGATGATCATTCCGGGCAGCCTCGATCGCGAGGCGATCGATCGCCTGAGCTGAGTGCGCGCGCCAAGGTGTTGAAGCGACAGGCGAATATCTATCCCTTGAGACGATCGCCATTCCCCGCCACGGTGGGCGCATGTCGATCATGCTCCTCGCGCTCGCCGCGGCCACGCCCGCCGCTTCCCTTCCCACCCCCAGCCCCGCCCGACTGAAGGCGACCGTCGCCACGCTCGTCGGGTTCGGCACGCGCCACACGCTGTCGAGCACGACCGATCCCGAACGCGGCATCGGCGCGGCGCGCAACTGGGCGGCACGCGAATTCGACCGGATCGGCAAGGCTTGCGGCGGCTGTATCAAGGTCGACCGGATCAGCCGTACATTCACCGGCCCGCGCGCGCCCGACGGTGTCGTCGTCGAGGATGTGCTCGGCATCCAGCCGGGCCGCGATCCCAATCGGGTCGTCATCATCGGCGGCCATATCGACAGCCGCGTCACCGACATCATGGATTCGACCAGCGATGCGCCGGGCGCCAACGACGATGCCTCCGGCATCGCGGTGGTGATGGAGGCGGCCCGCATCCTGTCGAAAAAGAAATTCGATGCCACGATCGTCTACGTCGCCTTTTCCGCCGAGGAACAGGGCCTGTGGGGCGGACAATTGCTCGCCGAAACCGCGAAACAGCGCGGATGGCAGGTGTCGGCGATGCTGAACAACGACATCGTCGGCAATTCGATCGGCCAGGGCGGCGTCAAAGACGCCAACCGCGTCCGCGTTTTTTCCGAAGGCATCCGCGCGTCGGAGGATCTCCTTGACCAGATGCGGCGGCGCGGCGACGGCGGCGAGGACGACGGACCCAGCCGCGCGCTGGCCAAGGCGATCGACGGCATCGCGGGCACACTGCCGGGCGGTTTCGACGTCGTGCTCGACCAGCGACCCGACCGGTTCGGGCGCGGCGGCGATCACGAACCGTTCCTGAAAATCGGCTTCCCCGCGATCCGCTTCACCTCTGCGGTGGAGAATTGGGACGCGCAGCATCAGGATCTGCGGACCGACAAGGGCGTCGTCTACGGCGACACGATTGACCGGATGGATTTCGCCTATCTGGCAAAGGTCGCCGCCATCAACATCGCGACGATCGATCGCCTGGCCGATGCGCCCGCCGCGCCCGCGACCGTGACGCTGAAGGGCGATCTGTCGCGCGACACGGTGGTGACGTGGGACGCGGTGCCCGGCGCGGCAGGCTATCGTGTCCGCTGGCGGCGCAACGACGGCGCGACGACCTGGTCGACGTCGCTCGACGTCACCGGCACGACGACGACCTTGAAGCAGGTGCCGGTCGACGACCATTTCATCGGCGTGGCGGCGCTGGCCAATGACGGTGCCGAAAGCATCGTGACCTTTGGCGGTCGCGCGAGGCGCTAAACGCTCGCCCAGACATGACGATGCCGCCTCGCGGGAGTTAAACGCGAAGCGGCACCATGTCGGTCCTGCACGATGCGGGACCGTTCCCGACGAGGGAACTCAGATCACCGGCACGAACATTTCGCCGGTGCGCGATAGCGTTTCAGGACCTTCGTACGCCGCGCGTGCGGCCGCGCATAGCTCACCCGGTCTTCATAGGTTTCGGTCGTCGTCGTCGTGGTGACGACCGGCGCGGACTGGACCACCACGGTGGTGGTCGATCCGGCGGGATAATAATAGCCGCCCGCGGCATAACCGCCCGCCGACGTCGTCGTGACGACCGTTCCACCGGCGTTTGTTACCGTCGTTCCGCCTTGATGGGGATAGGGACGTGCTGGATAGCCCTGCGGAGGATAGGACTGCGCACCGTCCCGATAGCCGTACGCCTCGTCCTCCCCCCCCATTGGATAGCCGTCGCGATCATGGTGCCCGCGCCGCTTGCTGCCCCCGCGATCGATCGCATAGCCAGCCGCCGCCCCAACGCCCGCCCCGATCAGCGTGCCGCCCAGCCGGTTGCCCCGGCCCGCGATGACGTTGCCCGCAACGCCGCCAACGACGCCGCCCACCGCCGCGCCCGCCAGCCCGTCGCTTCCCCGCCGATCATCGCGGTCGTCATAGCGCACACCATAAGCGGGCGGTGGTGGTGGTGGTGGCGCATAATCACGTCGCCCGCGGTCGCCTGCCCGATCGCTCGATTTGTCGACGGCATAGCCAGCCGCCGCCCCAACGCCCGCCCCGATCAGCGTACCGCCCAGCCGGTTGCCCCGGCCCGCGATGACGTTGCCCGCAACCCCGCCGACAGCCGCACCGACCGCCGCGCCAGCAAGCCCGTTACTGCCCCGCCGCGGTGCGCGGTCACGGCGGTCGTCGGGCGCACGCGGGATGCGGCCATCGCGCGGATAGCCGTCGTCAGGGACATAGGCGCCGCGATCGGCCGGCCCCGCGTAGACGCTGGTGTCGTCAGTATAATAGCCCTGGTCATATCGGTCCCAGTCGACCCCCTCGGCGACGTCGTACACCGATCCGCGCCCATCGATCAGCACCGCGTCGTCATAATAGCGGATCCAGCGGTAACCGTTGGTCGGCTGGCTGAGGCCATAGCCGTTCCAGTTGCTGACGGTGAAGCGCGGGCTGATCCAATAGCTCGGCACGACATAGCCGCGTGCGGGCCGACGATAGGCGGTCCAGCCGCCCGGCGCGTTGACTCCGCCCCACCAGCGGCCATTGACGTTGCTGCCCCAGCGCGCCTTGCCCATGGTGACGCTCGGCGACGCGCCGGGACCGTGGCCTGCGGCCGGTTGTTGAGCGTTGGCACTCGTGGTCGCCAACAGCGCGCAGGCTGCGCTCGCGATCGTGAAGGTCCGCATCTTCTTCTCCCTGTCGACCGACACGCCACCCGCTCGCATCGCCCTCACCTCAATGGTTTACGAGAGCTTAACACTGGCCGACCCGAGTCGCCAGCGTGCGCACGGTCCCGCTTTGAGGCACGCAAAGGTTAACCCGGTAACAGTCGAAACAGCGGGCGTTCAGGCGATCCGGGCCGCGATAAGCGTCGCGATCCGCTCGCATCCCGCCGCGTCTGCCGCATCGAAGCGCGCGGGCGCCGGGCTGTCGAGATCGATCACGGCGATCACCGCACCGTCGACCACCACGGGCACGACCAGTTCCGACCGGCTCGCCGCATCGCACGCGATATGACCGGGGAAGGCATGGACGTCCTCGACGACTTGCGTCGCACCCGTCTGCGCTGCCGTGCCGCACACCCCCACGCCGACCGCGATGCGGATGCATGCAACCTTGCCCTGGAACGGCCCGAGCACCAGTTCGCCCGCGACCATCCGGTAAAAGCCGGCCCAGTTGAGATCGGGCAGATATTGCCACAGCAACGCCGCGACATTCGCCATATTGGCGATCGCGTCGCGCTCGTCGGCGGTCACGGCGTCGATCGCGGCATAAAGGTCGCGGTACAACTCGTCCTTGGAGCCCGTCGAAATATCGAAAACATACATGCCGATGCAGATGGCCGCGTCCGCTGGCGGGGGCAAGACCCCCTTTAATCGATCCGCACGCGGCCACGACCGGCTTTCACGCCCGAACGCTTGACCTTGCCATCGACCCGTCGCGTCTGCGACGCCTTGGTCGGACGCGTCGGGCGGCGCTTTTTGGGCACGATGGTCGCTTCCTGGATCAGTGCGATCAGCCGCTCGCGCACTTCCTGCCGGTTGAGATGCTGCGATCGCGATCCCTCGCTGCGCAGGATCAGCACGCCCTCGCGCGTCATCCGCGATCCGGCCAGCGCCGCCAGCCGATATTTCACCGCCTCGGGCAGATTGGGCGACTTGGCGATGTCGAAACGCAGGATCACCGCGCTGTCGGTCGTGTTGACATGCTGTCCGCCCGCGCCGCCCGATCGCGTCGCCGATTCCTCAATCTCGTCACTGTCGATCGCAATCGAGCGCGTGACGGGGATCAGCGTCACGGGATCAGGCCCGCGAACCGTTCGGGCAGCGGCGCTTCCGCCTTTACCGGGTCCTTCGCGCCACGCGGCACGATCAGCTCGGCGGCGTGCAGCATCATGCCGCGCTTGTCCGCCTGGCCATAGGTAGGATCGCCCATCACCGGCACGCCCAGCCCGCTTGCCGCATGAACGCGGATCTGATGCGTCCGCCCCGTCGACGGGCGGAACTCGACATAGGCACGCCCTTCGTGACTGCCGAGCAGCTTCCAGTGCGTCTGCGCGGCCTTCCCGTCCACATCGGGCACCATCCGCCAGCCCTGCTCCTTGGTGCTGACCTTGCCCAGCGCCAGGTCGATCACGCCCTCCTCGCCCTCGGGCATCCCGTCGAGGATCGCGAGATAGCGTTTCTCGACCTCGCCGCGCTCGAACGCCTGTTGCAGCCGCGCATGCGCCTTGGGATTGCGCGAGAGCAGCAGGCACCCGCTGGTGTCGCGGTCGAGCCGGTGAACCGCATGCGGTACCCGCTGAAACCCGAATTTCAGGCTGACGAGATGATTGTCGAGGCTCAGCGAGCCGTCGCGCGGGGGATCGACAGGCAGCCCGGCGGGCTTGTCGATGACTAGAGCCTCGCCGTCGAGGAAGAGAACGCGATCACCATGCATGAAGTGCCCTTGCCACCGGACGCGCCATCATGCCAGAGCCGCGCGCATCATGATGCCCCGCGCCATTCTCGCGTTCGCGCTGTCGTGGACCCCGGTTGCGGCGCAGGCCCAGCTGTGCGGCGACACCGCCGTCCCCACCGCCGATGGCCGGCTGCTCGGCCATTTTCCCTATGGCGACACCCCCGCCGAGGATCTCGTCGCGGCCCCGCCCGGTTTCGCGCTCAACGGCTGCATGATCCGGCGTGAAATGCTGCCCGATCTCACCCGGCTCATTGCCGCCGCCGAGGGCGACCCGGCAGTCCGTGGGCAGTTGCGCGCGCTGTCCTGTCACCGCGGCATCATCCGCCAGGCCGGGGTCTTCTGTCGCCCGCGCGCCGATGCGGACGCGGCGACCCGCGCGATCTCGGTCGCACCGGCGGGGCACAGCGAGCACACCACGGGCTATGCGATCGACTTCGCGGTCCGGCCCGCGAATGGCTGTCCCGATGCAGAGGCCTGCATGGCCGCGACGCCCGCAGCGCGCTGGCTTATCGCCAACGCCCCCCGCTACGGGTTCGAACTGTCGTTTCCCGGCAGCAACGGCCAGAAGGTGAAGTGGGAACCCTGGCACTGGCGCTGGGTGGGGACGTCCGCCGCCGAGCCCGGCGCCGCCCGCGCACGCTTCATCTTCGCCCAGGCCCGCGCGCGGTTCCCTGCACGCCCTGCGGTCGATGGCGTCACCATCCTGCGCAATTTTCCGGTGTGGCCGACGGTGGTCAACGCCCCGCCCTTCCCGGTCTGCACCAGGAAGAACCGTAAAGCGTGCCGGTAAGCTAATCACGCGACGCTGGGCAGGGAGGGAGCGATCCGCGCCCCCTCCCTGTCGGAGTTCAGCCCGCGACCTTCGCCGCCATCTCGGCAATCTTCCTGCCCTGGTAACGCGCACCGTCGAGTTCCTCGCCCGATGGCATGCGGCTGCCGTCGCCATCGGCGATCGTCGTCGCGCCATAAGGCGATCCGCCCTTGACCACGTCGACGCCCATCTGCGCCTGGAAACCATAATCCAGACCTACGATCGCAAGGCCGTGATGCATGAGATTGGTGATCAGCGAGAACAACGTCGTCTCCTGCCCGCCATGCTGGCTCGCGGTCGAGGTGAAGGCACCACCGATCTTGCCGATCAACGCGCCCTTGAACCACAGACCGCCGGTCGTGTCCCAGAACGCCGCCATCTGGCTCGGCATCCGCCCGAACCGCGTCGGCGCACCGACGATGATCGCATCGTAATTGGTCAACGCATCGGGCCCTTCGATCTCGGGATGCGCGGTGTCGGTCTTGAAACCTGCTGCCTCGATAACCGCCTGCGGCGCGGTTTCCGCGACCCGGCGAATGTCGACTTCGGCCCCGGCGGACCGCGCGCCCTCGGCAACGGCATCGGCCATCTGCTCGATATGCCCGTAGGACGAGTAATAAAGGACAAGAACCTTGGTCATGCGAAAATCTCCTTGCTGTGCTGAACGGACTGGACGGGCGAAATGCTCCATCGGTTGACGCCAAGATACGCACGCGCGATGACGGTTAAAATCGAAACGATGGAAACATATCGTTTCTGACGGGGATCATCGATGCGCCTGCCCGATCTGGAAGCCTGGGCGATCTTCGCCACCGTCGTCGAACACCGCTCGTTCAGCGCCGCCGCCGACGCGATCGGACTGAGCAAGGGTACGGTGTCGAAGGCGGTGACCCGGGTGGAGGCGCAGCTCGGCCAATCGCTGTTCCATCGCACCTCCCGCCGCCTCGCGCTGACCGAGGCGGGCAAGTCGCTCGCCGATCACGCCCAGCGCATCGTCGCCGAGGCGCGCGCCGCCGAGGAAGCCGCCAGCGACGCCGCCGCCGCGCCGGTCGGTCGCATCCGCCTCGCCGCGCCGATGAGTTTCGGCGTCAGCAACGTCGCGCCGCTGCTCGCCGATTTCCTTGCCGACCATCCAGGCGTCGAGATCGACCTCAGCCTGTCTGACGCGCGCATCGACATCGTGGCCGAGGGGTTCGATGTCGCGCTGCGCATCGCCGACCTTCCCGACAGCAGCCTGCGCGCGCGCCGAATCTGCGCCATTGGTGCGCACATCGTCGCCGCCCCCGCCTATCTTGCGCAGCATGGCACGCCGACCCACCCGAGCGACCTCGGCGACCATCGGCTGCTCGGCTATTCGAACATCGCGGGGCCGTGGCGCTTCCGCCATGCCGACGGGGCCGAGCTATCGGTCAAGCCCCAGGGGCCGTTGACCGCAAATAGCGGGGAGGCGCTGATCCCCGCGCTCGTCGCGGGCCTCGGCATCGCACGGCTGCCGGGCTTCATCGTCGGGCCGCAGATCGCGAGCGGCACCGTCGTCGAAATCCTTGCCGACTGGAATCCCGCGGCGGTTGGCCTCCACCTGTTGACCCCGCCCAGCCCGCTCCGCCCCGCGCGCGTCGAGGCGCTGATCGCTTTTCTGGTCGCCCGGCTCGGCGATCCCTGCGCCCGGACAGGCTGACAATCGGCGACGTCCCCCGCATCCTGCGGATCCCGCTGTCCCCCGCCGCATCAATCTGCCAACACCCCGATCGTGAACCGTCTCGCCCCCGACCGCCACGACGCGCGCTTCATCCGCCGCGTCCTGATCCTGATCGTCATCGTCGCGGTGGCCGCGGCGCTGTTCCGGGCGGGAAACCTGTTGATCCTCGCCTTCGGGTCGATGCTCGGCGCGATCGTCATTCACGCCACCGCCGACGCCTACGCCCGCTACGGTCGCGCCCCGCCCCGCGTCGCGCTCGGCCTCGGCATGGCAACCGTCATCGGCATTGTCGGCTTCCTCATCTGGCTTTTCGGCGTCCAGTTCCGGCAACAGGTCAACGAGCTCGTCGTCGCGCTCCCCGGCTTGATCGATTCGCTGGCCGCCTGGCTGTCGCACAGCCCGGTCGGTGCAAAGATCGTCGATGCCGTGCGTCAGGCCTATGCCGGATCAAAGGTCGCGACCGACATCGGCGGCCTCGTCGCGGGCGGCGGCGAACTGATCCTCAACTGCCTGCTCCTCCTTGTCGGCGCGCTGTTCTTTGCCGCCGACCCCGGCGTCTACGAACGCGGTTTCCTGTTCCTCATCCCGCGCGCCAAGCGCCCGGCGATCGAGGATGCGCTGTTCGACGTCGGCTCGACGCTGAAGCTGTGGCTGCGCGCACAGCTGATCCTGATGACGACGATGGGGGTGCTGATCGGGCTGGGGCTGTGGACCTCGGGCGTCCCCTCCGCCGCCGCGCTCGGTCTGCTCGCGGGGCTCAGCGAATTCATCCCCTATATCGGCCCCACCGCCGCGATGATCCCCGCGCTCGGCCTTGCCGCGACGCACAGCACCGGCGCCGTGCTCGGCACGCTTGCCACCTACGCCGTCGTACGCCTCATCCAGACCAACATGATCACGCCCTATGTCCAGGCGCGCGTCATCTCGATCCCGCCTGCCATCACGGTTTTTGCGATCATCGGCATCGGCGTGATCTTCGGCGTGTTCGGCCTGTTCTTCTCCGCCGCGCTGCTGGTGGTGATCTTCACCCTCGTCCAGAGCCTTTATCTGCGCGAAGTTCTGGGCGAAGATATTCCCTCCGCGCGCCACGAAACATTGCTCGATGACCAACTCACCCCCAGCGACTCGCCGGAATCGTTGGATTAATTCGAAATTAACCTTTTGCCTTCAGAAGTTGTTGGGTTAATAATTCTCAAGCCGACCGTCAGCACGGGTGCTGCGCGGTCTCGCGACGGGGGGACGATGATGCGGGTGCTGCTGATCGAGGACGAGCCGACCACGGCCAAGGCCATCGAGTTGATGCTCAATACTGAGGGCTTCAACGTCTACACGACGGACCTCGGCGAGGAGGGGTTGGACCTCGGCAAGCTGTATGATTACGACATCATCCTGCTCGACCTGAACCTGCCCGACATGCACGGCTACGATGTGCTCAAGAAACTGCGGGTCGCGCGGATCGCCACCCCGGTGCTGATCCTGTCGGGCATCAACGAAATGGACAGCAAGGTGCGCAGCTTCGGCTTCGGCGCCGACGATTACGTTACCAAGCCGTTCCATCGCGAAGAACTCATCGCGCGGATCCAGGCGGTCGTCCGCCGGTCCAAGGGGCATAGCCAGTCGGTCATCCGCACCGGCAAGCTCGCAGTCAATCTCGATGCCAAGACCGTCGAGGTCGACGGCGCCCGCGTCCATCTGACGGGCAAGGAATATGCGATGCTCGAGCTGCTGTCACTGCGCAAGAGTACGACGCTGACGAAGGAAATGTTCCTCAACCACCTGTATGGCGGGATGGACGAACCCGAACTCAAGATCATCGACGTCTTCATCTGCAAGCTGCGCAAGAAGCTCAGCCTCGCCTGCGACGGCGAAAATTACATCGAGACCGTCTGGGGCCGTGGCTATGTCCTGCGCGAACCCGAAGAGGCCATCCAGGTCGCCTGATTGCGCTTTCCCCTGGCGGGAAGATCGAAGGCCGCGGTGTCGGGGGGCACCGCGGCCTTCTTGATGTGCGGGTTGCGGGACGCTCGCGACGTCCGGCGCCCAGCCCCTATTTCCGCTCGAAGACCTTCTGCCCGCCGATCCACGTTTCCTCGACCTTGGTCGCGCGCAGGTCGCTGGGGCTTGCCAGCGTCGGGTCACGATCGACGATAATGAAATCGGCGCGCTGGCCCGGCGACAACTGGCCGAACTTGTCTTCGGCAAACCCGGCATAGGCCGCACCCCCGGTATAGGCCCACCACGCCTGCTCGCGCGTCACTGCCTCCTGCGGCTGCCACCCGCCGAATGGCTGGCCCGCCGCATCCTGCCGCGTGAACGCCGCCGCCCAGCCTGCCCAGGGATCGGGCTTTTCGACGGGGAAGTCGCTGCCGAACGCCAGTTTCGATCCGTTCTTGAGCAACGATGCCCAGGCATAGGCGCCCGCCAGCCGCTGCGGCCCCAGCCGCGCCTCCGCCATCGTACGGTCGCTGGTCTGGTGCGTCGGCTGCATCGAGGCGATGATTCCATGTTTGCCGAACCGGGGCAGGTCGACAGGATCGACGATCTGCGCATGTTCGATCCGCCAGCGCCGGTCGCCCTTATAGGTCTCGGCCAGCTCGTCGATCGCGTCGAGCACCTGCGCATTGGCCCGGTCGCCGATCGCGTGGACCGCGACCTGATACTTGTCCATCGCCGCGCGGCTCATCAGGTTGCGGATGACATCCTCGGTCATGAACCCCGCGCCTGACTGGCCGGGCGCATCGCTGTACGGCGCCTTCAGCCACGCCCCGCGCGAACCCAGCGCACCATCGGCGTACAGCTTGACCCCCGCCATCCGGAGGCGATCGTCATAGAGCCACGGCGTCGGCCCGACCCCGCCGATCCGCACCGCCGTATCGACCCCGGCACCATAGCTCATGATCCGGATCCGCAGCGCCTTGATGTCGCCGATCCGGCGATAGGTCAGCCAGTCATCGAGGCTCGTGCCCATGTCCGCGACCGCGGTAACGCCGTAACCGAGCAGGATCGATTGCGCCTTCAGAAACGCCGCGCCGCGATCCTTGCCGAGCGGGACAGGGACGAATTTGCCGACCAGGTCCTGCGCGGCATCGACGAACACCCCCGATGGCTGCGCGCCCGCCTTCTCGATCCGTCCCCCGGCGGGCGCGACGCTCTTGGCGGTGACGCCGGCCGCCTTCAGTGCCGCCGTGTTGCCCCAGCTGGCATGACCATCGACTCGCGACAGCCAGACCGGTCGGTCACCCACCGCCGCGTCGAGTTCGGCGGCGGTGGGATAGCGGCCAAGGCCCCACGTCTCCTGGTTCCATCCCCCGCCAAGGATCCATTTCCGCTCCGGATTGGCCGCGGCATAGGCCGCGATCTTCGCCTGCGCTTCGGCCAGCGATCGCGTCCCCGACAGGTCGAGTTCGAGCGCGCGGAAGCCCAGCTCCATGACATGGCCGTGCGCATCGATCATCCCGGGCAGCAGCACGCGCCCCTTCATATCCGCGCGCCAGTCGAGCTTCTCGGGGCGTTTGTCCTTTGCCGACAACAATTTGGTGACAACACCGCTCGTGGTCATCAGCAGGCCCGTGAAGCGGATCACCCGTCCGTCCTTGTCGACTGTCAGGCCGGTGACATTGTCGATCAGCGCATCGGCCGATGCCGGCGTCGCGATCGCCAGCGCCAGGATCGAGGCGAACACACCGCGCGTCAGCGTGCGAAAGGGTCGGGTCATCGGATACTCCATACGACTAAGCGTGTTCGCATAAGCGGTGTTTCGCGGTGAAGCCAGACGGTCTAGGGGGGCGGTCATGGCTACGAACCCGGTAAACCCGCCCGCCCTTCCCGTGTCGATCGACGACGTCCGCGCCGCGCATGCGCGCATTCGCGATTCCATCGTGCGGACGCCGACGCTGATCAGCCGGACGCTGAGCGAGATGACCGGGGCGACCGTCTATTTGAAGTTTGAAAATCTGCAATTCACGGCTGCGTACAAGGAACGCGGCGCGCTCAACACATTGTTGCAGCTGTCCGACGCGGCGCGCGCCAAGGGCGTCATCGCGGCCTCGGCGGGCAACCACGCGCAGGGGCTTGCCTATCACGCCAACCGGCTCGGCATCCCCTCGACGATCGTGATGCCGCGCAACACGCCGACGGTAAAAGTCACGCAGACCGAAGGGCATGGCGCGACCGTGATCCTCGAAGGCGACACCTTCGATGCAGCCTATGCGCACGCGCGCGTGCTGGAATCGCAGAACGGGTTTACCTTCGTCCATCCGTTCGACGACCCGCGCGTCATCGCGGGTCAGGGCACGACCGCGATCGAGATGCTCGAGGATGTGCCCGGAATCGATATGTTCGTGACGCCGATCGGCGGCGGCGGGCTGATCTCGGGCATGGCCACCGTCGCGCGCGCGGCGGATCACCCGATCGAGGTCATCGGCGTCGAGGCGGAGCTGTTCCCCTCGATGTACAACCGTATCAACCACACCGACATGCCATGCGCGGGCGACACATTGGCGGAGGGCATCGCGGTCAAGGAGCCGGGCGCGATCACGTCGACCATGGTTGCACAACTCGTCGACGACATCGTTCTTGTCAGCGAACGCAGCCTCGAAATGGCGGTCAGCCTGCTGCTCCAGATCGAAAAGACCGTCGTCGAGGGGGCTGGCGCAGCGGGTCTTGCCGCGCTGCTCCAGCATCCCGATCGCTTCAAAGGCCGGACGATCGGCGTCGTGCTGTGCGGCGGTAACATCGACACGCGACTGCTCGCGAACGTGCTGCTCCGCGATCTGGCGCGCTCGGGACGGCTCGCCCGGCTGCGCGTGCGACTACAGGATCAGCCCGGCGCCTTGTTCAACGTTGCGCGGATCTTCGATCAGCAGCGCGTCAACATCATCGAAATCTATCACCAGCGCGTCTTCACGACGCTGCCCGCCAAGGGGCTGATCACCGACATCGAATGCGAAGCCCGCGACCGGGCTCATCTCGACCGGCTCGTCGCCGCCTTGCGGGAAGCTGGCTACGACACGACGACGGTCGAATTGGCGTAAGATCTTTCTGCGATCTCAGGTGGTTATAACGTCATTTCTTTTGGGTGCAGACGCCGGAGCGGTAACCATCGCGACCGCTCCCGCCGCCAAACGCGCCATGGCGTCACCACGATCTTGCTGATGTTCAGCCGATAGCGGCGCGCGCATCGGTAAAGTTGGTAAAGAGCCTTTTCACGCCCGGGGCGATGACTCATAACGCATGCGACGGTCGCCCCCGGCCGGTTGCGAAAGGTTTTTCCGGCGGTGACTGCGCCCTTCCGATTTCCCCGCTTCTTCGTCACGAGCCCCGCCCCCTGTCCCTATCTTCCCGGGCGCCAGGAGCGGAAGGTGTTTACCGAGCTGACCGGTCCGCATGCCGCCGAGCTTAACGACGCGCTCGGCCGGATTGGATTTCGCCGCAGCCAGGGGGTGGCCTACCGCCCCAGCTGCGCCGGATGCGCCGCCTGCGTCTCGGTCCGGGTCGTTGCCGACGACTTCGTCGCGAATGCGACCCAGCGCAAGTTGATGAAGCGATTCGGCGATATCGAGGTTACCGCTTGCCGGCCCTGGGCGACCGACGAGCAATTTCAGCTGCTGCGCCGCTATCTTGCGATGCGCCATCCCGGCGGCGGCATGGCGGGCATGGATGAGGGCGATTATGCCGACATGGTCGAGCAGACCCCGGTCAGCAGCTTCGTCATCGAATATCGCGAGCCTGGGCGGGACGGTCTGCCCGGTAAATTGGTCGGTGCCTGCCTGACCGATCGGCAGGCGGATGGCCTGTCGATGATCTACAGCTTCTTCGCCGCCGACGATACGACGCGGCCGGGGCTCGGCAATTTCATCATCATGGACCACATCGCCCGCGCGGTGCAGGCACGCCTGCCCTATGTCTATCTGGGCTATTGGGTGAAGGGGTCGCCACGCATGACCTACAAGACCCGCTATCGCCCGATCGAGGTGCTCGGCCCGACCGGTTGGCGCCTGTACGAGGACGAACCGGCGGCTGGCGCGGCCGGGGCAGCATCACCCGCCGATTGATCTCCGACCGTGCCCGCCGGTCAGGACATCACTGCGCTTCGGAAACGGTGATATCGACGTCGAGTGCCTCCCGCCCCTCGCCGAGGCGCGATCCGGCGACCGCAGCGGTTCCGTTCGAATCGAGCGCAACCGCAACACGCACATATTCGTCCTCCGGGCAGCGTCCGGTCGACGGATCGAAGGCGATCCAGCCGATGTCTGCAATATGCGCCTCGGCCCAGCCATGGGGGGTCGACGGTCCCGCCGCCTCGGTCAGTCGATACCCCGAGACATAGCGAGCGGGCGCGCCCAGATGGCGCGCGGCGACCAGGAATATCTGCGCGAGATCACGCGCGGTGGCATGGCCGTCGGTGAACGCCGTCGCCGCCGTCAGTCCCGGCTCGGGCCGCGCAAGATCCAGCGTCAACCGGTCGTGCAGCGCCTCGTTCAGCCGGTGCAGCTTGCTCAGCATCCCCGCCTGCCCCGCAACATCATCGGCAAAGGCCGCGATCGCGCCATCGGGCAAAGTCAGCTCGGTCGCACGCTCGAACAAGGGCGGGGGGAACACCTCGGCCGTGCCGTGCAGCACGCCGTTCGAATTGCTGGTCAGCACCTCGCCCGACACGGTGATCGCGATCTCATCGATCGGGCCCTCGATATAGAGCATCGTCGTCGCATTGCCGAAGCCGTCGCGCGCGTCGCGCATCTTGACGTCGCAATCGACATCGATCCGCCATGCCGCCACCGTCTGGTCATGATGGTTCTGCGGCGTCATGCGCAGCATCTGGACCAGCCGGGTCTGCGGCGCACTGAAACGATAGACG
>ENA-ORXF01000980-ORXF01000980.1-marine-metagenome-genome-assembly--contig:-NODE-980-length-19267-cov-11.126524_pt1 | contig 19267 bp, 12 predicted proteins | sample MGYA00237864_ERZ511476 | MGnify/ENA primary metagenome ERZ511476 (study PRJEB26306, sample SAMN06343908) | marine metagenome | isolation source: coastal waters | place: Atlantic Ocean: West Antarctic...
CCAAGACGAATGAGGCAGAATGATTTTACTCGAAAATTAATGAGGGAAAATAATCTTTCTGTCAGCCATTTAATTTACCCGATGTTTGTAATTACTGGTAAAAATATTAGGCAAGATATTGTCTCCATGCCAGGAATTCATAGGCTAAGCCTAGATCTTTTATTAAAAGATGCAAAAGAATGTTTTGATCTTGGCATACCGGCAATTGCTATATTTCCAGTTATCGAGGACTCATTAAAATCCGATGATGCAAAAGAATGTTTTAATGAGACCGGTTTAATTCCTAAGGTGGTTGAAGCATTAAAAAAATCTATTCCGGAACTCGGAGTTATCACTGATATTGCTTTAGATCCTTATACAATTCATGGACAAGATGGACTTATTGACAAAGAGGGTAATATTTTAAATGATGAAACAGTGGATTTGCTAGTTAAACAAGCCTTATGCCATGCTAAAGCAGGTGCAGATATTGTTGCACCATCAGATATGATGGATGGACGAGTCGGTAAGATTAGGATTGCTTTAGAAAAAAATAATTTTATTAATACAAAAATATTATCTTATTCTGCTAAATATGCATCTTCATTTTATGGACCATTTAGAGAGGCTGTTGGCTCATCTGAAAAATTAGGCTCATCATCAAAAGAGACATACCAGATGGATCCAGCAAATAGTGATGAGGCTTTATATGAAGTTAAGTTGGATTTAGATGAGGGGGCTGATATGGTAATGGTTAAACCTGGCATGCCATATCTAGATATAGTATATAGAGTGAAACAAACTTTTGAAAAGCCTACCTTTGTTTATCAAGTGAGTGGTGAATATGCAATGATTAAGGCTGCTTCTCAAAATGGCTGGCTTGAAGAAGAGAAGGTTATTTTAGAATCATTAATATCTTTTAGAAGGGCAGGAGCCGATGCAATTCTTACATATTTTGCATTGGAAGTTGCAAGATTGATGAAGTAGTTGAGTCAAATTCAAACTCCCTAATTGCTTTAATATTTTTTCCCTTACTACTTAATAAATTATTTTTTTTACTACGTATATCGTTTTCAAAATAAACTTTTAATTCAATAGGAAACCAGACCCCTTCTAGAATAAAAGCAGGTATTGTTTTAGTAGATTTTTTTTTGCTTAATTTCTCTTGGTAAATTGTATCTTTTACATCAAAAGCAATATTATTATTTAACAAAGTATATTCAACCTCTTTTATATTATCTGTAAAAAGATTAATCTGAATCTTAGGAAATTTTGGTATTAAGCCTTCGAGTAATTGACCAGTCAAATGAGGATTAAAGTCTTCAAAAAGAACCATTGTATTTAATGCCTCTTCTTTAATTTTATTTATTATTGCTGAATCTACTTCTTCTTGAAAAATATTCTGATATTCTTTCAAGGCATTATCAATTTCTTGATTTGAGGGTAAATTATCATTGGTTAATAACCCTAAAGATTTCGCAGCCTTTTTTTTTGCAAATAGGTAATCTGTGACCCCTTCTTCCATAATAATTTCTGCAGCCCTTGTTGCTACTATGGATCTATTATTATTTTTGCTGTCAAAAACCATCTAAATTTTAATTAAGTAAGAAATAAGCATTATTTTTTGGCAGAAATTCATCATAAAAGTATTCATAAATTCCATCTTCATTTTCTTTTGCTAACATTCCAGTTTTAGAGTTTATTTTTAAAGGTATTATTCCGTCAGGTGCTTCTAATAATTTCTTTGGGTATTCATTTATTATGGGCTTCATATAGTCAATCCATATTGGAAGCGCCGCTCTCGATCCGCTCTCGTGCTTACCAAGCGTTTGAGGTTGATCATAGCCCATCCAGGTAATAGTTACGATATCGGGATTGAATCCAGCAAACCAAGCATCAACCAATTCATTTGTAGTACCTGTTTTTCCAGCTATATCTTCACGCTTGAGTGTTTTAGCTTTTCTTGCTGTGCCTGTATTAATAACTTCTTTTAGCAATGAGGTCATAATAAATGCATTTCTAGGATCTATTATTCTTGGCGTTTCTTCATTCATAACAGAAAAGTTTTGTTGAATTTTCCTACCCTTAACATCTATAATTTTTTCAATAAAATAAGGTTGCTTTAAGTAGCCACCATTTGCAAAAACACCATAGGCAGCAACCATCTCTAAAGCAGTAACTTGACCAACTCCTAATGCCATTGATAAATAGGGGGAATGTTTCTTCCGATTAAAACCAAATCTTGTAATGTAATCTAAGGCATATTTTGGGTTTATATGCTTTAAAACTCTTATAGCAACTAAATTTTTTGATTTTGCTAGGCCTTGTCTTAGCCTTATTGCCCCATCATATTTTTCATTATAATTTTTCGGTTCCCAATTTTCGTTAGTATTTAGCTCTCTTGCAGTAATATAAATAGGCGCGTCATTTACTAACGTTGCAGGGGTTATTCCTTTCTCGAGTGCTGCTGAATAGATAAAGGGTTTAAAAATAGATCCTGGTTGCCTATTTGCTTGTGAAACATGGTTATATTTGTTTCGGTAAAAATCAAAGCCCCCTACTAAAGCTAAGATTGCCCCTGTGTTTGGATCCATAGAAACCAGTGAGCTTTCGACTTTTGGAAGTTGCGTCGCGATCCAATATTTCCTCTTCTTCACAAACCTAATAACAGAGCCAGGCTTTAGCAATCTCTCCCCTTCACTTTCTAATGCTAAATCTTTCTTAAGTAATTTCAAACCTCTTTTGTAAACGCTAATTTTTTTTCCATTTTTAAGAAGCGCATCGACTCTTAAGGGCTGTAAATCTAAGATAACTCCAGGAATAAAATCATTGTAAGTTGGAATTACCTTAAGTTTTTTTAACAGATATTTATCTCGATCACCCCTGGCTTTAAATTCTTTTGATTTAAATTCAATAAAATCTTCAGGTGGAGCCAGGTCATGACGGGCCATATAATTAATAATCCCATTTTTTACAGCACGATTAGCCATCAACTGATTTTTCTTTTTGATCGTTGTGTAAACTTTAAGCCCACTGGTATAAATTTTATCCCCAAATTCTTCAAATAAAGTTTTTCTAACCATTTCAGCTACATAGTTTGCCTTAAGCTCACTTTTCGTAGAATTTTCTTTAAGGCTTAGAGAATCCTCTAAGGCTACAATATAGGTAGGCTTGTCTATATAGCCATGGCGCAACATACTATTAAGAACATTCCGTTGTCTTTTAATTGCTAATTTAGGCCTTACTAAAGGATTATATCGACTAGGGGCTTTTGGAAGACCTGCAAGTAAGGCAGTTTCTCCTAGATTTAATTGATCAAGGTTTTTACCATAATAAGTATTGGCGGCGGCAGCGAAACCAAAAGATCTTTGGCCTAGATATATTTGATTAATATATAGCTCCAGTATCTCTTCTTTTGATAAAGTTCTTTCTATTTTAATCGCAAGCAGTATCTCGTTAATTTTTCTTTTTAATGTTTTTTCAGAAGTAAGAAAAAAGTTTCTTGCAACTTGCATTGTTATTGTGCTCGCCCCCTCATGACTTTTACCTGTTATATTTTTAAGTGCAGCCCTAGTTATGCCGATAATATCAATACCAGGATGCTCAAAAAAACGACGATCTTCTATTGAAAGAATCGCATTAATCATTTGTTGGGGGGTATCTGAAATAGCTATAAAATCTCTTCTTTCTTCACCAAATTCTGCAATAAGGGCTCCCTCTTTGGAGTATATTTGAAGAGGTTGTTTAGGCTGGTATTTTTCTAAATGTGAAATATTAGGGAGTGTCGGATAAATTAGGGCCGATACAAAAAAAATCATTGCTAGAATTGATAAGCCACCGAGGAGTGCAATAAGCAGGTAATTTTTAAAAGTTGAATACATAATGCATTAAATAAAGTTTAACTATAATATTAAACGTTTATTATAGAGGTTTAGTATGACATTTAATCTACTAAATCTTTTATTATGAAATTATTTTAATAGAGAATTAAATTGAAACAAGAGAAAAATATTTTTTTAATTGGTCTAATGGGTTGTGGAAAAACGACAATCGGTAAGCTATTATCGAAAAATTTGAATAAAGAATTTTATGATAGTGATAATGTTGTTGAAGAAAAGACCGGCGTAAAAGTCCCTTTAATATTTGAATATGAGGGCGAGTTAGGCTTTAGAAAAAGAGAAGAGAGGGTGTTAAAAGATTTGGTATGCCATAGAAATATTGTATTAGCCACTGGGGGAGGTGTAATTCTATCTAAAAATAATTGTAAATTACTTGCAGATAATGGACATGTTATTTATTTAAAATCAAACTGTGAGGATTTGGTAGATAGAATGACAGGTGACAAATCAAGACCGTTATTACAAAACGGAGACTTAAAAGAAACTTTGGCGAGTCTGTTTGAATTTAGAGACCCTATATATTCTTCGATTTCTGATTATATAATTGAAACTCGAAATAAGCGTGCAAATGAAATTGCTTCTGAAATTGAATCTTTTATTAAAAAACTATGAAAACTATTAATATTAATTTAGAAAAAAGAGGTTATCCAATATATGTTGGCGAAGGTCTTTTAGATACTTGTGACCTAGTAAAAGAGCATATCCCTAATAAAAAAGTAGCCATTATCACCAATGATAAGGTCGCCCCATTATATTTACAAAAAATTTCAAATATTTTATCTGTGGAAAAAGAGATTATTCCAATTATTCTGCCTGACGGAGAAGCCTTTAAAAATTTTGAAACTCTCAATTTAATTTATGATGCATTGCTAACAAATAAAGCAAATCGTCAGGTTTCCTTAATTGCCCTAGGAGGAGGTGTTGTTGGCGATGTAACAGGTTTTGCAGCAGCAACGTTTATGAGAGGGGTGGACTTTATACAAATACCAACTACTTTATTGTCACAGGTTGATTCTTCCGTAGGAGGAAAGACCGGCATTAATCATCGTCTCGGAAAGAATATGATAGGGGCTTTTTATCAGCCAAAATGCGTCATTGCTGATATAAGCTTATTGGAAACATTACCCGATAAAGAATTCTCTGCAGGTTTGGCTGAGGTAATAAAATATGGCTTAATTAGGGACGCTAATTTTTTTGAATGGCTTGAAGATAATATTGAAGGAATTATTAAAAGAGACACCCAATTATTAATTGAGGCTGTGGCCCGATCTTGCCAGAACAAGGCAGATATTGTCGAATCTGATGAATTCGAATCTGGAATCAGGGCTATTTTAAATTTAGGCCATACCTTTGGACATGCTATAGAAACAGCTACTGGTTATGGAAAATGGCTTCATGGAGAAGCTATTGCAATAGGTATGGTTATGGCAGCTTATTTATCAGAACAAATGGGGTGGCTCACAAAAGAAGAAAATCATAGAGTAAAGTCTTTATTAGCTCATGCAAACCTCCCTATTAACCCTCCAGAAATTTCATTACAAGATTTTCTTGACCTAATGCAGCTTGATAAAAAAACAAAAGAAGATCAAATTAATCTTGTTTTACAGCAAGGTATAGGAAAAGCAATTCTGACAAGTGATTATGATACTAAAAAGTTTCATAATACTCTTTTAAAGAAAGCTTTTTAGAGGGGTTTAATGAAATTAAAGCCTTATGCAGCAGACCCTAGTCACAGTTTAGGGAGACAGTATAATGAACCGAAATCAAAATTTAGAAACGACTTTCAAAGAGATCGTGATCGAATAATTCATTCATCTGCTTTTAGACGCCTTGAATATAAGACACAGGTATTTGTAAATCACGAAGGCGATATGTTCCGAACGCGCCTTACTCATTCATTAGAGGTCTCGCAGATTTCGAGAGGCATAGCTCGAACTTTAAATTGCCACGAAGATCTTGCTGAGGCGATTGCTTTAGCCCATGATCTAGGACATACCCCATTTGGCCATGCAGGGCAGGATTCTTTAAATGCCTGTATGAAAGAATTTGGTGGGTTTGAGCATAATTTACAGTCCTTAAGGGTGGTTGATTTATTAGAAAAACGTTACGCTGATTTTGACGGATTAAATTTAACGTTTGAGACGCGAGAGGGAATCTTAAAGCATTGCTCTGTAAAAAATGCTAAGAATTTAGGTACGATAGGCGAGAGATTTATAAAACAACAACAACCATCATTAGAAGCACAATTAGTTAATTACGCAGACGAGATAGCTTATAACAATCATGATATTGACGATGGTTATCGTTCAGGCGTTATAAAATTTGAGTCATTAATGGATGTGTCTTTATTCAAAGAGTGTGCTGAGCTTGTAAAAAAAGATTACCCTGATATTGATGATGTTAGAAAGATGCATGAAACTATAAGAAGAATAATGTACAAATTGATTTCTGATATTTGTAAGACTAGCTCTAAAAATATAGCAAAGTTTAAACCTGAAACGATCGATGAAATTAGAACACTTCCCAAGCTAATCAATTTATCCGAAAATATGAATCAATGCCAAATAGAACTCAAACAGTTTTTAAGGTCTTCTCTTTATGAGCACGAGCGGGTAGTTGAGATGACTGACAATGCAAAAGCAATAATTAAAGATTTATTCCTATATTATATTAACGACCCCTCTTTAATGCCAGCGTCCTACCAAAATAAATCAACAGAAAATTTACCCCGGGCAGTTGCAGATTATCTTGCTGGGATGACAGATCGATATGCAATTAAGATACATAAAGATATGAAACTAGGGTGATCAGACCCTTTATCTGTAAAGGGTATATCAATATTGTTGTAAATTTACAACAAAAATGTACATTTGTTACAAAAAAGTCACAATTACCTTGCTATTTGTTACTAAGATTAGGGATAATGAATGTAACTCTTCTTAATGAGAAAGTTTATTCTTAAGAAAGTTTTTTTGTTAGGAAAGTTATTTATAAATTACTTTTTTAACCTTGGTTACAAAAGTAGTTTTAATTATAGGAGAAATATTTTATGAACAAGAAAATTAATCTAGCAGTTGCGGGTGCAGCTCTAGCTTTAGGTGCTACGGCAGCTAATGCTGGAATCGTAATCCCAGCAGGTGACTGGACTTTAGATGTAAATGGTAACGTTAATGCATTCATGAACTTTAATGATGCTGACGCTGCTAAAGGTTCTACACTTACAGGTAACATAGCAAACGGTCAAGATGGCCTTGGTGAATCTGATTCACAAGGTATCAACACTGGTCTATTACCATCATGGTTAGGATTTACTGGTACAACACGTCAAAACAATACTGATGTGTCGTTTACTATTTCATTCCAACCTAATGCTTCAGATAATAGTGCAGCTGGTGACAACAAAACACCGTTAAATCGTCAGTCATACTTATCATTTGGTGATAAATCATGGGGTTCTATCAAAATTGGTAAAGATATTGGTATCTTTGCTTCTGGTGCGATCCTTAACGACATGACACTATTAGGTGTTGGTTCTGGTGCAAATGGTAAATCTGGTGGTGCTACTACACTAGGTGGTATCGGTACTGGTTACGTTTATGCTGCATGGAAGGGTCAAGCTACATATACGACTCCAAACATGGGTGGTTTCCAAGCTAAAGTTGGCTTAATGAATCCAAATCAAATCCCTGATGCAGGCAATGCAGTAACAACTAGAACATATTCAACCACTTCAACCTTTAGTGGTTTGACAGCAACAGTTTCTGGTTCAGTATCATCATCAATTGCTCACTTATCACTTTCATTGACTGTTGTGTCATCTGGTACTGTTTCATCAACAACAACTGCTACTGATACTATTACAGGTGCAGCTGCGTCATCAATTAACCAAGATCGTTTTGGTATTGAAGCAGAAGCTTCATACTCATGGACTGGCGATGTTGCTGGTAAAGTTTGGGTATCTGGTGCTTCATATGACGTAACACGTGCTCTTGGAACTTCAGTGTCTACAGCTCTAACAAAACAATCATACGATATAACAGCGTACGATGTAGGTGCTTCTATAAGTGCTGGTAACTTTGGTTTAGTTGGGTACTGGTATGACGGTGAAGGTCTAGGTACTACGCTATTCGGTAACAACGGTGTTACTGCCGGTGGTAAAGAGCGTGATTCAGACGGTGGTTATGTTCAAGCTACATATGTAATACCAACAGGTACTAAACTTGGTGTTGCTTATGGTGTTTCAAATCTTGACACAGCATCTGGTGAAACTAACGCTACTTTAGTTAAAGAAAACGAACGTTGGACAGTGGGTGCATATCATCCATTAACTAAGCATCTGAATTTAGTTGCTGAGTACAATTCAACAGAGTCGACTGGTCAAACATCATCAAACTCAATGGAGAACGATACTATGTCTCTTGGAGCGATCTTATTCTTCTAGGACTTAAATCTTAGTAGAAGTTTGACAAGTAGTAGAATTAATTAAAAACGACATCTTCGGATGTCGTTTTTTTTTGGTTATTATTTATTTAATTAATCGTATAAAATACTAGATATTAAATCAGCGTAAAAATCAGGTTTTAAGTTATGACAAACAATATTAATTTAGTTGAATTAGTCAATCAGGCTCTCGGATTCGTTAAGACAAAAGAATACGATGAAGCAATGGCAATATATAAATCAATCTTAGAAAAAGATAGTATGCATCCTCAGGCCCTTTCAAATTTGTCAATAATATATTTAATGAAAGAGCAATATAGTGAAGCAGTTGATACCATAAATAAATCATTAAAGGTGCTAACACCAATCATTGGGGATTATCAGAATTTAGCAACGGCCTATATCGCATTAAAGGAATATGAAAGTGCAATAAAAGCATATAAGAATATTATTAAAATGAATACTAATACCCCTGGGGTTTATAAACTTTTAGGGGACGCACAAATGGAAGTTGTAGATTATATTGGTGCAATAGATTCTTATAGAAAAGCTTTTGAATTGGAGCCAGAAAAATTTGAAACAATGTTTGATTATGGCGCTATTTTAACAAAATGTAAGCATCATGAGGAGGCTCTAAAATACCTGAGAAGAGCACTTAAAATTGATCCAAATCATATTGAATGTATGAATAAAATAGCGAGAACATTATCTTCAATTGGTGACTATGGGGAAGCAAAAGAAATATATAAAAAGCTCATGGTATTGGCACCAGGGTCAGTAGGTCCAGATATAGATTATGCATCTTGTTTGATTTATGAGCGTAAATATGTGGAGCCAGTTAAGATATTAAAAAAAGTTCTAAAAAAGAAACCAAATAATAATATGGCAAGAACCAATTTAGCTATGGTGTATTTATTTAATAAAAAATTTAAAGATGGGTGGAAATATTCTGATGCAAGAATCTTATTAACAAATCAGTTTGATGTTACTAAAAGATACGATAAGTTAAAGAGTTTTTTTGATATCGATGTAGATAAAAAAGAGTTAAAGGCAAATGAAAAGATAATTATTTTGCTTGACGCGGGTCTTGGCGATGTGATTCTTGGTTTAAGTATGCTGAAAGAGTTCCATAAGAAGTTTAAAAATATTAGTGCTGAGGTAGATTACCGTTTAGTGACCCTTTGTAAAAGATCATTTCCTGATATCAACTTTTACGCAGTCCGTGAGAATAGGCATGAGTTTATAATTGATTATGACCTTAGTCTTTTTGATAAAGGTATTTATTGGGGAAGCTTGGGAAAATATCTTCGACAAGAGGTAGCTGATTTTCCAAAAAAAGAAATAGCATTTTTAAATCCAGATAAAATAAAAATTAATACAATAAATAATAAACTAAAAAAAGAAAAAGATATCATTTGTGGTATTACTTGGAAAAGTTCTGCGTTTGAAGGTATACATAAATCAGCACTACTTGAAGATTTAACACCAATATTTAAGATTAAAGGTATTAGATTTTTAGATTTACAATATGAGATTAAAAATGAGGTAGGCCAGACAGCATTAGAAAAAGAAAAGCTCTTCAAAGATGCAAATATTAAAATAGAAGATTACGAAGATATAGACAAACAAGAAGATATTGATAGCTTAACAGCACTGGTATCGAACTGCGATATCATAGTTACCTCTAGTAACGTTACTGCTCATATAGCAGGAGCATTAGGTAAGAAAACATTCTTATTTGTACCCTTCCAAAGAGGAAAGCTATGGTATTGGCATGATGAAAAGGGTACAAGTATTTGGTATCCAAGTATTAAAATATTTACAGCAGAAAGTAGTAATGGGTGGGGAAAATTATTTGAAAAAATAGCTTACACAGTTAAGCAAGACCTAAAATTATGACCTTACGATTTTTAGTTCTTTAATTTTTCTAGTTACAGTATTTCTACCAATTCCTAAAAGATTCGCAGCATCTAGCTTTCGATATTTTGTGTACTCGAGAGTTTTCTCAATTATGATTTTTTCGGTCTGATTAATAAAAAAACTATGCAAATCTAGTTTTCCATCTAGTAATTTTCTTGTTAAATCACTTGCTAATTTTTCTTGCCATTCATCAGCACCATGCACTAAATTCACGGGCTCATTTTTGAGTTCAGATGGAAGGTCGCTAACGATTATTTGATTTCCAGGAGACATGACAGTAAGCCAGTGACACACATTTTCAAGCTGTCTAACATTGCCTCTCCATTGAAGATTTTTGAAATAGTCTAATACTTCTTTAGATAGCGACTTTGGGGTTACATTTAACTGATGAGCACTCTTCGTGAGAAAATAATTTGAGAGTGTAGGAATATCTTCGACTCTTCTTCTTAGTGGTGGCACTGTGATTCTTATGACATTCAGCCTATGAAATAAATCCTCCCGAAACTTTCCTTCTTTGACAGACTCTTCCAAGTCTTGATGAGTTGCAGCTATAACCCTTACATCGCTTTGAATAGAATCTTGACCCCCTATCCTATAAAATTTACCATCACTTAAAACTCTTAATAATCTAGTTTGAAGCTCCATTGGCATATCACCAATCTCGTCTAAGAATAATGTCCCTCCATTAGATTGTTCAAACCTTCCTTTTCGGAGACTCTGAGCTCCAGTAAATGAGCCTTTTTCATGCCCAAATAACTCTGCTTCAAGAAGATCTTTTGGAATTGCTGCAGTATTTATTGCGATAAAGGGGGAGTCTTTTCTATCACTATTTTTATGAATAGCATTCGCAACCAATTCTTTACCTGATCCAGACTCACCATTTAAAAGAACAGTAGCATTCGACTTACTTAATCTTCCAATAGCACGAAATACCTCTTGCATTGATTGTGCTTGCCCTATAATTTCAGGAAGATTAGCATCTGGTATATCAGATTTTTTGTTCTCTTTTGTTGTTTGCTCTAATGCTTGATTTATAACTTCTAGCACTTTATCTATATCGAAAGGCTTTGCAATATATTCAAAAGCTCCTTTTTGAAATGCAGAGACTGCAGTATCGAGATCAGAATAAGCCGTCATAATAATGATTGGTATATGTGGAAATTTTTCTTTTACTTTTGTCAAGAAATCAATTCCGGACTCCCCAGGCATTCTAATATCACTTAAAATAACAGAGGGTGTTTCATGATTGAATTGATTAATTGCCTCATTTGTATTGCTAAAACATTGGCAAGGTATATTTGCCTTTGATAATGCTTTTTCGAATACCCATCGTATAGACTTATCATCATCAAGTACCCATACTTTTTTCATTTAACTACCTCATTAATTTTTAAATTATTTTGAATGGGAAGAATAATTGAGAATTTTGTTTCACCAGGAGTGCTAAAGCAATCAATCATGCCATTATGTTGCGTTATGAAGTTTTGGGCTAATGAAAGGCCTAGTCCAGAACCAGACTCCTTCCCGGAAACTAATGGGTAAAATATTTTATCTATTAGTTTTTTATCAATTCCTGGACCATTATCGACAATATCTAAACGTATCGCCGTCGTATGTTTTTTTTTATGAAAAACAATTTGGCTTTCTGCCCTGGTGATAAAATTGAGATTCATTTCATCTTTTGGGCTATCTTGGAGCATCGCTTGAACCCCATTTCTTGCAACATTTAAGACAGCTTGGATTAATTTTTCTCTATCTCCAATAAATTCAGGAAGGCTTACGTCATAATCCCTAGAAAGGTTTAAGTTATCTGGAAATTCTGACAATATTAAACTACGAACCCTTTCTAGAACCTCATGAATATTAGTTTTTTTATATTGAGGTAGCTGATGAGGAGTTAATAATTTATTCATAAGGTTCTGAAGTCGATCCGCTTCATTGATTATTATTTGTGTATATTCTTTTAATGATTTGTCATTCAATTCTTTTTCTAAAAGTTGAGCTGCACCTCTTAAGCCTCCAAGTGGGTTTCTTATTTCGTGTGCGAGATTCCTAAGTAATTCCGAATTTGCTTGTTGCTGAATAAACATTCTTTCTTCTCGAGCTACTCTTAACTGCTGGTCCATTTGAATAAATTCTACAATAAAGTCAAATTCTTTATGTTCGATTGGTGAGATTGTAAAGCTCACACAGATAGTTTTGTTTTGTTTAGTCTTAATAAAATATTCATGTTCGCGATAAGAGCTTTGTTTGGACTTTGCTTGATTTAGGGCGTCCTTAAAAAATTCAATTTCTTCAAAAAATAAACTAATATTTTTATTAACTACTTTTTCATGACTTAATTCAAATAAGATTTCCGCGCTTGGATTTATATGCTTAATAATTAAATTTTTATCACAGACCAATACCGCAGTGGCTAAGTCTTCCATTCCTTTTAAATTATTTTTCATTAAATCCTTATTTTAACTTTTTCTCTCGCACAATATTAGTGCATTTTATTTTTAGGTAAAAAAAGGGTGGATTTTAATCCACCCTTTTTTAAAAACTTATAAACTGTAATACATATCAAATTCAACTGGGTGAGGTGTCATTCTTAAACGAGTTACCTCTTCCATTTTTAAATCAATGAAGCTGTCAATAAAGTCATCGGAAAAAACTCCACCTGTAGTTAAGAATTTTCTGTCAACTCTTAATGCTTCAAGAGCTTCTGGTAAGGTTGCAGCAACTTGGGGTATTTTGGATTCTTCTTTAGCTGTCAAGTCATACAAGTCTCTTGTCTCTGCTTCACCCGGATGAATTTTATTTTGAATACCGTCTAGACCAGCCATCATTAGAGCACTAAAAGCTAAATATGGATTTGCCATTGGATCTGGGAATCGGACTTCAATTCGCCTAGCATTATCAGTTGATACATATGGAATGCGAATTGCAGCAGATCTATTTTTCGCAGAATATGCAAGCATAACCGGCGCTTCAAAACCAGGCACTAAACGTTTATATGAATTTGTTGAGGGATTAGTTATCGCATTTAATGCTTTACCATGCTTAATAATTCCACCAATATAATAAAGAGCAGTTTCACTTAGGTTTGCATATTTGTTTCCTGCAAACATATTTTTTCCACCCTTCCAGATTGATTGGTGAACGTGCATTCCCGTTCCATTGTCATTTAAAATTGGTTTTGGCATAAAGGTCGCTGTTTTACCAAACCTATGAGCTGTATTCATAACAACGTATTTAAGAATTTGAGTCCAATCCGCCCTTTGTGTTAACGAAGAAAATTTAGTCCCAATTTCATTTTGACCTGCTCCTGCCACTTCATGATGATGAACTTCAACAGGAACTCCCATTTCTTCTAATATTAAGCACATTTCTGATCTAAGGTCTTGAAGTGAATCTACAGGAGGTACTGGAAAGTAACCACCCTTAACTCTAGGACGATGACCAACATTTCCACCATCATGTTCATTATTAGAGTCCCATTCTGCTTCTTCAGAGCTTATATTTACTGAAGACCCACTCATTCCAGTGCTCCATGTAATTGAGTCAAACACAAAAAACTCAGGCTCAGGCCCGAAGTAAATAGTATCGCCAATACCAGTTGTTTCAAGGTATTTTTCAGCACGATTAGCTATTGTTCTAGGGTCGCGATCATAACCTTTACCATCTGTTGGATCTTCAACATTACAGGTTAAAATTAATGTTTTTTCTTCCATAAAAGGATCGATATTAGCTGTATTAGGATCTGGTATAAGTAACATGTCTGAAGCATTAATGCCCTTCCATCCCTCAATTGATGAGCCATCAAAGGCGTGACCATCAGTAAATTTAGTTTTATCAAAGGCTGAGGCGGGCACTGTAACATGCTGCTCTTTTCCCTTGGTATCAGTAAAACGAAGATCAATGAATTTAATCTTTTCTTGTTTAATTTTCTTTATTACATCAGCGCCAGCCATACTAAAACTCCTCAAAAATAGTTAATCTTTTTATATATAATATAAAGCATAATCTATACCAATATTTAATTCGCTAAATAACCGATTTGTTTATAAAATACATTAAATATATAATATATGCACTATTATAATGCATTTTTATATAATATATGCACTATTATAATGCATTAAATATTTATCTTGATATTTTTTTTATGACTATAATGTTAAACCAATGAAAAACAAAATAAAAAAATTTGCAGTTCTTGGGCACCCAATATCTCATTCCCTTTCCCCTCAAATACATCTTTTATTTGCAAAAGAATTCGCCATTGATTTAGAGTATAAAAAATTTGATATCAATCAGGATAATTTCTCTGAGAATATTGAGGACTTAAAAATTAAGGGTTATCGCGGACTAAATATTACACTTCCATTAAAAAATTCTGCTTTTGAAATTTGTGACCAGCTTTCAGAAAGATCATTGTTATGTAGGTCTGTTAATACAATAACATTTTCAGATAATAGTATTAATGGAGATTCAACAGATGGTAGAGGGTTAATCAATGATTTGTCTAATAAAAAGATTAATATTAAAGGTAAGAATATTTTTTTAGTTGGCGCAGGGGGAGCTGCAAATGGAGCAATGTATGACATTATTCAAAGTAAGCCAAAGAAAATTTTTCTAACCAATAGAACTATTACTAAAGCAATTGAGATGAAAAAATATTGGAAATCTTTTGCTGAAAAAAACCAAGTTATTTTAGAGTTAATAGATTTAAATTTTTCCGGTAAACATCATTTTGATTTGATAATAAATGCTACGTCTTCATCCTTAATTGGCCAAGAGTCGCCTGTGCCAGATTATGCTTTTAATTGTTTGAATAACAAGGGTGCTTGTTATGACATGATGTATGGATCTGAAACTCCATTCATGAAAGAGGCTTATAAGAAAACTGAATTTGTTTATGATGGTCTCGGGATGTTAATTGAGCAGGCAGCAGCAAGTTTTAACATATGGCATCAGCTGTCTCCAGTGACAAAAAATATTGAAATTGCTTTAAAAAAGTTATAAATATTTCTTCAAATATTTACCTGTAAAGCTTTTATTATTGGCTATAATTTTTTCAGGAGACCCTTCTGCGATTATTTCTCCACCACCATCTCCTCCTTCAGGGCCAAGATCAATAATCCAATCGGCAGTTTTTATTACATCAAGATTGTGTTCAATCACTACTAAAGTATTTCCATTATCTCTTAATTGGTGCAATACGTTTAGCAATAGTTGTATATCAGCAAAATGTAAGCCAGTTGTTGGTTCATCTAAAATATAAAGTGTTCTGCCCGTATCTCTTTTTGAAAGTTCTAACGCTAATTTAACTCTTTGTGCCTCACCACCAGACAGAGTTGTTGCATTTTGTCCTAATTTAATATATCCAAGACCTACATCTAGGAGAGTTTTTAGTTTTCGTTCAATTGTTGGCACAGCCATAAAAAATGCATGAGCTTCTTCTACAGTAAAGCTTAAAATATTATGAATATTTTTCCCTTTGTAAAATATTTCAAGGGTCTCACGATTATAACGATGACCATAACAAGAATCACATTCGACATATACATCTGGTAAAAAATGCATTTCAACTCTAATTACTCCATCACCCTCGCATGCTTCACATCTTCCACCTTTAACATTGAATGAAAACCGTCCTTGACTATAACCCCTCGCTCTACTTTCTTGAACTTTAGAAAAAAGATCCCTTATGGGGGTAAACAAACCAGTGTAGGTAGCTGGATTGGATCTTGGGGTTCTACCAATTGGGCTTTGGTTTACATCTACAACTTTGTCAAAGAAATCAAACCCCTCAATATCTTCATGCTCTGCTGGTTCTAAATTACTTCGATAAAGATGTTTTGCTACCGCATTATAAAGTGTGTCATTAATGAGTGTCGATTTTCCACTCCCAGAAACTCCAGTAACACAGGTAAAGAGACCTATCGGGAGATTTAAAGTAATATTTTTTAAATTATTACCAGAAGCTTTTGTAATCTTAAAAAAAGAATTATCAGGTGATTTTATTGTTTTTGAAACTGTGATTTTTTTTTGCCTACTTATATATTGGCCTGTGAGAGAATTTTTATTTTTTGCTATTTCATGAGGAAATCCTTTGGCAACAATTTCACCTCCGTGAACTCCAGCACCTGGACCAATATCAACAACATAATCAGCCGTCATAATTGCATCATAATCATGCTCAACAACAATCACAGTATTCCCTATATCCCTAAGATTTCTGAGAGTTTCTAAGAGCTTATCGTTATCTTTTTGATGGAGTCCAATCGATGGCTCATCTAAAACATACATTACTCCTGTTAAGCCACTACCAATTTGGGAAGCCAATCTAATTCTTTGAGCCTCACCACCTGATAAAGTATCAGCAGATCTCGAAAGAGATAAATAATCGAGTCCCACATTTATTAAAAAATTGAGTCTATTTTTTATCTCTTGGATTATTTTGCTTGCAACTTGTGCACGAAACCCTGATAGCTTTAAATTATTGAAGAATTCCAAAGACTTCTTAAGGGGCAGCTTGCAAACTTCATGCAGATTTAAATCACCAACTAGCACATTCCTCGCCTCAATTTTTAAACGAGTTCCATTACATAAAGGACATTCCTGATTGCTCATATACTTTGCTAATTCATCCCGAACAGAGCCAGAATCTGTTTCTTGGTAACGCCTTTTAAAGTTATTTATTACCCCTTCAAAAGGGTGTTTATTTGAATTAATAGTTCCTTGTTCGTTAAAATAACTAAATTCTATTTGCTCCTTTTCGCTTCCAAATAAAATAATATTTTGAATTCTTTCTTGGAGTTCTTGGTAAGGTGTTTCAAGATCAAAATTGTAATGTTGGGCAAGACTATTTAGCATTTGATAATAAAACTGATTTCTCTTATCCCATCCCTTGATAGCTCCGGAGGATAAAGGTAGTTGAGGAAAAGCTACAACTCGATTTGAATCAAAGAAATTTTTATGTCCCAGTCCATCACAATCAGGACATGCCCCCATTGGGTTGTTAAAAGAAAATAATCTTGGTTCTAATTCAGTTAGTGCATATTCACAATGTGGGCATGAAAATTTTGCAGAGAACAACTGTGTTTCTTTAGTATCCATATTGATAGAAATAATTTTCCCATCAGCAAGCTTCAAACCTGTTTCAACTGATTCAGTAATACGTTGTTTGATATCAATATGAATTTTTATACGATCAATTACAACATCTAACTGATGCTTAGTATTTTTTTGTATAGCGGGAATATCATCTATTTCATAGATAGTCCCATCTAGCCTAATTCTTATAAATCCTTGAGCTCTTAATTCATCAATTAAATCTAAATGGCTGCCTTTACGATTGTTTACCACGGGTGCAAGCAACATAATTTTAGTATCTTCTTTGAGAGATAGCAGTTGGTCAACTATTTGCGAAACTGTTTGTGCTTCAAGTTTTATTTTATGAGTAGGGCAGTAAGGATCTCCGGAGCGAGCATAAAGTAACCGCAGATAATCGTGAATCTCAGTTACAGTTCCAACAGTTGACCTTGGATTATGTGAGGTTGATTTTTGTTCTATAGAGATTGCAGGCGATAGACCTTCAATCATATCTACATCAGGTTTATTCATTCTATCTAGAAATTGCCTAGCATAGGCTGACAAAGATTCAACATATCTTCTTTGTCCTTCAGCATAGAGAGTATCAAAAGCTAGAGAAGATTTTCCAGATCCAGATAATCCTGTAATAACTATTAATTTATTTCTAGGAAGATCTAAGGAAATATTTTTTAAGTTATGGGTTCTAGCCCCTTTAATTTTAATATAATCCATTTAATTTTATCTTTTTTGAGGAGCAACCTGATATTATATTTTATAATCTCTATTTTAGAAACTAAAGTTTTATTATTTCATAGGTCTATATACAAGAATGTCACCATTAGAAATTAAATCTAGTGTGCTTTTAGCATCAATTTACTCGCTACGAATGCTTGGAATTTTTCTAATTCTCCCCATATTTGCTATTTATGCTTCGGAGTTATCTGGCAGGCCTACTGAATTTCAAATTGGTTTAGCTTTTGGTATTTATGGTTTAACTCAGGCTATTTTTCAAATTCCATTTGGCATGACTTCGGATCGACTCGGAAGAAAGCCAGTAATTTATTTTGGTTTATTACTATTTATAATTGGGTCATTTATTGCAGGGATATCTGAGCAAATAGAAGGGGTTATTATTGGACGAGCAATTCAAGGCTCTGGAGCAATTTCCGCAGTTCTGACTGCTTTTTTATCTGACTTAACTAGCGATAAAAGTAGAACTAAAGGAATGGCAATTATTGGCGCGTCAATTGGCTTAACATTTGCATTATCATTAGTGATTTCACCAATACTGAATAAGCTTATTGGCGTTCCAGGTATATTTTTATTAATGGGGGTTTTGGCCTTTATTGCTTTAGGAGTTGTAAGGTTTTTTATTGATGAGCCTTTAGATAAAAAAATAATTAAATCTGAAAATACTAACGATATCAAAAGTATATTGAAGAATTTTGATTTAAATCGACTTAATTTTGGAATTTTTACACTTCACGCTTCTCAAATATCGATGTTCATGGCAATCCCACTTTATTTGATCAATCAAGGCCAGATTCCATTACATCAACATTGGTCAATTTATTTACCAGTTTTAGTTATTTCTTTTATTTTCATAGTGCCTATGATTATTATTTCGGAGAGAAGGCATATAGCAAAAGAATCTTTTATATTTTCAATTGCTATATTATTTGTGACACAGTTTTTGTTTATATATTCTTCTAATGGCATTGTTGGCATCATAATCGCCTTAATATTTTATTTTATTGGGTTTAACTATCTTGAGGCGTCTTTACCTAGTTTGGTTAGTAAGTGGGCACCAATTCAAAGGAGAGGTTTGGCATTAGGGGTGTATAATACTTCTCAATCGTTAGGTATTTTTGTTGGTGGATCATTTGGTGGACTGATTGCAAATTTTTATGGTTATCAAGGCACTTTTTTATTTTGTAGCTTACTAA
>ENA-ORXF01000983-ORXF01000983.1-marine-metagenome-genome-assembly--contig:-NODE-983-length-19174-cov-14.499921_pt1 | contig 19174 bp, 19 predicted proteins | sample MGYA00237864_ERZ511476 | MGnify/ENA primary metagenome ERZ511476 (study PRJEB26306, sample SAMN06343908) | marine metagenome | isolation source: coastal waters | place: Atlantic Ocean: West Antarctic...
TTTATGCACAACTTTAGAAGGTACGAGCTTAAATATAATGATGTTGATAAGGCCGTAAGGCTTACATTGCTTGGCACCGGAAGAGCTATTACATTAACGTCTATAGTTCTTGCCCTTGGTTTCCTTGTGCTGACCTTTTCACAAATGAATAACATGTTTGACTTTGGTGTTTTAACAGCTAGTGCAATTTTAGTCGCTGTGTTGGCAGACTTTTTCTTGATGCCTGCAATAATGAAGTTAATTATCAAAGATAAGCTTGGTTAATGAATTTTTATCTATAAAAAAATCCAAATCCTCCCTGATGTGCTTGGGAGGGTGAATGGACTTCAGGATACTTCGAGCAAATATAAGCAAACTCTAGCGTTATGATTTTGCTAGCTAAGTAAAGGACTTATCTTTGGAATTATGTCTTGAGAAGACCCTAGTTATGACTCTCTAAATTAGTTCCAGTCTTGCCACTCTGTTATGAGTCTTGGTTTTAGCCCCCAAGCCTATTTTCAATTTTAAATCGAGTTAAATATACAAATAATAAAACAATTACTAAAGTTACGATTAGAAGAGCCAATCCAATAAAAGATGCAAAGCCCCAATTTAAAAGTTGATTAATTTGAAAGTTAATTAAATTGCCAATCATAATATCTTTTTTTCCACCTACTAGAGCGGGAGTTATAAAGAACCCCATTGATAAAATAAAAATAATTATTGACCCACTGGCCGCCCCAGGAAAGCTCAAAGGAAAATAAACTTTATAAAATGCTTGAATTGGCCCAGCTCCAAGTATTCTAGCCGCTTTTACATAGTCTTCTTCCACTCTTAACATAGACCCATAACAAGTTAAGATCATTATAGGCAGCATAATTTGAACCATTGCTAGATAAACAGTCCCAGTTGTGTAGAGCATTCTTATTGGCTGATCTATAACACCTAAATATATTAATGTGGTGTTAATAACCCCTTCAATTCCAAGAACTGTCATCCATGAATAAGATCTAATTAAAATACTAACCCAAAAAGGTAATAATATTAAAAATAAAAAATATCCCCTAAATCTTTTATTTGAATGAGCAATAAAATATGCGGATGGATATCCAAGAATAAAGCAAAATAGTGTTGTGAATAAAGAGATTTTTACAGTATTAAGTAAAACTTCTATGTATAAGGTTTTAGAAAAAAATTTTTCTAAATGTCTTAAAGTAAAATCAGGATCAAAAAAACTTGATTTTAATAATTCAAAGATTGGAAAAATTATAATTAATATAGTTAATATTAGTGCGGGTAGAATTAAAAGATGTTCTTTTTTCATTTTAAAAAAATCCCATACTCAATAAAAATATTAAGTATGGGATACATTAATTAAATGGAATAAATTACGAGCTTCTACTCAAGCGTCCACTCTTTCCATCTTTCATTTAAAGATTCATAATTTGCATGCCAAAATGCCCAATCTGTCTGATGTTGCATCGCAACATTTTCAGGGGTAGTTGGCAGTAATTTTGCATATTCAGGATCTAACATCTCAGCCACTCCTCCTGTAAAAGGCGGGTAAGGCATAACTTTGGCAAATTCAACTGCCCACTCAGGAGTAGTCCATGCATTCAAGTAGAGAGCTGCGTTATCCGCACTTTCTGTACTACAAGATGCTGGGATAGAATATATTCCAGAATCTAAGTTTCCATCTTGAAATGTATAAAAAACATCAATACCCTCATTGGCCATAGCTTGCAATCTTCCATTCCATGCAATAGCAGCTGCAACTTCACCATCAGCAATCATTTGAATAGGTTCAGCTCCAGAAGACCAAAATTTTACAATATGCGGTTTGATCTCATCTAATTTTTTGAAAGCTCTATCTATGCCACCAGGACCAGATAAAACTGTATATACATCAGAAGGTGCAACCCCATCGGCTTCAAGTGCAAATTCTAGGCTTCCAACAACTCTATCATGCATAGTTCTTGCTCCAGGAAATTTTTCAACATCCCAAAATTCAGCCATGTTAGTTGGGCCGCCATTAGGAAACTGATCGTTTCTATAGGCAATAATTTCTGAGAATGCTACAAACTCATAGCCGAATTTCTTTTTATGAGTGTCAGCAACAATATTATTAGGATCTACGATGTCATAATTAATTTCTTGTAGTAATCCTTTTTCTTCAGCCAAAATATATGTAGCTCCCTCTAATTCTATTACGTGATAATCACATTTACCAGCACTTACCATTGCGTCTAACTTAGCAAGGCTAGGATCTGGAACTAAGTCAACATTAAGGCCAGTTTTAGCTTTTAAAGGCCCCAAAAAAGCTTTTGTAATATTTTCCCATGTTGTGCCACCATAGCCATTTACATAGATTGTCTCAGCATTTACATTTGTAGCAAATAAGAAACTAGCAAAAGTAACACTAATAAGTAATTTTGATATTCTTTTCATGATTTTTCTCCTATTGATTATAAAATCAAGTTCATTATAACACCAATTTATAGCACATTATATATAATATTTTATATAATATTATATTTTGGATTTTATTCATGGTATCTTTATCAACTCTTGATAATAATCTGTTAAATCAAAATAGGGGGATCAAAATGGATAAAAAATTTATAATTTCAGAAATTAAAGTTTCAATTGTTAAGACTCAAAGTGCAGGAGCTGACTATACGGATCATGCAAAAGGTCATTGGATCAATGATACGATCATAGCCAACCCAATGTCAAAATATCCCGAATATTATGAATCAAGATCTTCTTGGGGAATGGACGCAATAAAAGGTATCTTTATTGAAATTTCTACAGAAGGAGGCCACACTGGTTTTGCAACAGCCTATGGTGGATACATATCGAGCTGGATTATAAAAAATCATTTTAATCGTTTTTTAATTGGAGCAGATGCTAGAGATTTAAATTTACTTTATGATCAAATGTATAGAGCTTCTATGCCATATGCAGGACAAAGTGGAGTTGTTGTTAATACAATTGCAGGGATTGATTTAGCGCTATGGGATTTACTTGGTAAGATAAGAAATGAGCCTGTTTACAAAATGATTGGAGGTAAAGTTAGAGATAAACTTCAAACTTATGTAACTGGTCCGCAAGCAAAAATAGCTCAAGATTTGGGCCATGTCGGATCTAAGATCCCTCTACCTTATGGACCTGGAGACGGAATCAAGGGGCTTAAAGAAAATCAAGAATATATAATGGAGACTAGAAAGCAAGTTGGCCCAGATTATAGATTGATGATTGATTGTTATATGGCTTTAGATGTTCCTTATACTATTGATCTAACTAATGCAGTTAAGGAAGCTAATTTATATTGGATTGAAGAGCCTCTTCCACCGCACGATTTAGAGAGCCACAAACACATTAAGCAAGCTTGCCCCTGGCAGAAATTTGCTACAGGTGAGCACACAAATTCAAGATACGGATTTAGAAAAATAATAGAAGATAGATCGGTTGATATATTACAGCCAGATATAACTCTTTGTGGCATGACAGAAATATTGCGTATAGCTGCAATGGCATCGGCTTATGACATTACAGTTATCCCTCATTGTAGTGGTGTGTATGCTTATAATTTTGGCATCTCGTCAACAATTACTCCTTTCAATGAGTTTATTAATTTACATCCAACTGCAGAAAAAATTGTTCCAATCTTTGGCAGTATTTTTACTAATGAGCCTGTTCCCATAAATGGTGAAGTTACATTAACAGACCTCCCAGGTTTTGGTGTTGAGTTTAATGATGCTGTGGAATTAGAAGAAATTTAATGCCTATGTCCCCTGATTTTTACTTACTATTTTATAAAAAAATTAGGGGATAAAATTTAAAGGAATGAACAAAAGTATGTTTAATTTGTACTTAAAAGAATGTGAGTTTAGATTCAATAATGGTATGCAAAATATTTACAAAATTTGGCTTGTAATTTTTAGAATAGAAGCGCTTAAGTTGTCATGACCAAAATTTTAAACTTTTTATTTAAAATTTATTTTTGGATTGTGATCTTATTTCTTCTTCTACCTTTAATAATTGTAATTCCTATATCTTTTGTTAATTCAAAATATTTACAATTTCCACCAACAGATTTTTCACTGCGATGGTATGTAAATTATCTAGATGATCCACATTTTTTAACATCTACTCTAAATAGTTTATACCTAGGTTTTTCCTCAAGCATAATTGCGACAATTATTGGAACAATGGCCGCAATCGGATTAAGTAAAACTAATTTTTTTGGTAAAAAATTTTTAATGGGTTTGCTTTTATCACCTTTAATATTTCCAGTAATTATTTTAGGGCTAGGGCTTTATATTTTTCTAGCTAGTTTTAATTTAATAGAAAATTTCTATGCTCTTATAATTGCACATGCAGCATTGGTAATGCCATTTTCTCTGATAATAGTATCTACAAGTTTGATAAATTTTGACACTACACTTGAAAGAGCTGCTAGAGTTTTGGGCGCCAGCCCATTCAAAGCTTTTTGGTTCGTGACATTGCCTTATATAAAGCCAGCTGTTATTTCATCAGCAATTTTTAGTTTTTTTATTTCATTTGATGAATTGGTAATTGCTTTATTTATTTCTGGAAAAATTTGGACCTTACCTCAGAGAATATGGCAAGATCTTAGATATGAAATTGATCCTACAATAGCCGCTGTGGGATCTGTTCTAATAATAATAACTTTTGCTGGAATATTATTTGGAACTTTAATACAAAAAAAATCAAGAAAAATATTGAGAGAAAAATCATGAAAAACACTATGTATGGCGATTCAGTTACTTTTACCAATGTTGAAAAAAAATATAATGAAACGATTGCTGTAAGTAACTTTAATTTAAAAATAAAAGAAAGTGAATTTATTACCATTCTGGGACCAAGCGGTTCTGGAAAAACTACTGTTCTGAACATGATAGCGGGTTTTATAACGCAAAATGCAGGTTCGATTCAAATAGGAAAAACTTCAATTCATGACTTACCAACTGAAAAAAGAAATGTGGGCATGGTATTTCAGAATTATTCACTTTTTCCTCATATGAATATTTTTGATAATGTTGCTTTTCCATTAAAAATGCGAAAATTAAATAAAAACCAAATTAATAATGAAGTTAAGTATGCCTTAGATCTTGTAGGATTAAAAGATTATGGTTTAAGAATGCCAAATGAACTATCGGGTGGACAAAGACAAAGAGTAGCTTTTGCCAGAGCAATAGTATTTAAACCAAAAGTTCTCTTAATGGACGAGCCACTTGGAGCTTTAGATCTAAAATTAAGAGAAAAAATGCAAATGGAAATAAAAAATTATCATGAAGAAATTAAATGTACTATTATTTATGTTACTCACGATCAAGGCGAGGCTTTAACACTATCAGATAGAATAGTAATAATGGATCAGGGTAAAATTATTCAAATAGATAATCCAAAAAATATTTATGATAATCCGATTTCAAAATTTGCGGCAAATTTTATAGGTGAAACAAATATTTTAAATATAGAAGATTTAAAAAGTAATTTTCAAAATATAAATAATGATAAATTCATTTCTATAAGACCTGAAAAATTAAAAATTATTAGCAATAATCATATTAAAAGTGAAAACCAAGTTATTCTCAAATTAATTATCAATCAAATTGTATTTTTAGGTGATGTTATAAAATATATATGTTTTGATGAAAATCAAAACGAAATTATATTAAAAAAAACTAGAACAGAGATTGAGAATGATTTTAATATTGGCGATAAAATACAAGTATATTTTAATATTAATGATGGCACAATTCTTAAAAATTAATTGATCTGATTTTTGTCATTAATCTCCCTGCCTAGTATATATTATTCATCAACAGTATATTGTTTTTGGGTGCCTAATTTTTCAATTCCAAGACGTATTGTTTGCCCAGAATGCAGATAAATTGGATTAGGTTTTTGGCCAAGACCAACACCTGGAGGAGTTCCAGTGGAAATAATATCTCCAGGTTGAAGAGTGAAGTACTGACTCAAGTAGTGAATAAGATAAGCAACTCCAAAAATCATTGTACGAGTATTTCCATCTTGATAGCGTTTTCCATCAACCTCTAACCATAGATCTAAATTTTGAGGATTCCCAACTTCATCTGGAGTTACAAGCCATGGGCCAATTGGACCAAAAGTATCACAACTTTTTCCTTTAATCCATTGTCCAGAACGCTCTAGCTGAAATTCACGCTCAGAAAGGTCATTAATTACGCAATAACCTGCCACATGATCAAGTGCATTTTTTTCATCTACATATTTAGCAGTTTTTCCAATCACCACTCCAAGTTCAACCTCCCAATCTGTTTTTAGTGAATTTCGTGGAATAATCACGTTATCATCTGGACCACAAATTGCACTGGTAACTTTGGAAAAAATCACTGGCTCTGAAGGAACATCCATCCCAGATTCTTTAGCATGATCTGAATAATTTAAACCAATACAAATGAAATTACCTACTTGTCCAACGCATGGACCAAGGCGTTGACTTCCTTTAACCTCTGGAAGAGTCACGTGGTCAATATTACGCAAGCGATCAATACTCTCAGGGAGAAGTGTTTCAGTTGCAATATCATTTACAATCTCAGAAAGATCCCTAAGGACTCCATTTTGATCAAGCAAGCCAGGCTTTTCTTGTCCAGGCATTCCATATCTAAGTAGTTTCATTTTTACTCCTAAAGTTAACTTTATTTAATAATTTGGCCATTTGAATAGTAGTATTTTAGTTGAGGATATGACGCCTTAATGGTTGATCGAAGGCAATTTAGAGGGTGGCTCAAAGAGCTTTTCATTTTCATCAGTATGCATAGAAATATTGGTCTCTGGATACGGAAAATTATTTCTTTTAACCTCAGAATTAAAATTACTGAAAGCTGAGATACGTTCCTGATGAATTTTTTTTTGAAGCCTTCCAACATCTCCAAATGCATGCGCATCCTTAGGAGACTTTTCTTCTTCGCTATCTTGACCACAAATATCTGCTACAAAAGACATAATTACGTCACCAGAACTACCTAAACCCAAAGCTGGTTAGGGATTTTTTGTAATCTGAGTAAGGTGACATTGGAGTTGAAATTTTTGAGTCACTTATCCAGTAACCAGCCTCTTGATTGTGATAATCTCCACCACTCCCAGCCTGCTCTATAACATAAACTCTTACATCAACTATTTTTACCTGATCAATCACATTAATATGTAGAACGTCCACCACTCAAGTCAAAAACTCCACCAGTAGTGAAGGAATTTTCTGCAGAACAAAGCCAAGCCACCATAGAAGCGGCCTCCTCAACTTTTAAAAAACGACCACGTGGAATTTTATTTAACATGTACTGGATATGCTCTTCTTTCATTTGGTCGAATATTTGAGTTTTAGCCGCAGCAGGAGTGATACAGTTAACAGCAATATCTAATTCTGCAAGCTCTTTTCCAAGTGATTTGGTTAAAGCAATAACACCGGCTTTAGAGGCGCTATAAGGACCTGCACCTGGATTTCCTTCTTTACCTGCAACAGAAGAGACATTAACTATTCTTCCATAATTCTTTTCAATCATTAATGGGGTAACTGCACTTAGGCAGTTAAAAACTCCAGTTAAATTAACATCTATAATTTTTTGCCAAGCCTCAGGAGGATAATCCCAAAGTTTTTCATTAGGGCCTGAGATTCCAGCGTTGCAAATAAGAATATCAATTCCACCCATCGATTTTTGAGTTTGTACAACAGCATTTTTAACCGAGGCTAGGTTAGAAACATCAGTCACAACAGCCTCGACATTTCCTATTGAGGATAATTTATGGGCAGTCTCATTCACAAGCTTTTCATCTTGATCCCAGAGACTTACAGAAGCGCCAGACTCTAGAAACACTTTAGCAATAGCTAGCCCAATACCTTGAGCGCCCCCAGTTACTACAGCTGTTTTATTTTTAAGATCAATTTGATTCATGCTTCCTCCTAATTAGAGTAGTTAAAGAATTACCTCTACCTAAAAAAGAATGGGTATAGTTTATGATATATTCTAAAAGTAATAAGAATTGGTTTTTTTTATTTATCATTGTCTGGTCTTAAGTCGTTTGGCATTGAATGACATATGAACTGAATACTCTCCAGCTGAAACCGTAATCGATTGAATCAGTTTTTTACTTTTCATGTTATGCTCTATTAAAATTTTAAATAATATAATATAATATAATATATCATATCTAATTATTATACAATAATAAAGGGCTTATAAATTTCAAAATTTATATTTTTTATAAAATCATTTTCGCCTTTTGTCGGCTTTAAACCGAGATCAAGAATTCCTTTTAAAGGCCAAGAATCTGCTGCTGTGTAGCCAATAAATAACATCCTGCGTGAGATATCAGAGTTATTCTTTTTTGATCTATGAAGAGTCCTTACATGATGAAAAGGAAAAATGACAGCAAATATACCTAAAGCTAACTGACTGCTCTAGCGCTAAGTGAAGCACCCTGTCCGTGCTTCGAAGTAACCCTACTGCTGCGCTACCAGAGCGTGCAACGGGTCTGACACGATCAGTCCTGCATCCGCCAGACCATTGGTAGCAGGAATGGGAAATTTGTTGCCTCGTCGATTTCCACTTTCATAATTGGCGCCATGAATTTGTCCCAGCGACGGGTGGCTTCGCCTTCATTCATTCGCTTAATTGCAAGTTCCAGATCATCAGTTTCAAAATAGCCAATCAGCGAAAGTCCATGGCGAAAAATTGAATAATTGCGAATACCGGCATCTTTCGTTTCTGCTACGAGTTCGGGCCAGATCTCATCATGGCGTTTCGTATATTCGTCCTCATATCCGGGGCGTAGTTCCAAAATCCAAGCATATTGCGACACGTCACTCTCCTTCGTTACAAAAAAATAATTTCAATTCGCCTAATCTCTAAACCGGATGTTCTTACGGTTAAGTTGGTCAATTGATGTGCAGTCCATCAGTCTCATGTTACGCTCAATGTCCTCACGCACCAAACCCAAAGCCCTGCAGTTAGATTCGGTAAACCCGCTCAGCTGTTTCCCGCAACAAAAGCGCCTGTTCGTTTTTGGAGAGCGGCGCTATAATTTCGGCAAATACCTGCCAATGCTGAACATAAGTCGCAAAGAGCTTGTCAACTGGGAAGTTGCTGGCGAGCATTGATCGATCAGGACCGAATGCTTCGAGAACCTCATAAATGTACGGACGGAAGCTTTCGACGGTCCAGTTGTGATCAAACATGCCGAGACCGCTGATCTTTACAGTTATGTTGGGTTGAGCGGCCATCATCCTCAGACCCTCCTTCCATACTTTCCAGCCTGCAGGCGTCCGATCGACAAACATACCAGCATGGTTCAAAACGATGCCTACTTCGGGATTTTGGGCCGCAAGCGCAGCGCAGCCCGCCATTTGATGTGGGTATATTTGCAAATCAAATGTCAGATCATGTGACCGCAACAGATCGAAGTTTTCCATCCAAACTGGATTGGCTAGATAATCAGGCGCACCGTAAGAATATGCAGCGTTTTCGTGCAGATTCATGACCTGCCGGATACCACGTGTATTGGCAAATCTTTTTTGATCAATTATCTGTGCTTCTGCATCATCCACGGCAAGATCTACATTCACGACAAGAGCCTGGGGTTTACCTTCGCCCGCTCCGTCGGCGAGCGATTGAAGAACTCGAGTCTCTTCCACTCGCTCCGTCGGAAAAGCTTCGACATGCACCGCTTTTTCAAGGATAACCTCTGCCCCACCCTCAGCCAGTAGTTCAGGCAGAAGATAGCTGCGCGCAATTTCGGCGGTATTTCCAATAAAACTGTCTGACGGTTCCTCAAAATGCGGGTACAGCCCCGTAGACAGGTCCCACAAATGTATGTGTGCATCGACTACTCTTATGGGATCGCTCATGTTCTTCTCCTTCTGATTTCAAATAATCCGGTTGGGGTTGGCTATTCCAAATTTACGTACATGCCGCCGTCGACAAGAATGCTTGCGCCAGTGACATAGCGGGCCATATCCGAGGCCAAGAACACCGCAACTTGGCCAATATCGTCTGGCGTTCCGAACCGACCGAGTGGAATACGTTTCAGGGAATACTCAGCAAGTTCTGTACCGTCGAGAACCTCGCGTGTAAGGTCAGTCAGAATGGTTCCAGGCATGATGGAGTTGCAGCGAATATTGTGCTTGCCAAGCGAGATTGACACCGACTGCATCATCGAATGAACCGCGGCCTTAGTTGGTGTATAGTGACTTTGCAATTCACCACCTACTAGCGCGCTAATTGACGAAGTGGCAATGATCGCGCCACCATGGCCCTGTTTCACCATCTGCCGCGCAGCAGCCTGAGAAACCATGAAACTACCTTCGTAATTTACAGCCGACACCCTTCGCATGACATCAATCGGAATATCCAAAAACGAGTGGAAAGGACAAATCCCAGCATTCGATGACAATACATCCACTTTGCCAAACTCCGCGACTGCGGCATCAACAATTTTCTGTCCGGTATTGGGGTCAGCAACATTACCCTCAATTGCAATCGCGCGGCGCCCTGACGCTTCAATGTCGGCTAAAACGGCCTCAATTCCATCCGTTTGACCAAGTTCGGCATCATTTTCGCTGAAATAATTGATGACCACATCAGCGCCTGCCTGAGCCATGGCGCGAGATATACCTGCACCTATTCCGCGGGAACCTCCGGTTACAATCACACATTTGTCTTTCAGAAGCATCGCGCTGGTCCTTTTTTGTGAGTGCTATAGCAATCTCCCATGTTACCCGTCATATCCAGAGAGACAGACCGTGTTGTTTTGCTAAGCGAGAGTTTTCGGTTCATCTTATTCCTTGAGGGAATGAGTGATGAAAATGAATACATGGCCGAATAGATCGAAAGAATCTGGGTCATCGGATCGGAGTGAAGCCAGGCAGCACAAAACTCACCCCAAGCCCTGGATCATCGCTGAGCGTGATCTCGCCGTTGAAAGGTATGGCTGCACCATCAAAGAGGGGTTTTTCCTCATGCTCCTCATACGCCGGAACTGGGAAATATTCGACCATGCCGATGGTATCGTCACTTGCTGCCAGGTGCAGTGTGGGGAGACCGTAGGCATGTGGGTACACGGAGAGTCCGGCTGCTTGCGCTAGAGTGCACACGCGCTGGGCCTCGCTGAACCCGCCGACCCGGCCGATATCGAATTGGATGATATCGAGGGCTTCGGCCTCAATCAACTGAGCGAATCCATAACGAGTGGTCTCGTGTTCGCCTGCAGCGATCGGTACCGGTGATGCCCGCCTTAACGTGGCGTAGTCTCTGATCTGATCGGGCATCAGTGGCTCCTCCACCCACTTCAGGTTGAACGGACCGAGCGCGTGGCACATCTGCAGCGCGTACTCGAGGTCCCAACCCATGTAGGCGTCTGCCATGATGTCGATATCGTCACCGACGGTTGAGCGAAGAAGCTCGACTATCTCAATGTTGCGGTTCATGCCCTCCCGTCCGTCTGCCGGACCGTGGAGAAACCGCATTTTCATGGCCTTAAATCCCCGGCTAACATAGCCAGCTGCTTCGCGGGTGAACTCGTCCTCATTAGTGAAGTGAAGCCCACTTGCATAAATAGGGATAGAACTCCGGGTCCTGCCACCGAGGAGTTGATGCACCGGTTGGCCCAAATGTTTGCCGGCGAGATCCCACAAAGCAATATCGATGCCGCTGATCGCGTGCAACGCAGGACCCTTTCGCCCGTAGGGCATGGTGCTTCGATACATCTGGTCCCAGAGCATATTGCGGTTGAGCGGGTTAGCTCCGAGCAATAACCTGCTGAGATGCTGATTGATGATGGAGCTGCTGGTGTGGCAGTAATCCTCGCACCATCCCGTGCCCACCAGACCGTCTTCGGTCTCGATCTCGACCACACACATAGAGTCGTTTGGGAACCAGCTCGATAGGGGATGTCGATACTCAGGGTATTTCGCCATGGGGGTGACCAGCTTGTGCTCATCTTGCCTGGCGGCGAAGTCACCCCAGAACGATGTGTCAACAGGGGTTACCTTTACTCTTGCTATCTTCATTATATTCTCCTTAAGGACGCTCAGTTTTCAGAGAGGTTTGTCGTTTGGAACAATCGTTTTCGGCAATAACGCGCCGTCATCTCTAAGAAAGATAAGGAGCACCGCCTGACTCAGCGCGCGTGCTCTTGGTTTCGGAATTATTCCGGGTAGACATTATTGACGGTTGCACCATCAAGAAAGACATGCTCTAGGTGAACTTCCTCCGGCACGGACTTGCCTTCCAGAATGTCCGCCGCAACTGACAAAGCCCAGTCGGGATACGTTTCAGGAAAGTAGGCAACACAGCCAAGGAAATTGTTGTCCTCGACGGGTGTGCGTGTCGCCGCTAAGCCAACATCGTCACAACCGAGACCAATGGCCACGCCCTCGCGCCCGGCTTGTGCCATCGCGTTAGACATACCATAGGCGCGCGGATCGTCAATGGCAGTCGCCAGAACAAAGCCGGCATTAGGACGGCCCGTCAGCCAGTCTGTAGTCTTGGTCAAGGCCTGATCCGTGGTGCCAGCGTCAATGAGTGCTTCGTGAATCCGATCCTCAGGAAGCTTACCACAAACCGTCTGAACTCCATCGGCAAAGCCTGACAAACGTTGATTCGCGGCGTCACCGTCGCCGGGGGCTACCCCAAGCAGAACCGAGACATCGTCGCAGCGTCCCAGAGCCTTGGCATGTTCAGCAGCCGCCTGACCGCCAATCAACCCACTGACGTAATTGTTGGCACCCAGAAAAATCGCATTGGGGTGCAGAACGTCAAGGGACAGGACGGGTATACCCACCTCGTTAAAGATATTCATCACAGCTGCTGCCGCGCCACTATGCCAGTTCGATTCGATCACGACATCCGCACCCTGCAGCGCGATCAGTTCAGCGCAAGACACCGCCTTCTCAGGCTTGTAGTCGTTGTCGCAATACACAACCTCGAACCCAAGTTCGTCGGCCAGCTCATAAAGCCGTTCATTGATTGCATAGGAAAACGGGATCGCAGCCCAGCCTTCGGCGAAACCTACCCTTGAACCTTCTGGCAGTGCGCGCAGGTTAAGCGCATAGGGCGCAGAGGCATCCCCTGATACCACATCGTACTTGCTCGTCTCGGTATTATAGGACCAAAGCGAAAGTTCTTCAGGCAAAAGCGCGCCTGGGGTTCCACCTTGCCTGCTCGCTTCAAAGTCAGCTGCCGATACGACAGGGGATATGACCGCGCCACAAAGCAGGACGCACAGCGGCGCCAATTTAAATAATTTTGAAATTTTTCTCATGATTTTTCTCCTTTTTTTAAAAATCAAATTAATTATAACACCAATTTATACAACATTATATATAATATTTTATATATTGTTGTGCGCTTATGTCATTGCCAGTATTGGCTAACTTTCATCACTTCGTCCGCTGCGGATTTCATCGTAAAGAACCGCTGCCAAAAGGATAAAGCCCTTGACCACCTGCTGCCAAAAGGTGGGGACCTGCGCCAGGGTCAATCCGTTGTTGATCATGAACAAAAGGATCAATCCAATCGCGGTTCCCAGGATTGTCCCACGCCCGCCTTTTAGGCTTGCGCCGCCTAGAATGACCGCGGTGATAACGTCCAGTTCAAATCCCATGGCCGCGGAGGGCATGGCGGTGCCAGTACGGGCGGCCAGTATTAGTCCGGCAAGTGCTGCAGTGGCCCCGCAGGTAATGTAGATCGCCAACTGCCACTTCTTTGTGGAGACGCCCGAAAGGCGTGCCGCGCGTGGGTTCGAGCCAATGGCATAGACATAGCGACCAAACTTCGTGTGCGGCATGATCAGCGCGAACACCAGATAGATCACGATCAGGATCAGCACGATATAAGGGATACCTACCCATTTGCCGGTGCCCAGGCTTAGCCAGGCTTTGTTGGTGATGACGATCTCGTGACCATTCGAAATGACAAAGGCCAGCCCCCGGATGATGGCCATCATCGCCAGCGTCGCGATCAGGGGATTGATCCGGAAATATGCAATCAGCGTGCCATTGGCAGCGCCGATGCAAATGCCCAGAAGGATCGCGGCAGAAAAGGCTGGACCGACACCCGAGCCGATTTCCAGAAGATAGGCGGCCAGCATTCCGGCAGCGGCCATGGTTGAGCCGATGGAAAGATCAAATCCGCCCGCAATGATCACCAGGGTTTCACCCGCGGCGGCAATGCCCACGATCACCAGCGCCTTTGCCACATTCATCAGGTTGTATACGGACAGGAAATACGGCGATGCAAAACTCAGCACGATAAAAACCACGACAGTCGCCACAACTAGACCAGGGTTGATCGCCGAGGCTCCACGGCCCCAGAGTTTGGAATTCATGATTGCTCTAAGCTGTTTCATGCGCCTGCCTCTTCGGAAATTCTGTCGCCCGTCATCATCTCGGCCATCATCGCCATGGTTTGGGCAGGCGAGTGTTCGTTCGGCTTCATCTCGCCTGCGATCTTGCCGCCGCGCACCACCACGATCCGGTCGCAAATGCTGAGGATGTCGGTGAATCGGTGGCTGACCAGCAGGATCGATACGCCGCGCGATTTCAACTCCAAGATCATCTCCCAGAGTTTGCGGATTTTCTCGGCTGAGAGCGCAGCTGTTGGTTCGTCCATCAGCAATGTCGACGGTTCAAATTGCAACGCACGGGCCACGGCAACCATCTGGCGCTCGCCGCCAGATAACATGCCGACCTCACGTTCAACGTCGAAATCAAGTCCCATGTTAGCGATGTCCTCAGCGGTAGCATGGGTCATGGCCTTATTGTCCAACACACTAAACGGGCCATAGTTTTTCTTGATCTCGCGACCCAGAAAGATATTTTGTGCCACGTTGAGATCCTCGCACAGGGCAAGGTCCTGATAGATCATCTCGATCCCGTTCTGGCGCGCATCAAGCGGGCTTTTGAACCGCACCTCGCGCCCCCGGAACTTCATTGTGCCGCCGGTTGCCGGATAGACGCCGGACAGGAGTTTCACTAGGGTCGATTTGCCTGCGCCGTTGTCGCCGATGATGCCGACCGATTCAGCCTCGCTGATCTTCAGATCGACGCCGGAGAGCGCATCGACATTGCCAAACGACTTGGTGATGCCCGACAGCTCGATCAGCGGAGCACGGGCGCTGTTGTCAGCGCCCGTGCTCTTGGTATTGGTTTTTTTACTTTTCATGTTATGCTCTATTAAAATTTAAATAATATAATATAATATATCATATCTTATTATACGATACTAAAGGGGGTATAAATTTCAAAATTTATATTTGAAATACATGCTCAAGTTAGAAGTTTTAATAAAATCTAATTAAGAGTGATTATTAAAGAGGTTAAATAATAAATTTAACATTGAAGGAGGGTATTCTTGCAAATATTTAGTAAGTTTTATCTTTTTCGAATTTTAGAGCTGTTAAGTTGAGATAAATTATTAATCCCCATAAGCATCATATTACGCTTAAGTTCGGCTTCAAAATTTGACAATACAGCTTCAACTCCAGCTTGTCCAGATGCCGATAGTCCATATAAATAAGGCCTACCCATTGAACAAGCATTTGCTCCAAGTGCTAACGCCTTAAGTACATGAGTTCCACGCCTTATACCACCGTCACATATTATCTCTATCTTGCCACCAACAGCATCAACAATATCACTTAATAAGTCAAATGGAGCAGGGCTTGAGTCTAATTGTCTGCCTCCATGGTTACTAATCATAATTGCGCTTGCACCAATATCAACTGCACGTTTCGCATCTGCAACAGACATTACGCCCTTAATAGCAAATGGACCGCCCCATGCTTCAATAGCTTTTTGTGCATCCTCCCAGCTAAGGTTGGTGTCAAATTGTGAGTTGATATAGTCAATAACGGACAAGGATTCTTTACTGCCTTTTTCAGTTTTGCCTTCTAAGTTAGACAACTTAAACCCTTTGTGAGTTAAATAGTTATATACCCAGCGTGGTCGCATTGCAAAACCTAGCAAGCTAGAAGGGGTAAATTTAGGCGGCATGGTCATACCTGTTCTCAAGTCTCGCTCTCTGTTGCCAGCAACAATGGTATCAATGGTTAAACATAACGATGTAAATTTTGCTTTTTTACATCGCTCAATAAGTTCATAAGTTAGACCTCGATCTTTATGAATGTATATTTGAAACATCTTAGGACTTTCGGTTAGACTGCCAATCTCTTCGATGCTAACAGAAGATAAAGTTGAGAGGCTATAGTAACAACCATACTTTTCAGCGGCTCGAGATGATGCACGCTCTCCATCATGATGAAATAAACGATTCATTCCTGTAGGCGAAAGAAATAAAGGTGAACGAACTTTTTGCCCCAATATAGTTGTTGATAAGTCTATATTGGCAACATCTGCCAAACCATTAGGAATTAGGTCGTATTCATCAAATGAACTGGTATTTCGCCTGAGAGTTGACTCATCATCCGCTCCACCATCAATGTAGTGAAATAATGGTGCTGGAAGACGACTTTTAGCCATTTTACGAAAGTCGTAAATATTGTGACAGTTGTTAATTTGCATATTGTTTTTAATTAGCCTAAATGAATCCTCTAATTAAATTGATAAAGACACATGAATACTATGACACTTCAGGCTCAATAAAAGACTCCCTAGCGTAGTTCACAATATGACTCTCTAGAAGGTTAACTGCTTCGTCTAAATTTCCATTTAACAACTTATCTAGAAGTGCTTTATGTTGCTCAAATGAGGTGTGCTTAGTAATGTTTTCTTTTTTTAAGTTGCGAAGACGGGTTGCCATAATAACTGACTGGTGTTTACTATAGGCATTAGTAATAGCTGCATTACCACATGACGTAAAAAAAACATGGTGAAAATCGCCATCTAAAGACTGATATCTCTCTCGATCAGATACTGTTAAATATCCTTCCATCTTTTTAAGTATGACTTCAAGCTTTTCGATCATTCCATTACGATCACGCTCATATCCGTAACGCAAAGCTTGAGACTCTAGTGCAAAACGTAATTCTGAGAGCTCTATATACTCCTGCTTAGTTAATGAAAAGATTCTATATCCCTTGTTTTTTTCAGATATCACCAACCCTTCAGATTCTAACTTTGACAATGCTTCACGAACGGGAGTTTTGCTAATATTTAATGATAATGATAATGCAGCCTCAGTAACTGCCTGACCCATCTTAAAATCACCTCGTATAATTGCATCTCGAATAGAGTCCGTAGCAATATCTGAAAGTGATCGATGTTGGTTTGTTATTTGTTCCATTTTCTGTTGTTGTTTTAGTGCTAAGTAATAGTTAATAAATAGAAGTTAAATAAGCGCATATCTAGTAAATTTTTAAATATATTATGTTCTAAATAACATAGGTAAAATTATAACCAATATTTTTATAAATTAATAATCATTAAAAAAGTATTATAAATAATGATTAATTTGAAAACATCATAAAATTATTCTCCAAAAGATCTTCCAAGGACTTCTTTTTGTTTTTCAGTTAACATTTTTATCTTCTTTTAATTTCTCTTCCATTTTTATTAGGTCAATAAAATGACGCTCTAGAATCGATTGCGCAACTGGGGACAGTTCAAGATCAAAACGCGTTTCATTTGAACTGATAAGTTTTTTTTGACATAAAACAGTTTTAGTGCATTTTATAAACATTTCAAGGGACTGCATTTCAAAAACAAAAAAAGGCAAGACTTTATTAAAAATTTCCATAGCTTTATCTTTATTTATTTCATACTCATCCCAAATTTTAACTAATATTGATGTTGCCTCACACCCTGGAATAGTCCCTGTACCACCAGACTCAAGCAGCTCAAAAAAACCAACTGCGGCTTGACCACCAAAAATACCAATATTTCCTCGTGAAAAGGATTGTTTCAAACTAAAAATTGTATTACTAACTGGCGGTTTTTCGGATTTTATATAGACAATATTTTCTATTTCATTGGTAAGGCGTTTCATTAACTCATTATTTAGATCTATTCCAAGATACTCTGGCGCATCTTGCAACATAATATCAACACCATTAGATGCCTTTGAAACCTCGGTAAAGTAGTCAACAAGATCTTCCTGGGTTTGTGTTTTTATTGGGCGTGGTGCAAGCATTATTGTTGATGCGCCATTATTAGCAGCATGATTTGCAAGATTACACGTGTCTTCAGTTGAAGCAGCTCCAACACCTATAATGACTGGAACTCGACCTCGAACTATTTTTATAGTATGCTCAGCTATTGAAGTTCGCTCTTCGAAACTTAGAAAGCTTGACTCACCTCCTAGTCCAAGTGCAGAAATTCCATGAGCGCCCATTGTAATTTGATTCTCAATTAGCTTAGTAAGGTCATTCCAAACAATGCTCTTATCAGCGCTGAATGGGGTTGGTAACATTGGGATTACGCCTTTAATCATTTAATATAACCTTTATACTTTGAATGGAATATTGGGAAAAGAGACCTGATGATGAAAAGCATAAACTCTGCTACCATGAGGAATTGCAGGAACATCTTTAGCTGCAGCCACATTCTAGTAGTTGGGAAAAGACATATCACGTATATTCATACTCTTATATGATATATCATATCTAATTAATTTGCAAGTTGTTTAGATAAAGTCCAAATATTCTCTGATGTGTGAGAAATGGTTTACTAATGGTTAGCCAAGGTCAGTCTGAGAAAGTTTAAGTATTTGTCTTGGTTCTAGCCAGTATGTAAGTATTGTAAATTTTAAGTATAAAAAAAGGCGCCTTAGGCGCCTTTTTTTGAAGAGTTTTATTTTTAACTTTGAGCTTGGGCCATAACCTCTTCAACAAAATTATCTTCTTTTTTCTCAATGCCTTCACCAACTTCATATCGAATAAAAGACTCAACTTCTGAATTTTTAGATTTCACTAAAGCACCAACGGTAGTATCTGGATCTTTAACAAAAGATTGGCCATAAAGAGTAACTTCATTGACAAATTTTTTCATTCTACCAACGATCATTTTTTCAATAATATTGTCAGGCTTGCCACTTTCTTTTGCTTGCTCAATAAAAATTGCTTTTTCTCTTTCAAGAAGTTCCGCTGAGAGTTGGTCTTCACTTACACATTCAGGCTTTGAGGCTGCAATATGCATAGCAACATCTTTTGCAAGCTCTGCATCATTTGATGA
>ENA-ORXF01000986-ORXF01000986.1-marine-metagenome-genome-assembly--contig:-NODE-986-length-19136-cov-9.670497_pt1 | contig 19136 bp, 17 predicted proteins | sample MGYA00237864_ERZ511476 | MGnify/ENA primary metagenome ERZ511476 (study PRJEB26306, sample SAMN06343908) | marine metagenome | isolation source: coastal waters | place: Atlantic Ocean: West Antarctic...
AATACTGAACGGAGAGGGTTTAAAAACACCTCGTGGGAGTGTGTTTAAGAACAACCACGTTCATTCCATTTATAAGAAAGGTTTAATTCGTGAAGAACGAATGAATAGAGAGGATATCGTTGAGGTTAAGGATTTCAAAGTTCAAAGAATTGAAAACCCAACAAAGGAATTTATTGAATCTGTCCGGGATAAAATCCATGTATTATGATGAGGTTTTTAGGTTAGATACAAATCGGAGGGATGTGAAAAAGTTTACTGATTCACCCAAAGATGAAATCAGAGATAACTCCCTCCTAATTATACCATCCCCTCAACTATCGAAGTGAGTTGTGATTTAGGTGTAGTTGAGGTTTCTTAAATGTTTTTAATTAAACAGAAGTATAACAACCTTTCAAATTAATCTATCAAATCCCCATTGGGGAAAAAATTGACTCCGATATAAAAATGGGTAAGACCACATTTTTATAAAAAAGTTATTTTCTCAGATACAAGAAACCTATCCTCTCATAAAATTTGCAAAAGAATATATTCTTCTATATATTCGTTTTATGAAAGTGAACATTTCCAATCTATCTCATCATCCTAAAAATCAAGAAATCTATGATTTATCTTCTATTGAAGAATTGATGGAGAGTATTTCTGAAGTAGGTTTACTACAACCTTTAATTATTGACCAATACCATCAGATTATAAGTGGAAACAGAAGATTTGAATCTATTAAACGATTAGGTTGGGATGAGGTTGAAGTTATTAAAAGAGAAGTTAATGATGGAGAAGAGGAATTACTACTAATTCACTACAATAAACAACGAATAAAGAGTTTTAAAGAACTTATCAATGAATACCTATCACTTGATAGATATTACAGAAAAGGACAAGGGAGAAGAACGGATTTAACTTCTGTTAAATCTAACAGAAGTTCTTCAAGAGATATAGTTTCTAAAGAATTAGGAATCTCCTCTTCTCAATTAAGAAGGTTGGTATTCATCTATAAAAACAAACCTGAATATATAGAACTTTTAGATAAAGGAATTTTAACAGTTAATCAATCTTACCTTCAAATTCAGAGAGAAATTAAAGAAAGAGAATCTAAAAAACCTACTACTTCAAAATCAGAAACCCTTGTAAAATCGAATTGGAGGTTTTATCAGAAATCATCTCATAATATGAGTGAACTAAAAGATGGTGAAGTTCAAACTATTTTTACCTCTCCTCCTTATTGGAATAAAAGAACCTATTCTGAAGAGAAAGGATTAGGGAATGAAAAAACCTCAGAAGAGTTTGTGGTAAATCTCTCGGAAAATCTCAGAGATTGTAAAAGAGTGTTAAAAGATAAAGGAAGTTTCTTTCTTAATTTAGGAGATACTTTTTACAATGGAAACCTTCAAAATGTTCCTCATAGAGTAATACTAAAACTTCAAGAACAAGGATGGATACTTAGAAATACAATCATCTGGTCTAAAACAAATCCAAAACCCTCTTCATCAAAATCAAATCTTACTCCGAGTTATGAGTTTATATTCCATTTAGTAAAAACAATGGAGTACGACTATTATCCAACTCTAACAAAACTCTCCGATAAAACCAAACCATCACTTCCTCCAAGACATAGAAGTGTAAATGGAGATTATTCAAAATCAGTTACCCCATACTTACCAAATGTAAATGGAAAGAATATGGGAGATTATTGGAATGAAGATATTGTAAGAACTTCGATTTCAAATCAGAAACTAAATACCCAAGGAGAACATCCCGCACCGTTTCCAAATGAGATTATAACCCTACCTATTCTTCAAACTTCAAAAGAGTTTGAATTAATCTTAGATCCCTTTATGGGAAGTGGAACTGTTGGAAGGGTTTGTGATAAGTTGAGAAGGACTTTTGTTGGGTACGACACAAAAATATTTTAGAATACCATAACCTATCGAATAATTAATAGGTTATGGGTATCAAATAATCACTCTCTTTCATTAATTCAAATAACCTGAATAGTTTAATAAAATGTTAGATTTGATATATTGTTTGAAATTAAGTGTAATTTAATTACAGTTCATAGCTAAGTTTGATCGAGAATAATAGAAAATTTCCTCGTATGGGTCAGATGAATCTGTATCTACAGCTTTGTATTTTAGTGATGCCCCCGAATTTGTTACGGTATAACTTATGGTCCCTGTTCCAAAACTTCGAACAAAAGTATCTTCTGTGTTTTCTGTAATATAAGTTAAAGGTTCGGTCTCGCAACTAGATGATCCATCTACACCATTACCCATTTCATTGGCAATAATAGACTTTGAGGACTGTATAAATTGAATTAGGTAAGCATAATCATCTAAAGGGTAAGTCTGGTCCGCCAACCAAACAACACCATCATACTTCTCTAAAAACGTTTGTGTTTCGATAGATTCGTTATCATCTTCATTTGAAGAACATCCAAAGGATATCATTAAAACTAATAGTAAACTTAATAAAACTGTTTTTTTCATCTTTTTTATTTTTTGTGAGAAACAAATATAATTAGATGTAAATATTATTAACAAAAAAAGTAGTTGCAACTAAAAAAGATTACTTTTTTAATTTATATATTTTAATTATTATTGTAACATGAAATTAATCCTTCTTTTTCTTATTTTTTTTCAATCAATTCAAACTCCAATTGATTATTATTTTGATTCTTCAAAATCAATTATACATGTTCTTTATAAAAATAAAACGGAAAAATATAATATTGAAAGTGGTTGTCAGTTGATCTCCTCAAATGAAATTAAAAATCCTAATCTATATGATTTAAGGAAATTTAAATTTATAAATCAAAATCAATTATCAAGTAATTTAGGAGGGAGAATTCTAGAGTTTACTGGTGATTCTATCCTGAGAATAGATAATTCATTTGAACACAAAATGCAAATAGGTTCTTTAGAATTTAAAAGAAATGATACTATTTTAAGATATGGAGGATACGGTTTTTTTGAAAATAGAAATTTTTTCACTTTTTATGATAAACAAACTAATGGATGGGAGGTTTTAAATATTAAAGGGGATGTTTTACCAGAAAGAATTTCTGATTTTTTATCTCACAGAACAAAAGATAAGTTATTTATTTTTGGTGGATATAAATTTGACAATTTTAAAAAAGACATTAAATATCAAAATACTAATTGTTACGAATTTGATTTTAATTCAAAAAAATGGAGGATTTTAGGATCTTTAAATAATCATTTTACAAATAGTAACTCTTCATTTTTATATGACGACAACAATCTAATTACCTTCCAACAAGGTGAAATATGTAAAGTAAATTATGAATCCAACTTAATTGAATCGTTTTTTTCAAATCCAATAACAAAAAAAATCCAATCTTCTGTTTTTAAACCATTTATTCATAAAGGTCAACTTCATTATTTTAACATGAAAGATGGTCAATTAGAGGTGAAATCTATTACTTTAAAAAACTTTGAGATCTCCTTAAAAGGAAAGGATAAAAAGAATCTTTACGAAACTTCTTATTGGGTTTATTCAATGTTTTTAATATTAATAATTATATCTACAACTTTAATGTTTTTCCTATTAAAAAAGTTTCGAAATAAGATCATAAAGATTCATGATTTATATTTTTTTAATTTAAAAAAGATACCTTTAAATGATCGTGAGGAAACTCTTTTCATTATTTTATTTAAATATTCTAAGAGTAATACGAAAGTAGAGAACAGAATTATAACCGATATTTTTGAAGATGAAACTCTTAATTATGGAACAATTAATAGAAAAAAAAATGAATCCATTAATAAGTTAGATGATAAACTTAAAATAATATTTAAAACAAATAGAAATATTGTCATAAGGGAGTCTTCTGATGTGGATAAGAGAGAGATTAATTATTTTATAAATCCTAAATTTATATAACTTCTGTTAAATCTAACAGAAGTTAGTATATCATACTCTCGAGAGTATAAAAAGTCTCCTCGATATAAAAACACCTCCGATACCCATTTTATAAAAAAGTTATTTTCTCAGTTACAAGAAACCTCCCCACAGTTTTAGGGTATGGTCTAAAATAGTAATATTTTAGTGAGTTTATACATTCTTAAAAAATGATTAGGTTTCTTGTAACTGAGAAAAAATAAAAATAGACTTGTGTTGTAGTACTCGTTTATATATCGAGGTTAATTTTTCACTCCATACAATATGATAGGGTATCAACATTTAAAACGTTTTGCATCAACATATCGACATATTCAAACCATTTAAAGAATATACTTAATGGAAATACTGAATTAGACAAATGTTGCAACAAAAACTGTCAATTGCATAAAAAAACCATTAGATTAATTATATTTGATGGTAATGTTAGAGCAAATGCAATTGTATTTGTTCCTCGTTAGATACACGTTCAATAAAATACTAAATAAAATTATGTTTACAGAACAAGATGAAAATATTTGACGAGACTAATAGGTCGAAATGAAGTGGTTTTATTTCTTGGCGCAGGATTTTCATTAGGAGCAAAAAACAGAATAGGTGAAAATTTCCCAACTGGATGGAAATTGGGACAAAAATTATGGGAATTTCTCGGTTACCAAGGGGAATATGATGGCACTCCTTTATCTATTCTTTATCAAGATTTTGTAGATGTTGGTATAAAACGTTCAGAGAAAATAGAGTTCTTAAATAATAATTTGTTAAGCGGAGAAATTCCTGATATTTACAATAACATCAGCTTGCCATTTTGGCATAAAATATATACTATAAACATAGACGATGTTATTCAAAAAATCTATTCTAAAAGTAATAAGAAATTAAAGGAGTTAATATTCCCAATTGATGAGTATAAAGAACGAGACCAATCCTTAGAATTAACAAGTATAATTCATTTACATGGCAAATTACCATGTAACCCTGAAGATGTGGTTTTTTCCACAAAACAATATGCAAAAGCAAGCCTTACAAATCAACCTTTATATAGTCAATTTGTATATGATTATGCAACAAGACCAACTATTTTTATTGGAACAGATTTAAACGAACCTATATTTGAAAAATATATTGAAGCTAGAGAAGATAAAGATGGTTATAGAGAATCTAGACCTAAGTCTTTTCTAATAACTCCTTCGCTATCCCCTGTAAAAGAACGTGTTTTAAAAAACTCATACAATGTCCATCATATAAAAGGTACTGGAGAAGATTTTTTTAATTGGTTAAAAAAAATCAATTCTAATTTACCTTCTAAAAAAGAAATATTAAAAACAACATTTCCGACTTTATTAGATATTTCGGATTATCTTGATTCAAGTGTGTCTAAAAAATCTATTTATAATTTTGCTAAAGCCTTTAAAAGAGTTCCAACAGAGTATTCAATAAAAAAAGGTCGTTCTGGATATTTATTAGGAGCTAATCCTACATGGAATGATATACATTCTGAATTGGATATTCCTAGAACCATAACAAATGAAATTTATAGTCAAGCTTATTCTTATTCTGTTAATAATCAAGAGAATGAAAAACAAAAAATAATTACCGTCAGCGGAACAGCAGGTTCTGGAAAATCTACAATTGTAAGACGCTTAGGTATTCGTTTGTCAAGAAATGGAGTTACTGTTTTTATTTCGGACTCAGATTCAATGCCAAAACCCTATGAAATATTTAATGTATTAGAATATATAAAAGAAACGGTTGTTTTAATCTTTGACAATTCCGCTTTAATGTTACCACTTTTAAATAAATTAATAGGTCAATTCGCTCAATTAGATTATCCCCCTTAATAGTACTGTCTATTAGAAGCAATCAAATGAATAAAGTCAATTCATTAATTAACCCAGCAATTACAGAGCATACGCATTACAAGACACCTAATCTTGATGATACAGAGATAAATTTATTGATTAATAAACTAGATAAGCATAATCTATTAAGTCGTTTAAAAGGGATGTCCGAGATAAATCGCTTTAGAGAATTCAAAAATCGAGCTAAAAAACAAATTCTTGTTGCAATGAAAGAGGCAACAAATGGTATTCCTTTTAACAAAATTATTGAAAATGAATTTGAGGAAATTAACCCCTTTGAAGCTAAAGTTCTTTGTATTTGTATTGCGTTAAATACGGAATTAGGTTTTTATAATACCAAACAAGATTTTGTTGGGTTTTCAAAAGCCAGCCATAATGAGAGTTTAAACTTTCTAAATAACACTTTGTCAGGTACTTTTCAATATATCGGAGAAAAGGAAGATAAATTTATAATTAGACATCGAATCTTAGCTGATTACATGGTCAAACATTGTGCTGATTTAAAAATGCTAAAGGAGGCGTATATAAGAGTTCTTTCCGTACTTGCTCCAGAACTCGTTAGCACAAAAGCTTACACTAGAAAATTTAACTTATATAAATCTTTAATAAACCATAAAATCTTGTTTTACAGGTTTAAAAAAAATATGGAATTAGCTAGAGAAGTATATGATTCGTTAATACCTTATTTCGAATATGAACCTCATTTTTGGTTACAATACGGTTCTCTTGAACCTGAAGGTCAAGGAGGTAATTTAACATTAGCAGAAAACTATATTAACCAAGCAGAATCATTATCTCCAGATTCAAATTTCATACAAAACGCTAAATGTAATTTGTATTATAAATTGAGTACTGCTCAACCATCATATAGTTATGCTTTAGAATATAAAACTAAAGCAGATGAATTATCTAATGAATTAATATCTAGAACTGGTGATAAAGAACCATATATATATCACATTCATTGTCGAGGAAGATATTATTTTATATTAAAATGGATAGTAGACAAAAAGGAAAAAATTCAAAAATTCAATGAACTTAGAAAGCTAATTACTTTAGTTGGAAAAAAACATCCTAGAGACAAAAAACTTGACCAAGCCGCTCAAGCAATTAACAGAGCGTATATGAATTTAGGTTCTGATGATGTGAATATTGAGCAACCTGATATAACATAGCCAGCTCCTAAGGCTTTGTATGCTTAATTTACTTACCTTAATATCTTATGTTTAAAACACCGTAAAGGGAGTGATTCAATTTTTTAATGGTTTGTGTAATAATCCGAAATTGTAAATTTTTAGTGGAGTAATTTTTTCTAATCTTTTTATCCGTTTATTCATTTTATTAAATAATCCAAAAACTAGTTGAGAAGAAAAATTATCTGTTCGTTGAGGTATAAAATCGGAAGTATTTAGATAATCACTTATTTCAAGGAAAGTATATCCATTCATTCTCATATTTTTAATGACTTCATACTTTTCTTCTTGTTTCTTTGATAAAGGAAGAACCCAAAACAAAGGAGAGGTGATTTCTACTGTACAAGTAAAAAACACCTCTCCTATATTTTTGATTAAATACCCCCTATCAGGATTATTCCACTGTAACTGATTTTGCCAAATTTCTCGGCTGATCTACATTTTTATTCAACATTACTGCAATATGATAAGACAACAATTGAAAAGGAATTGTAGTTAACAAAGGGGTCAGCGCTTCTTCCGTTTCTGGAATTTCAATTACATGATCTGCAATTTCTTTTACTTGCGTATCACCTTCTGTAACAATGGCTATGATTTTACCAGATCTAGATTTAATTTCTTGAATATTACTTACAACTTTTTCGTAATGACCTTTATTTGTTGCAATCACAAAAATCGGCATATTTTCGTCAATTAAAGCAATTGGACCATGTTTCATTTCTGCTGCAGGATAGCCTTCTGCGTGAATATAAGAAATCTCTTTTAATTTTAAAGCACCTTCTAATGCCACCGGAAAATTGAACCCTCTCCCTAAATATAAGCAGTTTTTTGCATCTTTATAAACAGCGGCAATTTCTTTTACTTTATCTTCTATCTTTAATAGGTTTTCAATTTTCTTCGGTATTAATTTCATTTCCTGCATGAATGCTCTCAGTTCTGGTTTAGAAATCTCTCCTTTTTTAGAGGCTAATTTTAACGCAATTAATGTTAAAACCGTAATTTGTGTTGTAAAAGCTTTTGTTGAGGCAACTCCAATTTCTGGTCCTGCATGCGTATATGCCCCTGCATCCGTCTCTCTGGCAATAGAAGACCCTACAACATTACAAATACCAAAAACAAAAGCTCCTTTTGATTTTGCTAATTTTATTGCTGCTAAGGTATCTGCTGTTTCACCAGATTGTGAAATTGCAATAATTACATCCTTTGAGGTAATAATTGGGTTTCTATATCTAAACTCCGATGCATATTCTACCTCCACAGGAATCCGAGCCTTATCTTCAATAAGATATTCTCCCACTAAACCAGCGTGCCAAGAAGTGCCGCAAGCGATAATAATTATTCGATCTGCATTCAAGAATTTATTGATATGATCATCTATACCCGCCATTCTTATAATACCCTCATCTGCTAACATCCTTCCACGATAGGTATCTACAATTGCTTTTGGTTGTTCGTGAATTTCCTTTAGCATAAAGTGATCATAACCACCTTTTTCTATTTGATCTAAACTTATTTTTAATTCTTGAATGGTAGCCTCTACTAAAGAATCATCCTTTATTTTACGAATTTTAATTTCTTTATGTAATTTAATGATTGCCATTTCTTCATCTTCTAAATAAATGGCATCTTTTGTGTACTCGATAAAAGGAGAAGCATCTGAAGCTACAAAAAATTCAGAATTATCTTTACCAACCCCAATCGCAATAGGACTTCCCAAGCGTGCAATAATTATTTCATTTGGTTTAGTTTTATCAAAAACAGAAATAGCGTAAGCTCCAATAACATTATTTAAAGCCAATTGAACCGCTTTCCCTAGTTTGCAGCCTTCTTGTTTTTTAACCTCTTCAATTAAATTTACTAGAACCTCTGTATCTGTATCACTCTTAAAACAGTATCCTCTTGAAACTAATTCTTTTCTAAGAGCGTCATAGTTTTCTATAATTCCGTTATGAACAATTACTAAATTACCAGATTGTGAAGAATGAGGATGTGAATTTACATCATTTGGAACACCGTGAGTTGCCCAACGTGTATGACCTATTCCTATTTTACCAACTTTTCTTTGCGCTTCTTTATTTGTGATAGCTTCTAAATCAGAAACTTTTCCTTTGGTTTTTGAAAGTTGAATGTTTTCACCATCAAACATCATTATACCAGAACTGTCATACCCTCTATATTCTAATCTTTTTAATCCATTTATTACAATAGGGTACGCATCTCTGTAACCTATATAACCTGTTATTCCACACATAGCAATTGTTTCTTGGAGTTGATTACTTAATTATTTTTTGTGTAAGATATTTTTAACTGCGCTTTGTTAACTCCATTGGCTGCTTTATCTCCATTTAATAAGAGTACAGATCTTGGATTCCAATTATATGTTTTAACATTGACTTCTAGCGGTCCAGTGCTACTTGTTGGTACATCTGTAATGGTGTTAAATACCTTTAGTTCTAATGTTGAAATATCATCAATAGAGCCATTGAGTACACCAGAAATATAATCTGTAATTTTAAAGTTATAACTCTCTGGTTTTTCTTCTTCACCTAAAAATAAATTTCCTCCGAAATATGGAGACTCTGTATAAGAATCTTCAATATGGGTTGGTGTTATTTTACCGTTATCTTCAATGTTTTTGTAAATTATTAATTTTTGTGGTAAAATATTCGCATCTGAACTTGTTGTTTCATTCACTTTAAAAGTTAATGAAGCATCGTTTACTAAAAGACCTGACTCGTCAATACTACTGCCTTTGATAGATGCTAGTTCTTGTAAGTCTAGAAAACCATCATTATTTGCATCCTTATCTTCGTATTCTAAAATAGCATCTGACGGATTCTCTACTTTTAATGCGGCCAAATTAACACCTAAAATTTTAATTGTTGCGGAAGAACCTGCAGTACCTTGTATTACAAAGTTTTCATTTGGTGTTGGTATAGATGCAGAAGACATCTTATAAGTACTATTTCTATTATTGGATAAATTAAAACTATATGTTTCAGTGTTATTTTCTGTAACAACACTGCCTTCTAAAATAGTTCTAGAATATAAAAAATCTATGGAAGGTGTTGGTGAAGCTGCTAAATTAAAAGGAACTAAAGAACCATCTGTTCCTTTTGTTTTCAATATAATTCCTCTAAAATAATTTTGAAACTCGGTAGATGATAAAAATTCAGCATCTTCAAATTTATCCCAGAATAAGCGCTTCATTTCATCTAAATCTAATGGAATCGCCAAAAAAGGAGCAACCAAAGCATCTCCATCAGCAAGCCTTAAAGTATCTTGAACAACTGTTACACTGTTAACGTCTAAACTTCTATCAAATCTATCAAAGTAAAAAACAGTATCTGTAGCACTTGGCATAAATGTAAAACCAGTAGCAGCTGTTAATAACTCTTGCTCCTCATAAATAAAATCTGACGAAAATGAATTTGCCTTCGAAGGGTCTGAAGGATTTAACTCATTTATAAAAGTTCCGTTTCTATAAACTTCTAATTTAGTTGGTATAGAAGAATCTCCTAATATTGAGTCTAATCTAAAATTCAGATTACCATTAGAATTAGTACTTTCAAAAACAGACGTATAAGGTAATTTTAAAATTACCTTATCTAAATTATAAATGGTATCACCGTCTAAAACAACTTCGCTAGTTTTTAAACCAGAGGGTAGATTTAATTGAGAAACAAAACCTGCTTCAATTTTTTCTGCGTAAGGTTTATTATATACTCCTAGCCAGTATTCGCCTAAAAGACCTACACCAATATTATCTGCTCTAACAGATGTTATATTATTTTGTGTAATTTCTAAATCTAAAACAACGTCTCCTGTAGAAAACTTGGTATTACTTACAACACCACTACCTATATCTGTAAAATCTTCTTCGCATGAAACTAGACCAGATAAAACCAAAAATAAAACACCAAAATAGGTGCTTTTTCTATAAATATTTTTCACTATAAAATAATTAGTTAATTAGCTGAGACTAAATCAGCATAAAAATTTAAATAACTTTCTTTAAAATTCTCTTCTTGAAACCCTAAAACAGGCAACTTCTTTTCTTCAATAAAAGAAGTTAATTCTTCGGAGATCTCTTCACTACCGTGAATAACTGCGTCAGAATTTTCAATAGCACTTTTTAATATATTTGTATGATTAGGTATATTAATTGTTGCTGTTTTTTTATTGTTATCAACATCAAACTTTACTTTATCAGCTAAATCTTTACTTAAAATTCCTTCATAAGAATTATTGTAGATCGAGGTTATAATTTTACTCTCTGTAAACAACGGTTCATCATTATAAAACTCTCTTAAATAAAGAGGCAATAAGGAAGCCATCCAACCATGAACATGAATAATATCTGGAGCCCAATTTAACTTTTTCACGGTCTCTACAACACCTTTTGCAAAAAAGATTGCGCGCTCATCATTATCTTCAAATAAGGCATTATCTTCATCTGTGAAAACAGCTTTTCTTTTAAAGTATTCTTCGTTATCTATGAAATAAACTTGCATTCTTTCTTTTGGTATCGAAGCCACCTTAATTATCAATGGCATATCCATATCATTTACAACTAGGTTCATTCCAGAAAGACGAATAACTTCATGTAATTGATGTCTTCGTTCATTTATAACGCCATATCTTGGCATAAAAATTCTGGTTTGTAATCCTTTAGAATGTGCGTTTTTTGCAGCATTAAATGCAGTTAACGATAGTTCTGTTTCGGGCAAGTAGGGCACTACTTCAGACGAAACAAATAAAATTCTCTTGTCCTTCATTAAATCAAACTCTTTTATGAGAATGGCAAAAATACAAATTATTCTGCTAATATCGTGTTAAAATGGTAAGTTTGCACACTTTACCAATATTTTTAGAATGAGAATTTTCAACAACAAAAAAGACCTAAAAGACTGTCTTTTAGAGTACAAAAGGAGCAAAAAAACCATTGGTTTTGTGCCAACTATGGGGGCATTACATCAAGGTCATTTGTCTTTAATTAAAGAAGCAAAGAGAACAAACAATATTGTGGTGGTAAGTATTTTCGTAAATCCCACCCAATTTGATAATGTTGAGGACTTAAAAAAATACCCAAAAACTATAGAAAACGATATCAAATTACTAGCATCTGTTTCTTGTGATGTTTTATTTTCGCCCGCTGTAGAAGAAATTTATTCGAAAAACGTAGTTTCAGAAAAATTAGACTTTGATGGTTTAGAGCATCAAATGGAGGGGAAATTTAGAGATGGCCATTTTAATGGAGTTGGAACCGTTGTAAAAACATTTTTTAAAATTATTGAGCCCAATAGCGCTTATTTTGGGCAAAAAGATTTTCAGCAGCTACAAATTATCAAAAAAATGGTGCAAAAAAACAAGCTAGATGTAAAGGTGGAAGGCTGCCAAATTTTCAGAGAAAAAGATGGTTTAGCAATGAGTTCTAGAAACTCTAGATTGTCTCATGAAAGTAGAGAAATTGCCCCTTTTATTTACAAAATACTTGAAAAAGTTAAAGATAAATTTGAGACAAAAAGTATTGCTGAAATTAATGAATGGGTAGAAAATAAATTTGAGAAACAACATTTATTAAAATTAGAATATTTTATAATTGCTGATGAAAAAACACTAAAAACACCAAAAAAGAAAGATACTAATAAAAAATATAGAGCTTTTATTGCTGTTTTTGCAGGAGAAATAAGATTGATAGATAACATTCATTTAGAATAATAATAATTAAAAAAAGTACTATTTTTGTCGGATGTTAGTACAAGTTGTAAAATCTAAAATCCACCGTGTAAAAGTTACAGGTGCAGATTTAAATTATATCGGAAGTATAACCATAGATGAAGATCTAATGGAAGCTGCCAATATTATTGAAGGTGAACGCGTTCAAATTGTAAATAATAATAATGGTGAACGTTTAGAAACATATGCAATTCCTGGACCAAGAGGAAGTGGCGAAATTACCTTAAATGGAGCTGCTGCAAGAAAAGTGGCAAAAGGAGATGTTTTAATTTTGATTGTTTACTGTTTTATGGAGCTTGAAGAAGCTAAAAAATTTAAACCCTCCTTGGTTTTTCCTAACGAAAAAGATAACACACTTACGTAATTTTGAATATTAAAAAGATTTTAAAAATTCTATTACCTCTGGCTTTTGGAGGTTTTTTAGTTTGGTACTCTTTGTCTGACATTTCATTGGAAACCTTAGGGAAATATTTTAAAGAAGCAAATTATAGTTGGATTTTACTTGGTCTTTTCTTCGGCGTTTTAAGCCATTTATCTAGAGCTTACAGGTGGAAGTTTATGCTAGAGCCACTAGGTTTTAAACCTAAATTTGTAAATAGTGTTTTAGCAGTTCTAGTAGGTTATTTAGTAAATTTAGCATTGCCAAGAGCAGGTGAAATTTCTAGAGCAACAGTGATGTCTAACTACGAAAAAATTCCGTTTGAAAAAGGTTTTGGTACTATTGTAGCAGAACGTATTGCAGATTTAATAATGATGTTAATCTTTATTGCATTCACACTTTTTGTTCAATTTGATTTTATTTATGAATTATTAAGTAAAAATTTCGATCCAATAAAAATAGGTATTGGAATACCCGTTTTAATTATTGGCTTTTTTATTTTTAGATTTTTCGTTAACAAAGCTACCTCCGGGTTTTTATTAAAAATTAAAACTTTTGTTACGGGTTTAATTGAAGGCGTTACAAGCATTTTTAAAATGAAAAATAAATGGGCTTTTATTTTTCATACCATTTTTATTTGGGCAATGTACGTGGCTATGTTTTGGTCCATGGTTCCTGCAATTGAAGGTTTAGAGATTCCTTTTGGTGGTATTTTAATCGGTTTTATTGCAGGTGGTTTTGCTATTGCAGCAACAAACGGTGGTATTGGTTTGTACCCAATTGCTGTTGCTGGCGCTTTGGCTTTATTTGATATTCCTACAGAAACTGCAACCGCTTTTGGTTGGATTATATGGACCGCACAAACAGCTATGATTGTAGTTTTTGGTGGTTTAGCATTTTTACTCCTACCCATTTACAATAAGAATAAGTAATTTTTTGGCGTTTCCATAGGTCGCACTTTCCATTATATCTTTTTACAGAACAAAGTAAAAAGGATGCCATTTCAATCGCTAACGCAACTATTTGCCAACTTTAAGCATCGCTTACTTGTAAAAGACTTTTTAAAAGACAAATCTCAAGATTACTTTGTAACTTTGAACTTTAAAACTTAGAACCTATTTTAAATGGCCAAAATCAAAACAACTTTTTTCTGTCAGAATTGTGGCACCCAACATGCAAAATGGGTGGGACAATGCGGTGCTTGTAAAGAATGGAACACCATTGTTGAAGAAATAGTTCAGAAAGAAGAAAAACGAGTTTGGAAACAAGCTACAACAGCAAAACAAACGGTAAACAAACCCTTAAAAATTGCTGATATTCAATTGAATCCAGAAGAAAGAGTTGTAACCAATAACATCGAATTAGACACTGTTTTAGGGGGCGGATTGGTTAAAGGTTCTGTAACCCTTTTAGGGGGCGAACCTGGTATCGGAAAATCTACTTTACTATTGCAAGTTGCCTTAAATATTCACCAGAAAGTATTGTATGTTTCAGGAGAAGAGAGTCAGTCTCAAATAAAAATGAGGGCAGACCGGTTAGAAGCAAAAAACTCTAATTGCTTAATTCTTACAGAAACCAACACACAAAAAATCTTTAAAAATATAGAAGAAACAGAACCTGATGTTTTAGTAATAGATTCTATACAAACCCTGCACACAAATAATATAGAAGCTTCTCCCGGGAGTGTTTCTCAAATAAGAGAAACCGCCGCAGAATTGATAAAATTTGCCAAAGAAACGGCTACTCCGGTTTTATTAATTGGGCATATTAATAAAGATGGAAACATTGCTGGTCCAAAAATTTTAGAACACATGGTAGATGTTGTTTTACAGTTTGAAGGTGATAGGAATCATACTTACCGAATTTTACGCTCTCAAAAAAACAGATTTGGCTCTACTTCTGAATTAGGTATTTACGAAATGCTTTCAACCGGATTAAGAGAAATTTCAAATCCGTCTGAAATACTAATTTCTAAAAAAGACAACGATTTAAGCGGCACCGCAATTGCATCTACCTTAGAAGGTGTTAGACCGTTAATGATAGAAATACAAGCATTAGTTTCTACTGCAGTTTACGGGACGCCACAGCGCTCTACAACAGGTTATAATTTAAAACGACTAAACATGATTTTAGCCGTTTTAGAAAAACGAGCAGGTTTTAAATTAGGCGCCAAAGATGTGTTTTTGAATATTACTGGAGGTATAAATGTAGACGATCCTGCAATAGATTTAGCGGTTGTTGCAGCTATTTTATCATCTAACCAAGACGTTGCTATTAACCCAAATGTATGTTTTGCGGCAGAGGTTGGTTTGGCTGGAGAAATAAGACCTGTTTCTAAAATAGATCAACGAATTTTAGAAGCAGAAAAACTGGGTTACAAAACTTTAGTAGCCTCGAAATACAACAAAATTGTCTCTAAAAACCACGGTATTAAATTAGTTTTAGTTGGTAAAATTGAAGAAGCTTTCGCCTCTTTATTTGCTTAATATTTCTGTTTCTAAATTTCTAGGAATACCAATTTGATAAAAACAACTTTATTCTAATAGGTACTTTCACTTTTGTCATTCTTTTTAAAACAAGAGTACAAATTGACTTTAAAAAACGATAACGTCCTAGACAAAAAACAGCTAAACCGAAAAAATCTTCGACAAGCTTAGACAGACAATTGTTAGCCTAATTGTAATTGGTAAAAATAAAAAACATCCTGTTTACAACATTTCTAACTACATAGGAATTATAAAAAAACTTAAATTCAAAATAAAAAAACCGAGCATTACTGCTCGGTTTTCATCAATTATATGAAGTTATAAATTACACATCAAAAAACCTAGTATGCAATTTTATTTCTTATTTGCAATTTTTATATACTTATCTAAAGCCATCGTCATTGAGGGCGTTTCTGGAGAAGGTGCTTGAATTTCACATTTTAAACCAGCTTCTGTTGCAGCCTTTACAGTAGAATTACCAAAAGCAGCAATTCTAGTACTATTTTGTTTGAACTCTGGAAAGTTTTGAAATAAAGATTCAATTCCAGAAGGACTAAAAAACACTAAAACATCATAGAGTACATTCTCTAAATCAGACAAATCACTTACAACGGTTCTATATAAGTCTAAACGAGTCCATTTTATGCTTAACTTATCTAACTCTTCAGGAACTAATGGTTTTAACTTATCTGAAGATGGTAACAAGAAACTCTCTGTTTTGTGCTTCTTAATTAACTTTGTTAAATCAAGAAAAGTTCTACTACCAACATAAATTTTACGTTTTCTGTAGACTACATATTTCTGCAAATAATAAGCAACAGCTTCAGACTGACAGAAGTATTTCATATCATCTGGCACTTTAAAACGCATTTCTTCAGCAATTTTAAAAAAGTAATCTACTGCATTTCTACTTGTTAAAATAATAGCAGTATACTCTTTAAAATCAATTTTCTTGTTTCTGATTTCCTTTACAGCAATACCTTCTACGTGAATAAAAGATCTAAAGTCTATCTTTACTTTTTGTCTATCCGACAGGTCAAAATAAGGAGATGTTTCTGTCTTTGGTGGAGGTTGCGATACTAAGATCGTTTTCACTTTCATACGCTCTTTTTTTAATTTAAATTATAAATTTAAACAATGTTAATAGCGGTGCTATTTCGAAGGCGCAAATGTACAAAATAAAATAAAACAACTCGCTAAATACCAGCTTTTTGTTATTCGTCAATAGAAAGAGGCATCTTAAGAAAAAGAATCCCAAAGTAATAAATGTAAAACTTAAGTAATTTAAAGGGCTAAAATGAAATAAGATGCAGAAAGCTAGGAGAAAAAAACTAATAGAATAAAGGTAACTAAATTTACAAACTAAATAAAAACGAACTTGTTTTTTTATTAAAAGAAGATTTGCAAAAGCAAATTCAAGGCATCTTTTAATTATTAAATAACTAAAAACAAGTTTTAAAACAGAAAGAAAAGAAGAAAAAGTAAGCGAAAAATCTACATTTATTTCTGAAACAAGTAAGCTAATAGTAAGCGCCAAAACCATGGCTGAAAAAACAAATAATAAACTATAAAAAGAGCTAAAAAAAGAAGTGTCTTCTTCAGCCTCAACTTCTATAAAACCTTTATTAAATAACGCAAAAACATACCCTTTTAATTTTTCTGCATCTATTATTTTTAAGACCGCAATAATTACAAATAGAGACATCAAAACAGGGAGAATCCAATTTGTACTTGTTACTATTTTGTCTAATGCTTCCACTTTTTTTTTCTTAATTATATCAATCCAAAATTAGTAATTAAAAGTTTATATTTGTATCCTTACGTCGTGAAATTTCATTTATGTCCGATACGCTAGTTATCATTCCCACTTACAACGAAAAAGAAAACATAGAAGCCCTTATTAGAGCTGTGTTTAAGGAAGAAAAAATATTTCATATTTTAGTTGTTGATGATAATTCTCCTGACGGAACCTCAATAATCGTAGAAAAATTAATAGCAGCATTTCCAAACCAACTTTTTATAGGAAAAAGAAAAGGTAAAAATGGTTTAGGAACTGCATATATTCATGGTTTTAAATGGGCTTTGGCTAGAAAATATGATTATATCATAGAAATGGATGCAGATTTTTCTCACAATCCGAAAGACCTAGTTCGTTTATGCAATGCATGCGCAAATGAAGAAGGAGATGTAGTTGTAGGATCTAGATACGTAGACAATAAAGTAAACGTAGTAAATTGGGATATTAAGCGATTATTGCTTTCTTATTTTGCCTCAAAATACGTGCGTTTTATTACAAGAATTCCTATTTTTGACACGACTGCTGGTTTTGTTTGCTGGAAACGTAAAGTTTTAGAAACAATAGATTTAGATAAAATTAGATTTGTGGGATATGCTTTTCAAATTGAAATGAAATTTAAAGCTTGGAAACATAAATTCAAGATAAAAGAAGTCTCTGTAGTCTTTACGGATAGAGATTTAGGCGTTTCTAAAATGAGTGGAAACATCATTGCTGAAGCATTATTTGGTGTTATAAAAATGAAATTAAAAGGATTGCCTAAATAACCATATTAATGAATACTATTTCTATTAGAACAGCAAATTTAGAGGACCTAGAAACTTTGTTAGCCTTTGAGCAAGGTGTTGTAGCGGCAGAAAAGCCTTTAGACACTTTTTTAGGGAACGGTAAATTAACTTATTACGATATTCCTGAACTGATTACTGATAAGAATACGCACTTCATTGTTGCTGTTTCTAATAAAGAGTTAGTGGGTTCTGGCTATATAAAAATAGCGGACTCTAATAGTTACCACAAAAACCCAAAACATGGTTATATTGGTTTTATATTCGTAAAACCATCTTTTAGAGGAAAAAAAATTAGCACTGTTGTCTTAGAATCTTTAAAGAGTTGGGCAAAGGAAAAAGACTTAAAAGAATTAAGATTAGATGTCTATAGCAATAATTCTAACGCTATAAAATCTTACGACAGTTTTGGATTTACAAAGAGTTTAGTGAACATGAGAATTGATATTTAAAAAGAAGAAATGACAAGATCAACTTTAATAAAAAACGCAACAATAGTAAACGAAAACAAAGTTTTTAAAGGCGATGTGCTCATTGAAAACGAAATAATAATAGCAATTTCTTCAGAGATTACTCCAACTAAAAATGTTGAAGTTATTGATGCAAATGGCCGTTATTTAATTCCTGGTTTTATCGACGATCAAGTGCATTTTAGAGAACCTGGTTTAACACATAAAGCTAGTATTGCAACTGAAAGTAGAGCTGCAATTGCTGGTGGAATTACTACATTCATAGAAATGCCAAATACGGTGCCTCAGGCTGTAACTCAAAATTTATTGGAAGATAAATTTAAAATTGCAGCAAAGGATTCTTACGCAAACTATTCCTTTATGTTTGGTGGAACAAATAATAATTTAGAAGAGTTGCTAAAAACAGATCCAAAAAAAGTAGCAGGAATTAAATTGTTTTTAGGTTCTTCTACTGGAGATATGTTGGTAGATAATCAAGAGGTTCTAGAAAAAATATTTTCATCAACAAAAAT
>ENA-ORXF01000987-ORXF01000987.1-marine-metagenome-genome-assembly--contig:-NODE-987-length-19126-cov-4.844559_pt1 | contig 19126 bp, 14 predicted proteins | sample MGYA00237864_ERZ511476 | MGnify/ENA primary metagenome ERZ511476 (study PRJEB26306, sample SAMN06343908) | marine metagenome | isolation source: coastal waters | place: Atlantic Ocean: West Antarctic...
GCCTTCTGCAACCACTACAATACTAGACGATTTACCTGTTCTTCTGCTCTTTTTAAGAGATTCTAACATTCTATCTAAACCTAAGTCTTCTTCTGGTATTAAAATCTCTTCTGCTCCTGCTCCTACTCCTGCGTTTAAGGCAATAAAACCGGCATCTCTTCCCATTACTTCAACAAAGAATAACCTGTTGTGTGAAGACGCAGTGTCTCTAATTTTATCTATTGCTTCTACAGCAGTATTTAAAGCCGTATCATATCCAATGGTGTGCGATGTTCCAAAAATATCATTGTCAATAGTTCCAGGAATTCCTATAATAGGAAACTTAAACTCTTCATTAAAAATAACTGCTCCCGTAAAAGAACCATCTCCACCAATGACTACCATGGCTTCAATATCATTTTCTTTCAGGTGTTCGTATGCTTTTGCTCTGCCTTCTTTAGTTCTAAATTCTTTTGACCTCGCAGATTTTAAAACAGTACCGCCTTTGTTAATAATATTATTAACACTTCTTGCGGTTAACGCTACAAAATCTCCTTCAATAAGACCTTCATAACCTCTATATATACCTACACAACTTACACTGTAATAGGCACATGCTCTTACTACAGATCTTATTGCTGCATTCATCCCTGGAGCGTCTCCACCAGAAGTCATGACTGCTATTTTTTTAATTTTCTTCATATATTATAATGTAAAACTACTGCTTTTTAAGCGTTTAAATAAAAAAATCTACGAAATCGTTTTAGCCTATTTCCCCTTTATTCTAAAGGAATTCTAAATGAGTATTATTCAATATTTACTGTAATTATTGAAAGAGGTTTCAGTTTATCTAAAATAAATTTTATGGCTCTGGCACACTACAGTCCTTTTTACTTATTTTTTAAAGGATACTGGTTAATTACCGCTAAAATCTTCTTTTCCCTTAATTTTTGTAGTATCTTTTTCTAAGGACTCCTTAATTTTTAACTGCCTTTTTTTCTTAAGACCTAACTTCTCCATCAACCCTTTTAAAGTATTAAAGTTTACCTGATAAGACAACCCAAGCCCCTGCGTATACCCTTGGTCTTCTGTTGTATATTGAATTTCATTTTGTCTGTTAAAGATAACACCTCTAAAATTACCTTCCTTATTTAGCAACACCTCTACTTTTACCTCACCTACAACACTAGATTGAGTTTGTGCGCCAATAGGAACCCCTACTTTTCCATTAATAATTACGTTATCACCTACTTTGGTGCTTACAGATAAATCTACTTGGTTGTCTATATTCAATCGGTCTAAATCGCTGTTATTTTGTCCTTGCTGATAATCTACACCTAATTGAAATTTACTATCTGGAGTATTTAAAAGGCTAGAAAAAGCAGAAGCAATAGCACTTGAAGCGGTACTGGTTATTTGGTCTGTAGCATTAAAGTTTACTTTATCTGGATTTACAAAGTTGCCAAAAGCTAAAAGTGATATAAACTGCGTTGTTTTTTCATTGACATTGTTATCATTTAGAATAAACTCTAACTCATTTGCAATTGTTGGATCTACATTTGTTAATTGAATGTCTAACTCTTGTTTAGAGTTGAATAAACCTCCAGTAATTCTTGCTACTAAATCTACTTCTATATTTCTGTTAGAATTAAAATTCTCTAGCAAAACACCCGGATTTGCTTTTGCCTTATAAACGGCAGCTACCTCTAAATTTGCATCTGCAGGATTTCCGTTCCAAGAAACAGTTCCTCCTTTTTGAATAACAAAAGGTTTGTTTACAAAACCACCATACTTAAAGTCATAAACTCCACTATCAACCACATAATCTCCAAACATATTAAATTTACCCCTGGTATTTATTTCTATTTGTAGGTTTCCAGCACCTCTTCCAGATAATTGACTTCCATATTCCTCATCAATTACAACTTGCGCAACTGCATCTTTTGTAACTTCTAAATTTATATTTAAAGTAAGGCCTTTTAAAGCCTCTAAAGCGATTTCTTTTTGACGTTCTTTTACTAAAGTTGCATCCGATTTAAAGTGAATAAGACTGAAACTGTCTACCGTTTCAATGTCTTTTAAAGGAACCACAAAAATAGTTCTTGGCATTGTTTTCGCGTTAATCTCTATTGTTAAACGATCTGTTAAACCAAAAATATCTGCAGACCCATCTATAAAAGCAGTGCCATAATACTGTGCTTCTTCTTTATTTTCTGTATTTAAAACCATTAGATTGTCACTCTCTATATTCAATCTTAAAAACCATTGTTTAAAATTAAAGTGAGAAATTTCTCCTTTTAAGGTTCCTTTTGTATTATTTTTTGTGTCTCGCAGTTTAAAATCTTCTAAAATAAAAGATTGTTCTAATAAAAGCAAAACAGCTTCTCCTTCAAAATTATAATCTACATTTAAGTATGGAAACTTTAAACCCGCATTTTTAAGTCGCAATTCACCATCCATATCGGGGTTGCTTACAAGACCTTTTAGCGTAAAATCTCCTGTTGCCGTTCCTCTTAAAGAAGATAAAACATCTTTTCCTAAAGGACTAAATGCATTCAATTTAAATTCTTCTAAAAATACATCTAAATCGATAATTGGTCTTTCTTCTGAAAAATCTAGCGTACCCGTTGCAGAAATACTTTTAACATCTTTACTTTCTATAGATAAATCTGCACTGTATTTCTTGTAAGAATTTTCTCCTTTAATATTTAGAACTAAATCACCTTGGTTAAAGTTGTTCACTTCAAAATCTGCTATCTTTAAAGAGCCCTCTGGGGCATAAACGCCTTCTTTTTGCACAAAGTCTAGATGACCAGAAAGCGCACCTTTTAAGGCCAAACTATCTATTTTAGGTAAAAAACTTTGCAGTTGTACTTTCGTGAAATCAGCAAGCAGCACCTTTTCTTCTGTTCCTTTTAAACTGCCTATAAATTCAATTTTTTGTACTCCTGAAACCAATTTAAACTGACTAAAATTAAATTCATTCGTTTTTAAATCAAATGTAATCTTGTCCGTATTTTTTTTATCTGGATTAATGTTCCATGTATTTTCTTTAAATACAAAAGATGATTTTTCGAACCCTACAACAGATTTTCCGTCCGAATTAAACGTATAGAAAAAATCGAGATTAAAATCTTCATTTTTTTTATTTCCTCCTTTAAAAATCGACTTAAAATATAAAGTATCGTTCTCTGTTCTGTTTAATAGATTTAGTTTAGATACATTATAGTAGGCTGTATTTACTTCATCTGCGGTTAAAGAAGTATTGTATAATAAGTTTTTATTGTCCGTCCTTAAAGAAATAACTTTTACCTCGGTGCCGTAAGCATCTATTTTGGGCGAATTAAAACTTAGTCGAAACAAGTCTTCATCTGCATTTATTTTTCCTTTTATTTTTGTTTCATCATCTATAAAAACCTTTGGAAAAAAAACATTTACAATTTGATTATAAACTGTAAAATTGAAATCTAAATATTGATTGGCTGCAACCTTATAAGGTTTATAATTGGTGTAAATACTACCCAACGCATTTTGGGCGACTTTTGGCAATTCAGAAAATGAAAAGTTACCTCTAATAAAACCATTCACAATATCATTAGAAGCAACGTCTATGACCTTTTTATTCTCTTTTAAGGAAGATGTAACAACAAACTCTTTGAAACGATACTCTTCTAATTGATTTGTGTAGAAAACATTTTTAAAAATTGCTACGCCTACAATATCATCAAATGTATTCCCTTCTATATCTAGCTGTACAATCCCTTTTACTACAGAAACAGTGTCTCTTTTGAAAAGATTGGTTTCTTTTAAGTTTAAATACGAAACCTCAGATTTAAAATCGAACTTATGTACTTCAGAAGATAAATCTGCCAAACCATTAAATTTCATTTTAAAGTTCGCATCATCAATTACCAAATCCCCATCAAACTTATTGTTCTGATATTGACCGTTTGCAACAATGTTTTGATAAGTATAACCTTTAATATTCAGCTCAGAAACGGTTCCTAAAAACTTAGTGTTAATGTTATTTAATGTAAAACCTCTTCCGTCTACAGCACCCTTTAAGGATACTTTTCCAAAAACAGGATTGTTTAAAAAAGCACCCATATTAAAGTTAATAAGCTGTATGTCTCCTGAATAAGAAGCAGTATCAATCTCATCTATATTATTAATTTGTAAATCTGAGATCACAACACCTATTTGAGATTTTATGACCACCTTCGCTTTCATTGCAGAAGGTGCTATGTTTATTTTACCTTGAATCTTAAACTGCCCAAGTTTACCCAACTCTGAAGGCAAATTTTTATCTAATAGATTCGGTAATATGTTTTTTAGTTCAGCATATGTTGCTGTTAGGTCTTTTAAATCTCCTTTAAAAGCAAAACCTCTTTCTGTGTTCACAGCATTTTTAAACCCTAAATTCCCATCTAATCTAATTCCTTTTTTTGTTGAAAGCTTTAAGTCATTCAGCTTAAAATTATTTAACGGACCTTGCATCTTGCCAGAAAAATAAATTAAATCTTCTCCGTTTAACTCTTTATAAAACTTCTTTAAATCTGAAATTTTTAACCTGCCTTTTTTAAAAGCTGCTGTTATTAAAACTTTATTATTAAAGTCAGATAAGCCTTCGCTGTTGTAGTTGAAAACAATGTCTGCAGTTAAACTAGAGTTTTCAGTTTCTAATCGAGTGGCATCAAACCTCATGGCCGTTTCCGTAAACTTATAATCCGTTGTTAAATTGGTTACTTGCAACCCTTGGTTTGTTTTAAAATACAAACCTCTGGTATTTAAAGATACGTCAGCACCAAGAATGACCATTTCTTGAACATTTCCTCCTGTATTTGTTGCAGAAAAACTTAACGGATTTTCATTATTCTCGTTGCTTATTCTTACATCTAAATGCTGAACATATATATTGTCTGCTTTTAAAGTAAACGGAGCTAAAGAATCTTTTGGTGTATCCTTTTTAAAACTGTTGATAAAAACAGCCATATTGCTACTACTTTCGCCTTTATAGGTTTTCAAGAAATAGAAACCATCTTCTAAAGTAATGGCGTCAAATAATAAGTTGTTATTAAAAACTTTTTTTGCGCTTAACAAAGAAGTACTTAGTTTTTTTACAAAGATTAAAGTGTCTTTATGATGGTCTCTTATTTGTACCTCTTTTAATACAATACTTCCCAAAAAAGATAAGTTTACTTTACCTACGCTTATATCTGAACCAAACTCTTTATTTATTCTTTGGGTTGCATAAGCTCCTATCTTTGTTTGCACAGCAGATGTAGAAAGTAAAATACTTACAAATAGCAGAAAGAGCATACCATACCCAACCCATTTTAATATTTTTTTTGCTAAGTTTTTAATGACCAATTGTTTTCGTATTATTCACAATATTTAAAGAAAAGTAATCAAAAATATTGCCACATATTACAAATAACGTGCAATTTTAACAAAGAATTAAATTTCTATTCTTAAAAAGGGAAAATCAACCTAAAATTATACCTAATTTCGCTGAAAATAGATTTTATCTCAACCATGAAAACACCCATTTATATTTTAGGTATAGAATCTTCTTGTGATGATACGAGCGCCTCTGTAATTTGTGATGGCAAAGTAGTAAGCAATATTGTTGCCAACCAAGAAGTACATGCTCAATATGGTGGTGTAGTGCCAGAATTAGCCTCTAGAGCGCATCAACAAAACATAGTACCTGTTGTGCAACAAGCTTTAGAACAAGCAAATATTACAAAAGACAAGTTAGCTGCTATTGCCTTTACACGTGGCCCGGGTTTAATGGGTTCTTTGTTAGTAGGTACCTCTTTTGCAAAATCTTTGGCTTTGGGCTTAGACATACCGCTACTAGATGTAAACCACATGCAAGCGCATATTTTGGCGCACTTTATAGAGGAGGAAGATCATAAAATTCCGTCTTTTCCTTTTATCTGTCTTACCATTAGTGGTGGCCATACCCAAATTGTTAAAGTTACCGATCATTTTAAAATGGAAATTTTAGGCGAAACTATAGATGATGCTGTTGGTGAAGCTTTTGATAAATCTGCAAAAATTTTAGGATTAAAGTATCCAGGTGGCCCCTTAATAGACCTGCATGCAAAATCAGGAAATCCGAAAGCCTTTCCTTTTACAAAACCAAAAGTAGGCGATTTAGACTTTAGTTTTAGTGGCTTAAAAACGGGCATTCTTTACTTTATTCAAAAGCAACAAAGAATAAACCCTAATTTTATTGAAGAGAATCTAAACGATATCTGCGCATCTATACAATATACCATTGTAGAAATTTTAATGGAGAAGTTAAAGAATGCGGTAAAACAAACCAACATCAAACACATCGCTATTGCCGGTGGTGTTTCCGCTAATTCTGAAATTAGAGCGCGGTTAAAATTAGCAGAAAAACATTTTGGCTGGACAACCTACATCCCGAAATTCGAATATACAACAGACAACGCAGCAATGATAGCCATTACTGGATATTTAAAGTATCTAAATAAAGACTACGCAGCCATTTCTGTAACTGCACAAGCCCGCTTAAAAGTTACCGAATAATTTTTTCTTAACGATCCTTTTTTAATGAAGAACTTTAAAAACAGCCTTTTATTCAACATTTCCTATTTCTTTTTGTGGATTGGTTACTTTATTTATGCCCGGTTATTTTTCCTTTTATTTTATTTTGATAAAACAAAAGAATTAGAGTTCTCTACGATCTTAAAAACCTTTTTATACGGTATTCAATTAGATGCTTCTTTTAGCGCATACCTCTGTGTAATTCCTTTTTTATTAATTGCATCCTCACTATTTATCAGTTCTAAAAAGATTGGAAATTGTATCCAATGGTATTCTTATTTTTTATTAATATTTATAACTCTTTTATTAATTATTGACGCCAGCTTGTATGAAGCCTGGGGTGTTCGCTTAGACACTACTTTACTCGCTTATATAGACACTCCTGAAGTTATGATTGCTTCCGTCTCTGCTTATCAAATGATTTCTGGAATTCTCTTTTGGATAATAACTTCTTACCTTTTTATCAGCATATTTAAAAAAACCATCAATAAAAGAAGTGCCAAGTTAACAGCTGTAAATTGGTTACAAACGCCATTCTTATTGTTGATGATTGCTGCACTAATTCTCCCTATAAGAGGCGGTTTACAAGAAATACCTGTAAACCAAAGCAATGTATACTTTTCTAATAAAATGTTTGCAAATCATGCTGCCGTTAATTTTATATGGAATTTCTCGAACACACTTACCCATAAAACGGGTGACAAAAATATTTACAGCTTTTTTGAAGATGAAACGGCTAAAACAATCATCAATAAAACAAAAGACAGCCTACTATTGTCTAGTATAGATACCATCTTAAACACAAAGCAACCAAACGTAATTTTAATTATTTGGGAAAGCCTAACTGCAAAAGTTGTAGGTTCCTTAAATGGTGAGCCAAATGTTACAGTAAACTTAAATCGTTTGTCAAAAGAAGGAATTTTATTTACTAATTTCTACGGAAATGGCGACAGAACAGACAAAGGAATTCCTGCCATTTTAAGTGGTTACTATCCACAGCCAGTGAAACGTATTATGCGCATGCCAAATAAAACAAGAAGTTTACCTATGTTGCCCAAACAAATGAAAGCGTTGGGCTATAAAACTTCCTTTTATTATGGTGGCGATTTAAATTTTGGCAATATGAATACGTATTTGAGAAATGCCGAAATAACAGATATTATAGACGGAAGTGAATTTGATAAAAAAGATTGGAACTCTAAATGGGGCGCTTTTGATGATGTTTTTATGAAACGATTTACAGACGACTTCGTCACAAAACAAACCACTCCGTTTTTTAAAATTGCATTAACCTCTACCAGTCACGAGCCGTATGAACTAAATGACACTTATAAATTTGGACAAGACTCTGAAGATAATTTATTTAGAAGTTCACACGCATACACCGATAAGGTTATTGGCAAATTTATAGATTTTGCAAAAAAGCAAGATTGGTATAAAAATACCTTAATTGTAATCATGTCAGATCATGGCCACAGTTTTCCAAAACACGAAGGTGCCTATTTCTCTCCTAAAAAATTCAAAATACCGATGCTTTGGCTGGGTGGTGCTTTGCATAAGAAAGGAATAGAAATAGACAACATTACTAGCCAAGTAGATTTCTCTTACACTTTATTAGACTTATTAGGAGGCGATAATTCTGAGTTTAAATTCAGTAAAAACTTATTTAATACCTCAGAAAATCAATACGCACATTATACCTTTAATAAAGGTTTTGGCACCCTTTCTAAAAACGGACTGTATTTATTTGACTATGTAAGCAAAAAACCAATTTTAAAATACGGTACCGCTGCAAATAAGTTAGATTCACTAGGAAAAGCGATTACCCAAGATTCTTATCAAGATTTTTTAGACCGCAAGTAAAAGCAAGCAAACGTTTAAATCTTACCAGTATTTGTTTTTTTACATCTCATTTTCAAGAAAAAAAGAAACTTTCTCTAAAACACCCTACTATTTCTAAATCTTACGAAACAAAAAAACTCCAACAAATAAATGTTGGAGTTTTAATATTTTTAAAATTCTAGAAGAATTACTCTTTTTTGAATTTTGCGTATTTTGTTTTAAACTTGTCAATACGTCCTGCAGCATCAATAAGTTTAGATTTACCAGTGTAAAATGGGTGAGAAGTTCTAGAAATCTCTAATTTTACTAAAGGATACTCTACACCATCTACGTCTAAAGTTTCTTTTGTCTCTGCAGTAGAACGCGTTATAAATACATCTCCATTAGACATGTCTTTAAAAGCCATCATTCTGTAATTTTCTGGATGAATTCCTTTTCTCATTTTATATATATTTAATACTTTAATGTTATGTTTGTGAGAGCAAAATTGGTAAAGTTTTACTCAGTCTTCTAAATAGCTGTTGTTAACTATTTTGAGGATGCAAATTTAACCTTATTTTTTAATTTACAAATAAATAAATAGTTTTTATTTGATTTAAAACCAAAATTAGGCTTCTTTTAGCTGTTAAAAGTTGTTTTGTGTTGACTTTTTTTTGAATATTTACTTTCTAATACTCTGAAATTTTTATAAATAATGAAAAACGCTGCTATTTATACCTCTTTTTTATGTCTTTTATTGCTCACATTTTCCTGTGCCAACGAGTATAAATTCTCTTTAGAAAAACCAAAGAAAATAGTTATCAATGATTCTGTTACCATAAAATTAATTGAGAAAAATGACAAAGTTGTAGATAAAATTCAATTTTACATTAATGGTAAAGAAATTGCTAGTAATGGCAATTCTGTAACCATCAATACATCAGATTTTGGCGTTGGTAAACATGCCATTAATGCCCTCGTTTTCTATGGTGGAAAAACAAAAAAAGAAAATGGCTTTATAGAGGTATTTGCAAAGAACAAACCTGCCATTTATAAATATAAAATTATTAATGAATATCCGCATGATAAAAAAGCATACACCCAAGGTTTAGAATATCATAAAGGCTTCTTATACGAAACTACAGGGCAAAGAGGACAATCTACTCTTAGGAAAGTAGCAATTAAAACAGGGGAAGTTCTGCAACAGATATCTTTAGATAAGAAATACTTTGGAGAAGGAATGACCATTGTAAACAATAAAATTATTTGGTTAACTTGGGAAAACAAAAAAGGTTTTGTATTCAATCTAGAAACTTTTAAACAGGAAAAAGAATTCCCTTACAACAAAAGTAAAGAAGGCTGGGGCTTGACACATAATGAAACAGCACTAATTAAATCTGATGGAACCCATAAAATTTGGTTTCTAGACAAAAAAACACTGAAAGAAACAAGTTCAATACAAGTATACACAAATGACCGTTCTGTAAATTACTTGAATGAATTAGAGTTTGTTAATGGTAAAATATATGCTAACAAGTATCAAAAAAACACCATTGCCATTATAGATGCTAAGACAGGTATCGTAGAAGGTCTTGGAGACTTAAGAGGGCTGGAAAAAGAAATGGCAAAAACCCAAAAATTAGTTGCAGATGACGAAGTTTTAAACGGCATTGCTTATGATGCTGAAAACAATAGATTATTTGTTACTGGAAAACATTGGGGTAAACTGTTCGAAATAGAATTGGTAAAGCAATAATTTACGGAATTAAAAGTTCTGTTTTTATATTTTTAATACATTTCTGGTTCCCTGCAGTCAAAATCTAACACAAAATTATGCGTTACTTTATTACTTTTATCCTCTGTATTGCTCTAATTTCTATGAGTGCTTGTAGAAAAGATTTTTCTACAATACCTAATTTCGGTAAACTAGAGTTCTCTAAGGATACTGTTTTTTTAGATACTGTTTTCACCAACATTGGTTCTGCCACTTATAATTTAAAAGTATACAATAGAGGTAGTAATGCCATTACAATTCCCAGCATTCGATTAGAAAAAGGAACCGCATCTAATTATAGACTAAATGTAGATGGTATTCCCGGAAAAGAGTTTAATGACATCGATATCCTTGCTAGAGACAGTATTTTTGTTTTTATTGAAACGACTGTAAATGTTTCAAATCAGCCAAATCCGCTATACACAGATCAAATTTTATTTGACAATGGTAGCAATCAGCAACACATAGATTTGGTTACCTTAGTAGAAGATGCCACCTTTATCTTTCCGGCAAAAGAGCACATTACAATGAAAGTAGACAGCCTTTCTTTAGACGGGCAACCCACAACAATTAAAGGGAGGTTTTTAGAAGACACAGAACTTACTTTTACAAAAGCAAAGCCAATTGTTATTTACGGCTATGCAGCTGTGCCTGCAAATAAGACATTAACTATAGAAGCAGGTGCAAGGATCTATTTTCATGACAATTCTGGCTTAATTATAGACAACAAAGCTACCTTAAAAGTAAACGGAACACTTGCTGAAAAAGTAATTTTTGAAGGAGACCGATTAGAACATACTTTTAGTGAAATTCCTGGTCAATGGGGCACTATTTGGATGCGTGCAGGAAGCAAGAATAATGAAATACAGCATGCACAAATTAAAAACGGAATTATAGGAATCCTAATTGATAGTATTGGTTCAAATAGCACGCCTACTTTAAAGCTTCAAAATACAGAAATTTACAATCATTCTAATTTCGGAATTTTAGCAAGAGAAACTAATATTGAAGCACACAATGTAGTACTTGGTGCTGCAGGACAAGCTTCTTTAGCGGCCACTATGGGCGGAACTTATAATTTTAACCACAGTACTTTTGCAAATTATTGGAATAGCGGCATTAGACAATTGCCTGCAGTTTTGATAAACAACTTTTTTGTTTATACGGATGCAACAGGTCAAGAAATTGTAGAAACTAGAGATTTAAAAGCAGCTAATTTTACCAATTGTATCTTTGATGGAAATAACAACATCGAGTTTCTACTTGATAAAGTAGACGGTGGTGGTGGTCTGTTTGATTATTCAATAAAAAACTGCCTAATAAAATTTAGTGATTCCGGTGATTCTTATAGTGGTGTTGCGGAAGTAGATTTTGCAAACAACACAAATTATAGCAGCATTATCTTAAATGGGAATCCGGATTTTAGAGCTACGCAAAAAAGTGATTTTATTATCGGAACGCAAAGTGATGCAATTAATAATGCAATTGCAACACCTTATGCTTTCGATATTTTGGGAGTTGATAGGACCTCTAACCCTGCGATAGGTGCCTACCAACACATTACTTTTGACTAGGTTAAAAACCTAGTTTAATTCGCTTCCTCCTCTTTTTTGTCTTTGTACCTCTTATAAGAAACCAGCCCAATTAAGAGCCACAATATTCTAACAAACCAAGAATTTACTTCAAATCCAAAAAGATCACTTGTTGGATTGTTTTGCACAAAGTTTGCAATGATTGTTATTGCCGCAAACGCAACAATAAATAAGTTTAAATTTTTATTTCTCATCTTTATATACTTTACCATTTTTCATTACAAAAACAACCTTTTCCATGGTTGCAATGTTTTGTATCGGATTTTCGTCTACTGCAATAATATCCGCATAAAACCCTTTTTTAATTTGCCCGATTTCACTTTCCATTTTCAACAACATTGCGTTTGTAATCGTCGCAGATTGCAGGGTCTCCATAGCCGGCATTCCTGCTTCCACCATAAAACCAAACTCTTTGCCATTATTACCGTGTTTAAAAACACCTGCATCTGTGCCAAATGCAATTCCAACTCCTTTTTTATAAGCTCTTGCAAACGTTCCTTGAATTTGTGGACCTACAGCCAACGCTTTAGGAACTACAATATCCGGATAAAACCCTGCTATCTTCGCTTTTTCTGCAACTTCTTTACCTGCCGTAATCGTTGGCACTAAATACGCGTTGTGTTTCTTCATCAGCTCCATCGTTTCGTCACTCATATACGTTCCATGTTCAATGGTTTTCACACCGCCAACAATCGCTCTTCGCATTCCTTCATCTCCATGTGCATGGGCTGCAACGTACATTCCGTAATCTTTAGCCGTTTCACAAATGGCTTTTACCTCTTCCACCGTAAATTGCGGATTGTCGCCAGATTTCGCAACGCTTAGAACACCACCAGTTGCAGTAATCTTAATCCAATCTGCCCCATTTTTATAGCGCTGTCTTACTGCTTTTTTCGCGTCTTCAACAGAGTTTACAACTCCTTCTTTCGGACCTGGATTGCCAATTAACCTTCTACTACTTCCGTTTGTGGGATCTGCATGACCTCCTGTAGTTGCCAGCGCTTTCCCAGCCGTAAGAACTCTTGGACCTGGAATTTTACCAGCATCTATTGCATTTTTAATAGAAATATTCACACCAATTCCTCCTAAATCTCTTACCGTTGTAAAACCATTGAAAAGGGTAGTCTTTGCAAAACCTACCGAGTTAAAAGCCACATCTGCTTCATTTAAAATATAACCATTCAGCCTTGTATTTCTATCAAATTCTTGTTCTATGTGCACATGAAAATCTATCAAACCAGGCATTACTACTTTGTCTTTTAAATCGATTGTAATCGCAGTAGAACTTTTGGGTAAAACATAACCGTCCATCACATTAAAAATCTTGCTGTCTTTTACAATAATAGTTTTTTTAGAGGCTATTTCGCCAGACTTTGTGTCTACTAATTTTCCGCATAAAATATAAGTGGTTTGTGCTGCGATACTCTGCACCAAGAATATGGCAATAAATGCTAAAATAATTTTCTTCATTTGTATAAAATTTATTGTATAAAGATATTAAATTTTAGGAAACCTTCACTTAAAGAATTTGTCAAAAACAAAAAAATATCGCATTTTTGATACTCAACTAACAAAAAAACCTATGGAAATTATTGCGAATACGAATACTGAAGAAAAACGTTTTAAATATTTTGGTGCAGGATTAGAATTTGCTATTATTTATTTTAAAAATATCTTATTAACCATTATAACCATAGGCTTATACTACCCTTGGGCTAAGGTAGAATTGCTAAAATACCACTACCAATCTACAGCATTAGACAACAGCCGTTTTTCGTTTCATGCAACAGGAAAAGAAGTGTTTAAAGGTTTTATTAAAATCTATGCCATTCTTATTGCGCTCTATGCCTTTTTAATATACGCATCACAAACGCAAGACTTAACACTTATAACAACAGCTACTATTTTATTTTATGTGTTTTTATTACTGCTAATACCGCTTGCAATTCACGGTTCTGTTAGATATAGAGCCTCAAGAAGCTCCTGGAAAGGAATTCATTTTAAATATTTAGGTGACAGAAAAGAGTTGTTCTTATTATTTATAAAAGGACTATTCCTAACAATTATTACACTGGGTATTTACAGTCCGTGGCTTCAAGTAGACCTTCGAAAATATGTGCTTCGTAACTTACGTTTTGGGAATGTATCTTTCCGATTTAAAGGTTCGGGCGGACAGTTACTTTGGATTACCGTGAAATTTATTTTACTGATCTACATTACACTTGGTATTTATGGGTTTTGGTACTATAAAAACATCATTAAATTTTATGTCGATAATTTAGAAATATCACAAAACGGAAAACCTGTAAACTTTAAATGCAATATTAAAACAAAAGATATTGTAGAGTTGTTAGTGGTTAACTTTTTCCTACTGATATTTACTTTAGGACTTGCAGCACCTTGGGTAACTGTTAGAACTTTTAAAGTTATATTAAGGTTTATTATCATTGAAGAAGGTTTAGATACTGAGAACATACAACAAGTGTCTTATGATGATTATGACGATGCTACTGGAGATGATTTTATGGATTTTTTAGATTTTGATTTACTGTAAACTATGACTTATAATATTCTTTATTTTGATGGTACCTCGTCAAAAATGCACACTGCATTATTGCAAATAAGTGCATTCAAATGGGAAATTACGTATACGGAAGAGAGTAACCATTCGAAGACTATTTTTTGGGAGACTGCCACTATAAAAAAAACGAATGTACACACAGTAAATTTTGTATCCTTTAGTTACGGAGAATCATTTCCTTTTCAAAGAATAGAAAGCACAGACACAGCACTTATTGCGCATTTAAATACCCTTAAAAATAGTGATTTAGATAAATTAGATATCCTTTTACATACAAATAAAAGAAAGTCATTTATATACTTGTTGACAGCTATTTTAGGCATTGCTATTGGCATGTATTTTTATGTAATTCCGGCAGTAACCAACAGTTTTATTACCAACCTAAATAATAAAAGTGTGGAGGGTCTTGGAAATTTTGTTTTTAAAGTTTTGTCTATTGATTTAGAAATAGATGCTAAAAAAACAAAAAAACTACAAAACTTTGCAGACGCTATTCAAATAGAAAGTAGTTTTCCGATAGAAGTATATGTTGCAAAAAATACCGAAATCAATGCTTTTGCACTTTCAGGAGGCAAAATAGTTGTCTATACTGGCTTGCTAGAAAAAATTGAAAACGAATCTCAATTACTCGCATTAATTGGTCATGAAATTTCTCATATAGAAGAGAGACATGTCTTAAAAAATGTGACAAGAAATTTATCAGGAGCTATTTTTATTTCTGTTTTATTTGGAGATATCAGCGGAATAAATACCGTACTCGCAGAAAACGCTCATTTATTTTCTCAACTTTCTTTTACAAGAAGCCTAGAAAAAGAGGCAGATATTTATGGTTTAAAAATAATGAAAAACAACAAGGTAGACCTGAACGGAATGTCTGAGTTATTCAAAATTTTAAAAAAAGAAACTCCGTTTAATATTCCAACGTATCTAAGCAACCATCCAATGCTAAAAGATAGAATTGAGTACACACAAAAAATAGCAAAAGAACAAGGTTCTATTTCAGAAAACACCCTTTTGAAAGAAAAATGGGATGCTTTAAAAACAACGTTTACCAATATAGAAACAGCGCATGAGTAAAAATATAGTTATTACAGGAACCAGTAGAGGAATCGGATTTGAACTCGCCAAACAATTTGCAGATAACGGACATCAAGTTTTAGCTTTGTCCCGAAATACTGCGCCTTTGTCCGCGGTAAACCATAAAAACATTACGGTAGTATCTGTTGATATTTCCGATGCTAAGGATTTAAATAAAGTGACTGACTTTATAAAAAGTACTTGGAAAAAAGTAGATGTTTTAATCAACAATGCCGGCAAGTTGATCAACAAACCGTTTACAGAATTATCTTCAGAAGATTTTTTAGAAGTGTATAAAGTAAATGTTTTTGGCGTTGCAGAAATCACACAATTAATGATTCCCTATTTACAAAAAGGAAGTCACGTCGTTACAATCAGTTCTATTGGAGGTATTCAAGGAAGTTTAAAGTTTCCTGGTTTAGCAGCATACTCCTCAGCAAAAGGTGCCGTAATTACACTTTCAGAATTATTAGCAGAAGAATACAAAGAACAACAAATTGCTTTCAATGTTTTGGCTTTAGGTGCTGTACAAACAGAAATGTTAGAAGAAGCTTTTCCTGGATACCAAGCACCACTTTCTGCAGTAGAAATGGCAGATTACATTTACAATTTTTCTTTAACCGGAAACAAGTTTTATAACGGAAAGGTATTGCAAGTTTCTTCTTCAAATCCGTAATTAGTAGGCAGTAGCAGTAGCAGTAGCAGTAGCAGTAGCAGTAGAAAATTTAAAAAATTGAATTCAAATTATCAAGATTTTGTTCCTTTCAAGGCAATTCCGTTTATGGAATTTCTTATCAATGAGCATCATTTTACTTTAAAGATAGTAGATCAGCGTGCCACAAAGCATGGCGATTTTAGAAGCATGCCAAATGGCAAGTTTCAAATAACCGTAAATAACAACCTTAATAAACACCAGTTTTTGTTAACGCTGGTGCATGAAATTGCACATCATGTTACCCATCAAAAGTTTGGCAGAGTGCAGCCCCATGGAAAAGAATGGAAAGCCGTTTTTCAACATCTGATGCTGCCTTTCTTAAATCCAGAAATATATCCAAAAGAAATACTTCCTTATTTAGCGCACTATTTAAAAAATGCAAAAGCAAGCACAGATTCAGATGTAAACCTGTCTCTAGCATTGAAAGGGAACTTAGCAGCAACAGGCAAGCACTTTATTTTTGCCATTCCTTTTGGAAGCCTTTTCATCTTTAAAGATGCTATTTACAAAAGAGGAAACAAAAGAAGAACACGCTATGAATGTTTACACATGGCAAACAAAAAAATGTACTTGTTTCATCAGAATGTAGAAGTAAAGTCTTATGAAAGATAAACAGTAAAAAAGCTCCTTTTCAGAAGCTTTTTTACTGTTAATCTCTTTTGATGAATAAAGTGTCTAGTGCCATTTCTTCCTGAAGCCATCGCCTCAAGTTTCTTTCTTTAAGAGCTATAATACTGTCTGTTAATCTTACATTCCATTTTATAGTGACCACCGGAATAGTGTCAATTTTTATAAAATCTTTAGAAGACAACACACTTGCAAATCCTATTTCTTCAATATCTACATATCTTATTTTCGCATCTTTGGCTACCCGACTAAAAGCAACTATTTTCTGATTTTTATTTAAAGCATCTTGCTCTATTCTATAATTTAAAGTGGAAATGGTTTCTTGTAAATCTGTGATTTGCTTTTGCAGACCAGCAACAATGTTTTTACTCTCTTGAAGTTCTTCTCTCTTTTCTTTATATGCCGTTGTAATTAGAGAAAAACTTTTGGTATCGCTTCCTTTTATTTGTATTTGAAAATCATTTATTTTAGAATATTTATAGTTGTTTGCCAACTGATTATTCAAAATATTCTCTTCACCTTCAGTTACTTCATTAAAAAAATTAAGGTTGATTACTTTGTTTTCAAAACTATAAGAATCATCAATTAATTGAAAATTCTTAATAACCTTTACTTCATTTTTTATAAAATTATTTACCTGGGTTTTAACCTGATTCTTATTAAAAACGGTAATAAATGTAAAAATTGCTGGAATCATAACCGCTAAACCTACTACAGTTGCAATGGTAGAATAGCGTTTCCTTTTTGCCGCGTTTGCATATTTATGCATTGGAAAACCTAACAGCTTCATTACTAAAAATGTTGCCAACGCAATAAAAATAGTATTGATGGTAAATAAATACATGGCACCAAAAAAGTAGGTGAAATTACCTTTTGCCAATCCGTAACCAGCGGTACATAATGGCGGCATTAAAGCCGTTGCAATGGCAACACCAAAAATTACAGAAGCAACCGTTCCTTTTTTAGTTCTCGCAACCATTAGGGCCAAACCTCCAAAAAAAGCAATAAGCACGTCTCGAATATCTGGACTTACACGTCCTAATAATTCTGAGTTATCTTCACTTAGCGGAAAGAAATAAAAGAACAAAAAGGAAGCAAATAAACTGAGGCCAATCATGGTTCCTAAATTTATTAAAGACTTCTTAAAGGTATCTATATCGTTTAAAGCGAAAGACATTCCAATTCCTAAAATAGGTCCCATTAAAGGAGATATTAACATGGCACCAATAACCACAGCGGTAGAGTTTGCATTCAAGCCTACAGACGCCAAAAAAACCGCGAAAATAAGAATCCATGCCGTTGCTCCTTTAAAGGGAATATCTACTTTAATAGCCTCTATAGTTGCTTCATGATCTGTATCTTCTCTAAAGTCTAAAAGTTCTATTAAAAAGATTTTTGTAGTTTCTAATAAACCCGTAATATTTTTTTGCACACTTTGCCCCGAAGACTCGGTAAAATTGTGTGTAGCATTTTTTTTTAGATCTTCTTCCATTATAGGTTGTTTTGAACCTGGGAAAGATACAAAAAAAACCAATTTGGAGAAATTTATTTACATTACTGGAAGTATATTTTATCAATTTCTAACTTGAATTTTTCTGCAGTCTTATTGCCTATTAAAAATGCAATTTCTTCTATATTTTGAGATGAAAAATTTCCAATAGATAAGTTTCTACCTCTAAATGCAGGGTACATTTCGGAAAGTGTAATTTTAATGGTTTGCCACTCGCCGTTGGTTTGAAAACTGGCAATAAACGAATGATAATTAGAAGTTTTATCTTTTATTCTAAATTGATATTTTTTGCCATCACCTTTCACTCTTAAAACAACCTCTTTAAAACCTTGAACTTCCATTAAAGAAAACCGATGTCTTAGAGATGAAAATCCGCCATTATTTTCTAAAGACACCTTTCCATAAAACTCACCAAACCCTTCTTTATTTATTTTGAAATACCCGTCAGACTTTCCGCCCATCACAACATCATCGACGGTTTGCCAGTTAGAGATATCTGAATTTAAATTAAAATCGACAAGTAAATGGTTTGTAGCACTCATAAAAAAGATTGAAATAAGTAGTATGTAGAATTTGTTCATCATTGTAAAAAATTTACAGAACAAAAATATTTATTAAAAAACTATTTTAGGGTAGAAATTATGTTAAATCTAAAAACCAACCGCAAAGCATCTTGCTTATAGCAACCAAAGATTGTTTAAAAACCTTTTAAAGGATTCTAAAACCGACAACTATTCGGCTAAAAAACTCTTAAAACCAAAAAGAGTCTGTAGAAAACTACAAACTCTTTTTACACTTTTTGTGACCGGGCTGGGGCTCGAACCCAGGACCCTCTCCTTAAAAGGGAGATGCTCTACCAACTGAGCTACCA
>ENA-ORXF01000988-ORXF01000988.1-marine-metagenome-genome-assembly--contig:-NODE-988-length-19112-cov-6.825427_pt1 | contig 19112 bp, 15 predicted proteins | sample MGYA00237864_ERZ511476 | MGnify/ENA primary metagenome ERZ511476 (study PRJEB26306, sample SAMN06343908) | marine metagenome | isolation source: coastal waters | place: Atlantic Ocean: West Antarctic...
GGGGGGGGGGGGGGGGGGGGTGGTGGGGGGGGTGGGGGGGGGGGTGGGGGGGGTGGTGGTGGTGGTGGTGGTGGTGGTGGTGGTGGACCAGGAGGAGGTGGGCAGTGCAGTGTGCCTTGGTCGTCAGGTTGCATCGGTCTTTTTATTTCTGCTTGGTTACAGGAAATCACCCGTCAGAAAATCCTGTTCCTATTCACTTCCAAAACCATTGAGGAAGTTTTGAAACTGATATACCAATATCTTCCATCATGGTCATCTGTAGTATTCTTTGCCAGGTGTGTGGTGGTGATTGTTGGCATGGCGTTTCTGAGTTTTTGCCAATTTCCTTGTCGTTGTATTCATCATTTTGGCCGTGTTGTCATGAAACGTATTTTCGAAAATGGGGTCAAGTGTCCTGGTAGGAATGGATTTATTTGCCAGAATGTTGTTATTGACGTAGACAGGGGATTCTGCGAACGGCACTCGGACTGGGTGCGATGCTGTGCGATGAGAAATGCAAAGAATCGGTGTACCAATTCAGTGTTTGTGATTGCCAGTCCAAATCAAGTACGCTGGTTATGTGAAGAGCATAGGACTGGCAATATTCCGACAATACCACAAGAGTTTCCTGTACCAGATGCAGACCCGGCGTTTCAGGCTTTGAACAAGCATTTTACAGAAACCTCCACACGCACTATTCAACAGGTGGCTGAATTATTCGAAAAAAATGAAAGGGAAATGAAGTATAAAGAAATCACAGTAGAATTAAAATGTGTGTTATATAAATTAAAGTTGTCACTTTGTGTTGATGGACCAGAAAATGCATCTTCTCTACAAGAATATTGCGCGTTGCGTGATATTCTGTTCAAATTGGACAAAAAATCGAAAATGACACCTGGGAAAGTTGCTGTGGGGAGCGTTGCCTCAAATGGCTTTGCTCATGTTCATGTTGTGGGGTGTGTTGACGAATTGTCGCCTCCCTTGGACACAATCATGTACAAAAATCAACAGACACTGGTAAACATTTTATTGTGGATTGTTTCAGCAAAATCTACTGTGTCTGTAGGTGGTCCCTCGGGGGCCAGTGTAATTGAGATTCTGAGAAAGGTGGAGGAATGTGTGCGCCAAAACAACAAGATTCTACTGTTACAACAAGCTCAAATTAGTGTGAATGAACAGGAAATCAAAAAAATGAAATTGAAATTGGCATGCAGCAGTCTGAGTTTGGAGAATGAGATTACTCAGTCACATCCCACCGCACAACAGAAGAAGCTACAGTTGTTGAAAGTGCGGTGTGTGAAGTATGGTCTGGTGTTGGCACGTACACCACAATGTAGTACTGAGACTACTTAGATGTACTCTATATAATTGAATCCTACACACCTGTTTTACTGGATTTTGTAATTTGTGGTAGACACGTTTGCATAGTCACTTGCCATTCAATTTGAGTGTGTAGTATATATGTGCATGAAGTTTTGGGGGTGGGAGTGATTGTGATGTCCTTTAGTACGCGGCTTGTGGAATGCAGGGAGGAGGGGATTCATGAAGAATCAAGTGGCGTGGTTTGCACAACAATTTCCAATGACTTGGATGAAGATCAAATCAATGTTGAATGTGGTTCTACCGCTTTTATGCTCCCCGCTGCATGCACAGGCGTTGCGAGTTTGGGTGCGACACTTGTAGTGAGTGGTGTGAACGCATGTTTTGGACCTGCCCTTAGTAGCGTGTCTATGATAGCCCCACCAGTATTAATGTTGATGGCAAATATGTATGATCAACGGGTGACCACCAATGCTTATGACCAGCGACATTTGTCAAAAGGTCAAAACTCGGTCTCATTTTTTGAGAGTGTTGATTCAGTGAGCACAGAAGTATTGAAGCTGGATTTTCCAATGCTTACCGCAGATATGAAGGATGCTGAGTTGTATGGTTATTTGCGTTTGCTCTCTGATGCAGTTGTTGCTGGATATGCAAAAACTCCACATTTTATTAAGAAAACAGGCATGCCCAACCGTCTTGACCCCAAAATAGATGACAGCTGGCACGCAGGCGTGGCACAATCTTTGAAATTACATTTGGATACAATAGACAACCAATTCAAATTCGCTGAGATAGAGAAAATGAGATCAAATACAGAGGACACTGTACTTTATGCGTTTGTTCATGATGAAATCGCAAAATATGTAAAGGGGGAGTATGTGTCCTCAAGGACATCAGCACCTTGTCAATATAATGTTCGTGAAGTGCGTGCGTGGGACTTGTTTTGTAATTCAGATGCATTTGGCAGTACAGGGGGTACACCCAATACAAAAAAAACAACCGAAATAAAAATCAATAAATATGTACACAATTTCTGGCATGACAATTGTGATGAAAACACGTTTTTGAATAGGTTGTCGGGGTTGGTAAACAATTTCTTGATTCGTAGAGGGAGGTCGGCAAATCCTGGCGATGTGGAGTTGTCGTGGAGCTGGGAATTATTGTTAGCAAGCAAAAATAACGATAAATTATTTCAGAAAATGTTGGGGACGATGGAATCTGTGATGTATGAACACGGGAAAGCCAATCCATGCATAAAGAACATAAAGCTTCAGACTGATGTGGTATCGGCAGCAGTTATGAATCATCATACACGAATGCTCATACTCAAAATGCAGCATGATGACGCAAAAGAGGCAAAAGAACAAGGCAGATCGTGGAGTATAAGCAGTACAGACGACCGTATTGATGTTAATTTTGTCAAGGTTCTATTAAAATACACCACGACAGAGTCTTTCTTAAACTATTTTCCACCAGGGTTAGGTATAGAATTAAAGAAACTGGATACAATAGTTAAACAATTGTTCAGAGAGAATGGATGGGATAAAGAAGATTCAGTTTCGGACCACGTGATTGACACAGGAAAATTCAGTACGCATTCTCTGTCAGGTGCATTGTGGATTGCGAATGTGCCGTTTCATTTCATGATGATTTGCAACCTATTGCAACCACATAAGTTGGTGATGGCGGGTGCATTTATTGGGATGGTAGGTGTAGTGCCTGGTTTGCAAGAGGATGGCGACAGGGTCTTGCATGTGTTCCTTAACTCTCTGTGGAATGCTGGTGCGAGTGTTGTTGATAATGGCAAACAAACTTTGCTATTTAATTTGGAATTACTCGGTAAACATCTGCTCAAAACTGGAACTGATCTATTTTCGCAGGGGTGTTTGAAATTCCAAAAATTCGCATTGGAGTCCCTCGACATTGCGCAAGTAACGCTGAAGGGTTGGATTCAATCTGGCGTGAGATTTTTGCTTGCTCGTGTAATGTCTTCTCTGCGGCATATCAGTACCAAGGTAGTCGAAAAAATTCACTCGTCCGTACCTTTCTCTGTATTTGTTGGGTTTCTGTCTACACTCGCAACTTACAGACTCTTAGGAGTCTTTTACATGCTTGGGGACAAATGTACTGCTTTGGCTGCAAGTGTTGTTCGTAGGTGTGCGCACAATGACGCGAATGAAAGATATCCCCGACTCGGACGCAGTAATGCGCAGGCCAATCAAGAGGCCGTTCGTCAAATAGATAGCGTAATTGCTGCCAATGCACAGTGGTCAGAAATGAAAATCTCCAAATCTCGTTATGAGTTGCGTTTGAATTTGTTGGAGCAACTACGTGACAAAAATGTCAAAGCGGATGAATACAGTGCAATCCAACAGACAATTCGAAATACATTTCAAACAAATGTTCATGAGTCTCGAATTGACCGTCATAAGCATAAAGAATTTTTGAATTTATTGGACAAACAGGAATTTGTTTTGTGGTCAGAAAATGTAAACAAAAACAAGCTCCTTCAATGTATAAAGTCCACACGTAAATCTATAGAAGTCATAGATGAGGCAATGCAAAATAATAAGATTGTTTTGTCTACATTGGGGCAACAACAGCATAGTTCATCTATGGAGTGGAAAATGCAAGATTTGAAGATGAAGATAAATAAGCAGAATTCCAAAATATCCAAATTATGTCATGACAATTCAGTGTTGGGCATTGATCTTGATATTCTAAGAAATCTGCAACAACGACTTGTGGCACTCAAATCAACTGTCTAAAATGCTCGGTATTTTGTCTTTGTTGTGCGTTTTGTGCGTATTTTTGTAAGTGTGTAAGTTGTGTGTATTGGAAGCATTTGGTACCTATATAAATGCATGGACGGTCATAAAATCATTCACTGTACAAATGGAAGGAAAAGACACGCAGGGTGCGGGGGGTCGTGTAGGTGATGTAGTCGCTCATCTGCATTCGCAGCTGGGCATTATCTTGCAATCAGAGATGCAAGGAGATGAGGAGATGAGTGGAGGTGGTAATGAGGATCAATTTGTTGGGATGGATGAAAGTGAAAGGGACCATGGTGAAGCTGCCATGGCATTGATGTCCATGTATCATGGGGATATGGCAGACAGTGACGATGATGGCGATCACCCGGTTTGTTTTGGTGATGAAGAGATGGATTGTGTGCGGACGTTGTCAGGTTTTCCCAATTTGACCAAGAGAAGTGTAGAGAGTGGTATTCAGCACGCAGCACTTGTGGGTCAGAAAATCAATAAGTATTTTGTGGGACATGGCACTCACACGGGAATTGTGACTTCTTATGATAATCAAAACGGCAATTATATGGTAAACTACGAAGACGGAGATTCAGAAACCATGACATTTTCACAACTTAGTCATTATTTGGACAGAAGCCATGATTCTGCTGAAGGTGGTGCTGTGAGTCGTCGTCATCATACTGCGCCACAATATGGTGGCGCGAGTGTGTCGGGGGGGCCAGTTTCTGCTGACGGTGGTTCAGTGAGTCTTCATCATCATACTTCGTCAGATGGTGGTGCCACGAGTCGTCGCCACGGGCAGCGAGAAGATGTAGCACTCCAAATAAACTCACGCATTGAAAATTTGCATGGAATAGCTCAGAGACGTGAAGGAATGGTCAAACGCGGACCGTTGTCGAGTAGTGTGCATGGTGGGAGGTCCAAAAAAACCAAGACTTGTCAAGAAAAAGAATCAACAGGAATCATTGATAACACGAGCCAGAATCCAACTACAATTTCACGGGGAAGAGTTCGAAGGCAATATGCCTTACACAATGCTAGCGACGGGGAAGAGCATGAAAAAGAAGCAGATAGTTTTCATTTCCACTTTGGGTCAGATGTTGGCCATGAGAAAGCAAATCGCACCCCATCCCCCAAATCTGACAAAGATGGCAGCTTTTCACCAGGCAGAAGATGAAGAAACGCAACAACACAATTTTCATGCTTTGACACAAGTTTGACTATAAATGCCACAGATACAAAGTGTGACGCACCCTCCATCTTTCTACAGATAGTAATAAAGGCAACAATAAAACAGTATATACTTAATTGTTTGTGTGTAGATTTGTGTTTATTGGTATTCTTGACAAATTTTGCTGGTGTTTGTTTTTTGGTGTTTCTATTTTGACACATACATGTGCTGCTCGTGTATATGAAGCATGTTGTGCTCGGGTCGCAATTTGCAAGAGGGCCACGTTGACCAAATTTTATCCTGTGATCAAGGTCAAAACTTACAGACGGCACAAACTCGATTTACTACATGTCTGCGCAGACAAGGACTACAGCCCAAAATATGGAGCAGGCATGGCAACGAATTTCAACTCCACAACACATTTTCCATTGGGGCCGTCTGTTCTGATAATATAGTAATCGGGACTTTCAGCTTCATCGTCTTTTACTACCCCATGTTCAATCTCGTGCACATCCTGGACCGCTTTTCTCACTCGATGCCCCATGTGTTGAATGCTGTCTGACCCATCATTACACGAGAAAATAAGTGTGTCATCTGGTTCATCCTCACCTGTTTCAGTTTTAAACACTGGGAGCAGTGAGACGGACTTTACGATTTCTTCTAGATCGTCTGGCATTTTCGCGAGTTCAATACGCATTGGGTGTGGGGATGGGGTACAATTGTATGTTATACACTTGACGTTGCTGTTGAGGACGTCGCTTCGGGTGCTTTTGCATATGGTAGACGGCGTTAACTGTACATCTTCTTCCTTTCCGCTTGGTTGTAAGGTAACGATTACCAAAAAATCCATGCCAAACATCACATTTGCCGCAGCAAGGTTCCATTGTTTGTTGTTGAACACTTCGTATGAATACTCGGGTATTCCATAGCATGTGCACATCGATTTTGACGGGTATATTGGCATTGCTGGTGTGGAGGTGTCAGACAAATTGACCTCGAAGGTGGGAAACTTGTGTAGAATTGTTGACATGTCTCTCTTCATGTGAGGGTATACATACTGCAGCGTGCTGTGATGCCCGAGAGTAAGCAAGAGATTCTGATTTGCAACGTGCAGGGCTTCAATCCCCTTTCCCATGACTTTTACCCACATTTCAGTATCCCCTTGCAAGCCTCCAGCCGCCAACACACTTTTAAGGTCTTCATTCTGACGGTGAGACTGGGCTGGCGTCTGAACAATACTCGCTTGACCGCTGAAGCCGTCCACTGCTTCGTCTTGCGGGAGCATTGTGCAATCTTGCAAACAGTCGACGATTTCTTCGATGATTCGACGCGGCCATCTGTTCTCTGATAGCACTTGTTGGTAGCGGCCCACAATGACCTGGCGGTCCTGCGTTTCGTCGTCTTTCCCCACTACCATCATAGTCTGTTCGTCTTCCATGACGTCATCTTCCCCCGGAGCCATGGCTTTGAAATGCACGAGCATGTTTACACTTCCAGGTTCCATGTGAAGTGTTTTGTTTTTTTGAGCCATGCCGGGCTGCTGGATTTCAACAGTATGCGAGTCGTATGTGGGGATTTCCATCGTAGTCATGTGAGACTGCCGGATCATTCGGAAAGGAATGATAATTTTACCTCCAGCTCCCGCTGGGCTTTTCGTCATCCCAGACATCACCATGTAAACCTTGCCATTACGCATTGCCTTCTCGATTTCGTCTCTGTCCATGTGCATGCGCATAGTGGGCTCGCTCAGCCACAATACAGTTTCCACTGTAAACTCAGTAATTGATTGTTCTGCACAGTACTGCATCTGGTCGCGGATGACATCAAATTCGGCTTTCCGGTCGTGTTGAGCAGGTGGGCACATCCTGTCAAATCCCAATTCGACACCCCTTGCATATGCTTGTTTCATCCCCTCATACGACAAGAAACTCTTTGTCACTTTTGTGTTCTGTCCGTTGGAAAATCCCATTGTTTTTGGCTGTCTGGTTTGTTCGCGAGTGTCAGTTCCATTTTGTGTTTCTGTACTTAGTGCACCATGCGAACCGCGAGTAAGGGAGGTTTTGAAGTTTTTTGCGCTCATGCCATCATCAATCAGACGTAGGTTGAAATAGCAGATATTCTCACTGGTTTGTGGCAGAATTTCGTCGACAACGCCGTCCATTAGTTCCAAGTCTTCAGCCGACGGTTCGAATTTTTGAAGATAGTCGCCGAGTTCGCCGAGGAACTGAAACATGACACCTTCAAATTTGAGTGCTGGATCCACAGGTATTTGAGGACGGCTTGCTTTCAAAAGATTTGTGTTTTGTGCGTCCATGTCCCGTTTCCACTCTTCCATAGTTTGTGTCTCAGTTACCTCTGTCGTGCAATTTATGTAATACGACACAAATTCCAACACAGGAACATCATTATACACCCGGCTCTGTTCCTGTGAAAAATACACAAACTTGGTGGTCTTCGGGGCAAGTTGGTTTGCAAGAACCAGCAACTGTTTCTCTTTGTCGTTGATATATGCCCTTTGTTTTAATTGTATCTGTCGATACGAACTAATTCCGCACCCCCCGATTCCCATTTTGTTTGGTAAAATAAATAACTCCTTATATAACAAAAGGCATCTGTTATTTCGTTTGCAATGACGGTATATTTGACACATGTTTCGGGTTTGCATAATCCACGTCCACTAAGCAATTACTCTTGGTAGAATTGTCACGGGCGAGTGACCATTTGTCAATGTTTTGTTTATTAAAATACAATCCCACACCCGCGGCATAATATTGTAAAAGTACTGTGACTCTCAGTTTGTATGGATTCATACGATCAATGTATGACCTGTTGGTGTATTTTCACACACCCTTTTTTTGAGAATAATATCACCATTCCAATGAGAGGTCTTGCGGTGTAGTTCTTACCTGCTGACTTCATATATCGATCAAGTTGTACGATATGGTCTTGAGTGATGTCGGAAAGACCTGCTTTCAATTCCAATAACACGCACCGATCTACCTCTAGGTCCAGAATACCAGTTGGTATGATGTCATTCTTGACGTGTTCAAAGAATCGAACTTGTCTCCGCGTTGGTATTCTGTTGTCATATAAATAATTTTCAATCACTTTCTCGTATGTCACCTCACTGTGCCCAAGGCCCAGAGTTGTTTGCGCGTAATTTGCTGCCTCTACACACATGTCCCCAATCTGTATAGTGGTGAGATTACAACTGCAACGTTTTTTGAAAAATCGACTTGTTCCTAGTTCTTCTGTTGTTTTTCTTTTTTGACAGTGCATCAAAAAATACCCGGTGTGGGCGCTGTTATATCATATAAGTATGCAACTTTCTGTTTTTATAGTGTACAGAGTATCAGACTGCCAAATCAATACTTATGGTCGAATCCAAGATTTGTGATATCCGCACGAACTTTGTCCACTTAATTACCAAAGCACACATAACACAACATCAGTTTCGAAATGCTGTATACATGTATATTCATTATTGATATATTCTTTGCATGTCCCTCCTGTAGTGGTACTATGTATATAAAGAGAGAAACACACACACCACACAAAATGGCAGTCGCCTTTGATAATTCCGTGCATGCGGGACAAAGAACCATATTTTCACCAGACGAGCCGTTTGTGAATTCTAGTCAATCAGGGATACTTCACAGTGCCGTGTTTGTGGTGGCAGAGGATGGTAGCGTGGTAGTGAAACCAGAAACAGCAGTCACACTTCCGGTGTTGGAGGCATTAGCGGCAATGCCCCCGGTGGTAATGATTGATTCTGGAAGAAATTTTTACGTTGCTGTTTGTGAGGACGGGTCTTTGTGGACGTGGAGTCAGAATGGATCTGATGACGTGGATCTTCTTTGTCGACTTGTCTATCATGACAAACCACAACGCGGAGATCGTCCATACCACGTTCCAAAGGATGTACCTGGAATTGTACACAGAAATGTTTTTGACGGAGAGCATGTAGTGCAGGTGTCTTGTGGACAAACATCCATGATGGTACTTACCCGTGAGGGCAATGTGTGGGTAGTTTACAGTCAGTGTCATCACCGGATTCATGCCATTCGATCGAGTCCTGCATCTCAATCCTTTGCTCTGCAAATGAGGAGACATAAAGTCAACAATGAGAGCATTCGATCGTTCAAAGAATATGAGGCAAAGGTGTCATTTGCCGGGCATAAAATGCGTATGGTGGCGAATTCTTACAATTCCCAGAATCCCAGCCGGTTCTACAACCCCCCCAACAAATCAACTAGCCATACAACACACTTTGCTGCACTCTGCGAAAATGGGGGGGTGTGGACGTGGGGTGGGAACTACTGGGGACAGCTCGGCTTTTTTGATGCCGAAAATCCATTTTGTAACACGCGCAACCCAAAACAGATACCCCACTCAGTTTTTGGCGGCAGCGCCATTGCCATGATAGCTGTAGGCGACTACAATACAGCCGTTGTGACCATGGCAGGAGCATTGTGGTTGTGGGGTAGGAGGTATGAGTGTATTCCCCCACAAACCACACAATATAACTCTTGTATGCGAGTCCCAACACCAGTGTCAGCTTCAGATTTGGGTGATGGCGTGGTACGAACTGTAGCTTGTGGGGAACGGCATGTTCTCGCTGTAACAAAGGATGGATCTCTGTGGACGTTACAAGGCTACATGCATGAGCACGAGGCGAATTCATTGAACACGATCCTAACAGGCAAATGGCGTCCAATACCACAACACCACTTTGGCGGCGCAAAGATAGTGTCATGCTTCGCAAATGCAAGGAGTTCAGCAGCCGTGACAGAAAACGGCACTCTGTACGTGTGGGGTGCAATTGTAAACACAAATACCCCCACTGTTGTTCCTACTACATGTCGGGTTGGGCGGTGGCATGACATAATAGCCCCCTCCCGGGCAATGGCTATTGCACAAGCAACAAACAATAGACTTGGTCAGTTGACTTTAGGGCTATCAGACATACCATCTGAGATCATTCGCAAGATATGCCAGTGTCACGGACCCGGTGTACATTATGCAGCGGGAAAACTCTCAGGGGCAAGTGCCCAGCAATGACACAAGCCACAGATAATGTTTTTTTGTTCTGTCATATTGACATCAAAACTTGCAATCAACAAAAAAACTTAGTTTCCATCACGATGATTGTTTACATGTAAATAATTGATGATGTTCCCAGCAGACGACCCGAATTCAAGCGCAGTTCGGGAACCCTTTTCTGACACAAAAGGTTTGTGAGAAATATTTACACCCAAATCTGCCATCATCAAACAAACATAGTTTCAATTGCGATGATTGTGACTATGAATGCGACTGTGCATGACACAACAGACAAAGTAATGTAGAACAGAGATTGTAGAAGCGATATGTTTGAATTTCACATGAACACATATGCTTTATACAACACACACATGTGCAATATAATACACGCAACAGTCCTCATATACACAGATATGTACATATTGGGGTTGCCGTGGCTTGTTGAGTGTATATAAACACCACCAAACCGCCGTGAAATTACCTCAGATGCAGTATGCAACAAAGGCCATGAGTTTAGGGGCATTCGCGAATATTGCAAGCCACGTTTCATTCGATGGTACCGTCAATCGAACTGCCACAAACAACTACCCAATACAGAACCACACTCGGATTTCTAACACTGGACATACAACCAACACAACAACCAACACGACTCTATTTCCACGTGGAAGCAGTGACCACATGACAACAACAAAGCACAGCAGATATGATACACCCACAATCGCAAGCAACAACATGTCTCACTTGGACCCCCCTATCCATCACACCTCATCCATACAAGTGAATCCAAAACTGTCACATGAACAGAAAGACAAACAGAACTGGGAACCACCGAGCCGCATACGTATCAACATACATCTCCCCAATTTCCAGCTGAGGGGCATTCGTGAATCTGTGTACTGGTGGAACTGTTTACGCCATGATACTAACAAACATGACAGGTCTGAGGTGTGGGATGCGCTTTTGTCGGCGGATGAGAAGCGGGCAGATCAGGATTGGCGTCTAGTCCCTAAGTGGGCAGAACAGAATGTGCGTCAAGACCCTAGTGGGCGAAATCGCCTCGTTTTGATAGAAGAGTACATGATGTGCTCGAATCCTATTTATCGGCGTGAAGATGAGGGATATCATCAAGCTGCAATACATACAGAATGGATGCAGAACGTGATTCGCGAGGAATTTGCCACGCGTGGCAAGCACCCAGGCATTCACGAGATGCCAGAATGGCTGTTTTTTGCAGATAACGACCCGTATTTGCCAATGTTGACTGAATTTGTGAAAATGGTAGATGAAATGGTGGACCCGGCCGGGTGGCACACGAACACAGACCGCAGTGAAATGTCACAGAGGGCATCTACGTGTCTGTTTAGGGCACGTGAGAAAATCAGGCAACATTCTTCAGGGGAATTGAAAGGTGCTCTGTTATCAGTTTCATCAGTAGATGATAGGAAACAATATAGGATTCTGGTTGATTATTTACTAGATAGGATGGTCAGCAATTCGGGGAAGGATGTCTCAGGCGCCTGGGAGTGGCACGTACTGAATACACCATTCTTGGCGGAGTTACTGAAAACAGAAGTCCGGGCACACTCTCTATGGCTGCAATTTGCAGTAGAGAACCACATGAAATTCCGCCCTCATACATATGATATCCATAATAAATTGTAGCATCAATGCGACACACCACACATTATGAAATCCATGTCGACGTAAATGAAGTTTTCAGGAAATCTGGTGCAACAGCAATGACATGAAGAGCCATGTGTACACTAAGTCCACATAAAATCATGAATGTGCATACTACATACGTGCAGTCATATCACTGTATAAAGCAATGCATCGTGTATATAAGCTGAAAGTCAGACCATAATGAAGCAATAGAATTCATGACAATTGTCATGGTCACACTGTCTTGCAAGAACTTTTCCAATTTCTCTAGGATAATCCACCTCACGCAGTTTGAATCCATGTCTGGCATTTTCAAGTACATGAAGATGCAGCTTGTGGCCACATTCCAATCAGAGCGAATGCAAGACCTTGTGCTAATGGCTGACGGCCTTCAACTGCACTGTCACGACTTCAAATTCATCTCTGACCTCAAAAAATCGAAAACCTCTTTGATCTACTTATGCGACTGTGCGTGATATGAGTTTTTATCACACACCCGTGTAAATCCCGACATTACAAAATGATTTGAAACAGTCCAAATCAAACTGACGCGAAGAACCAACGTCACAAGTTATATAAACACACGCAAAAGTCAGAGGCACAGAGGCAGTATGGACAGTGACTTGAAATCAGCGTTAGTGACTGCTATCATCGGGCACAATGTGGCTGATCTGAAAAAACTTCTTTTGCGATTGCCAGGAATGCTCAACAAGACCATTACCCCCAGAGTCGCTGACACCAATGGCAACCAAATGCTCAAGACAGTCTTACATCTTGTCACAGAGCGATGTGTTGATGGCAACACAACTGCAATCATCAACATGATCAACACTGTGCATGCATATCCCGATATGACTGTTGCGATTCGGAACGTTTCGAGTTTGACAGACAATGGTTTGATGAGCAACGATAACGGTCGAACAGCGCTAATGCAAGCAGTGCGTTACAACAGGGTCACTGCGGCCACAATTTTGCTAGAAAATGGGGGTCGTACGAACTTGCTAGCCAACGCAGGAGAGTCATGGCTTGGCATGTGGATGTACCCCACGCTCCGTGTACGTGGATACAATGAAGAAATTCCCACCTTCAAAGACCAATTAAGAATGTTCAGACTATTGGCCACACACAGCACACGTCAAAACCACCTCACATACATGAACGACGTAACCCGTCACGACGCATTTTCTGCTCTACACCTGGGAATTTTGGAAGATGACCATATTCCAATAGAGAAAATCCAGTTTGTGCTGGAAAACGGTGTCAATCCGAATCTCATGGACGCTGATGGATTTACAGCGCTACACTATTACATCACAAAGCGCGACATTCAGCCTTGGATGCTTACCTATTTACTAAACTCTAATTGCAACCCCAACATAGTCAACACAGTAAGATCCAACACGGCACTCCAAGAGACAATCCACTATCAAACCACAAACCTGTACTGTTACAACACTACTATTTTTACACACAGACTGTCACTTCTTCTGGACCATGGTGCTGATTTGAAAAATGTCAACATGGATGGAGATACTGCACTACACATGTTGTTGAATATGACAACCATAAGCGAAGACGCTATCCAGTTGTGCATTCAGTCGAATCAGATAGAACGCAAAGACATCATGAAATGTAATGCACAGGGACAGAGCGTTTTTGTGAGGAGCCAACTCGTTTTGGGCGGAAACACAGCAGGAATGATATTAGCTTTTAAACAAAGAGAAGACGCCAATCTCAGACACGTTGTGCTCATGGCAGGCGCATTTCGTGATACTTTATAATACAACAAATAGAATCGACAGTCGCGAGCAGTGTGTTCACGGGAGAGAGCTGTGGCAAAGATTCACTTGTGCACGCACAACAATTTGGATATGTCCATATTAATTGGGTTGTCGTCACCGTAGTCAGGACCATACGTGCCATAATTATGCACGTTGATCTGTCTCAAAATATTTGTTTTCAGAATTTCTGTCCATATACACTTTCTTGATGAATGAAAGACTTTCATGAAACGGTGTTGATTTTGCTTGTTCCCATCAAGCAAAGCATTGAGCAACACATATTTGAATATACGAGGCTGGAATTTGGAATGTGTGTCAAGATCAACTAGATTACATAATAGAACACCACCCTTCTCATTCTGGCGTTTGAATTCAGCTCCCAGCATTTCTACGACCCCCAAGTTCCCAATGATTGTTTGCGCGGTTTGTTGTGTTTCTGCCAATGGATAGACAAGCAAAAATATTGCAATTCTATACAGGCCCAAATTTTGTATACTCTTGTTCTGTGGATATTTCTTCATAGTTTGTACATCTGTTTGTGTTTTCAGTCGCATTTTCTCTATTTCTGCACTGAACCATGACGAAGTTCCTGTACGTTTCAATACATAGTAGTGATGGAATTCACGCTCGAAATTTTGATAAATAGCTGTGTTATTTCTTTCTAACTCTGATGCCCAAGTTTCATAGAATGGGCTGTTGTTCATGTGCTCATCGCCCTCCTCTGGAAACAAGAAAACAGACAACATCTTATTTTCTTCATCTGATTCTACTATCAGCGAGTCAATGTGATCGTGGAAGTATGACATGGGTTGGCTACACAAATTGTCTGTGGAATGTACAATAAGCTTCGCGCTCTCTTTGTATGCCTGGTCCATGCAATCCCTCTGTATAAACGACCGTATTGGTTCTTTCTTACACCTCTCTCCGATCATATTCGCCCTCGACAAACTCACACTTTTCAGATTATGCTGTATGTTTTGCGCGTAGTAGAAATCTGCGAACCTGCCATCCTCCGTAGAAAACTGCAAACACCTGTCTATGATAACACCTATTTGGTAAGCAGTAATTCCTCTGCACCGAGCCTCCAATTTACACAGATTTGTAAAATCATGAACGCAATATTGTGCCCTGTATGATGTATTTTCGATACACTGGAATAGATCAGACGGGAGTTTACACAGATACGACAGCATTGCAGCGAAACAACAAGTCCTTTGCTCATCATAATCTTTCCATTCTTCAACTAGCAACCACCACAGAGTCGTAAACACGTCCCGTTCTAACAAAACACGAACAAATCGAACACATGACTTTTCTACAGAAAGTTTTGATATCTCTTTTATCAAATTCCCACACAGCGAAAGGACACGAGTGGCTTCCATAGCAATTTTCTTGTAGTCATGGGGTATGGTGCATATAAGCATTGATAGTGACATCACAAGAACATTCACTGGCATTGTGTATTGTTCTGCGACATGACGCGCAAACGTGCAGAGATCCTCCCACACCTCTCCTTCATATCCTCCCAAGAATAGTTGATGACACCACGTGCATATACGCCCAAACTGTCTCAGAATACCAAGTACCACCGCGGGGTCCTTGTACATCATTACATGATCCATACTGCCTTCTGATGACAAATCGTCTGTCAATTTGCGCGCCAATTCAATGTTGTGAACTGGGTCTGCCTCCATTTTCAGGAAGGAAATGTTACCATTTTCGAGCAGCACACGCTTCACTCTGAAAAACTCGTCAAAATTCAAAGCATGCAGACGCTGTACTATCAACATAGAAGTAAGAAATTGGTTGTCATTTGCGTCTTCGCTCACAATGCGATCTACCACATCACTGTATTGTCGTGAGATCATCCCATCACATCGGGCCTGATGAATACTGTGCGCTGACAACAGGTTCTGGTTTGGGTTTGCTTCTCTGACGATTCGGGCGAGTATGTCATCTGGCAGGTCATCGAGTTTCACTCTTTCATCACCCCGTTTCGGCATGGGCATACTCACGTCTCGGGACTCTTTATATATGAACCAACACAACTCGATCAAGACTGTATGTTTTTTATTGAAACACAAAAAATTAACTAAAACTCAATTCCCTCAAAACGAGCAAGCTTCATCGCCTGCACCTTGTCATGGAAAGTTGACAGATAGTCGTTGAAATCCTCAACATCCATAGCAGCGATGGTCCTGCCGAGCTTGCGCTCCTGACGAAGCCTTGCGCGTTCATCACGCTGCATCCTCAGGAAAGCTGTCACGGAATCAGAGGTGCTCTTGAAAGTTTCCTGTTTGCATTCAGCCTGCATGCCGTGTTTTCTTCTGACTTGTGCTTGCACGAGATATAAAGACAATCAGAACACAAATTGGTACGTTGGCGCGAACCAATGATGTACCAGCCAAGTTTGGTACGTTGGCGCGAACCAATGATGTACCAGCCAAGTTTGGTACGTTGGCGCGAACCAATGATGTACCAACCAATTTTGGTACGTTGGCGCGAACCAATGATGTACCAGCCCAATTTGGTACGTCATCAACCAGGACCCTCCCCCACAATTGGTACGTTGGTACACCCGAAAATTCATATTTCCGGCAAAATTGTACGTACTGCTTGTATTTAATCGGGACGTTCAAAGACATCAATCATATTTCTTCGCCCACGCGCAACCATGAGCGACTCTGAGGAATTGTGTCCCATATGCCCCTCTGCAGCCACGTTTGTCTTGAGCAAGCAGGACGATCACGCCTCCTGGACGCTCAAGACTTCACAGGCCAAGCGCGATATGATTAATTTCCGTAAGAAATTCGAAGAGCAGAATGCCAATCTCCTCAAGGCGCAGAAGGAACTCTTCTCTGCCAATTTCAAGATCCTTGTCATGGACGTCTTGGGAGTCATGAAGACCAAAGCATTTGAGGAGCTTCAGTCTTGGACTTCCGATCAAATTCCCTTGTTCACTGCAGGCACCGGCTGCCACGTCGGTCCTTTCGTACAGAATGCATATGACAAGTGCATGATCAATGTCAATTTGATTATCAACGACAATATTACACTCCTCAAGTGGGATGAGGAAATGACAATGGAGGAAAATGAGGGATGGGTAGAGGACTCCTACTCTTGCAAGACACATCGCACCTTTCACGACTACCTTCACGATGACATTAAGCGTGCAGTTGCTGTTTTCAAGCGCGAAATTGATAAGGCCAAAGATGACTTTCTTCTCCTCGACAACGACTTTCTCGCCAAATACCAACACAAATGGTATTTCACAGAGTACCAACAGAAGTTGGGAAAGAGGAAGTGTGAGGAGCTTGTTACAGGCTTAGGCTGCTCTCATAACAAATAAGCGAACAAGTTGGTATCAGCTCGTTTGTGTTGTTTGTCCAGATCTGGCTGACGTTTCGTCTCTGACTACTTTGTAAAAGCCGTAATTTGCCTTTTCTTTTTTTGTCAGATTGTTCTGTGCTAGCCGTACTTTGCCTTTTCCTTTTTTGTCAGATTACCTTGTGCTGGCCACACTTACAGTTCAGTGTGTTTAGTCTTCTGTTTTGTGAATAAAGTATGAACTAGTTCAAACCAATTGTAAACCCCCCAAATGTGAATCATTTGACCAAAATGCTTGATGGTTGGTGGGCTGTGCATTTGTGTATATGTCAATAAAACACCAAACGAGCAATTTACAAGTGCACAGTTACAAGAATCGACCCCCAGTACCAGAGACATCACATCGCAAATTGAAACGTAAGCTAAAGCAAAAATTTATTTTGTCAGACATTTATGTATATATAGGTGTGAACAGGAACGCGTCTCAGATTACAGTACAAATATGACAACATTAGAGACAATCCGAAGACAATTGGATCGACAGCCGTACACAATCCCTAGGTATTGTGAGTGTGGACACGACATAGTGGAGGCGGGAGAGTCTCATCAAGAGCACATAGACCTACATAGAGGTATTATGGCTGCATTGAATGCTCAATACGACAACATCCCTCTATCAAACACCAAGGATTTACAAAAGCTACAATCCGCAATCCATGAAGAGGCCAATATTTGCGCATGTCTTCAGAAAAAACAATGTATGGGTGTTTTCTCCGGAGCCGCCCAGTCAGCGAGCTCCATGACACATGGCAGTGGTAAGTGGTTCCCATCACAACTTCTCTTGAACCAAGAAAGAATGAATGAATTTGTGCGACGTAAGAACATAGCAGGCCAGAGCGTGCAGTCTCCCCACCATAATCGGTATCTGCCTACCCCGTAAAAAATCACATAACAAGATGATTATATTAATAAAAGTATACTATGACTTCACAAACACTCACAACAGTCTACGATGTCAACGATTCTTTTCAATCATCTTGCGAAGCAGGTTAGAGAGGTTTTTGCTTGTTTGTGGTCGTTCGTCTTCGCTAAGCTTGTTGCAGGATTCGTTAATATTTCCATTCTTCGCGCCCATTCGCTGTGATATGTTGTCCACTCGTAATGCCACGATATGAGAGAATGGAAATTCTTTCAAAATATATCTGTAGAGATTGTTGCCGGCGTGACGAAATGGTTGTCCTGATTTGTCTTCCCCGAAAATTTTGGCAACATACTTCTCCAAATCAGGTCTGTTATTGGGTGTAGGGGCACATGTACTCAAACGTTTCTGTGTTTTCGAAATGTCCTCACACACACCAGCCAGCATGTTTTCCATGTCTTCCTCCGAAAATTCACCTTGAATATAATCAGTTTGAACAAATATCTTCCCAATCCAATGTTTACTTGATTTTTTGAGCAAGTAGTTGTGGTACTTGCGGAGACGATCTACGTTAATGTAAATATCCATATATTGGAGAATAGTACAATCATGAGGATCCATTTCATTTTCTGAGCTTTCGTACTCCGAGTCATACCCATCATTTGCGTCGTCGTCTGATAAATTTTCAAATCCCATTTGTGTCGTTGAATTTTGATCTGTGCATTGGCCATCCATATGCTGGTCCTCGTAAAGACCATCTCCCGTCCATGGCATGATAAAGGATGGTATGCAACACTTCAACACATAGACATCCATTTATATATGGTTTCTCCACCACCAATTTCTGAAAACACCAAAATCTCAGACCATCAAAATCTCAAACCAACCAAATCTCAAACAACCAAAATCTCAAACCACCACAATCTCAGGCCATTAAAATCTCAAACCAACAAAATCTCAAACCAACAAAATCTCAAACAACCAAAATCTCAAATCACCAGAATCCCCAAACCATCCAAATCTCCGCCCATAAAACACCAAAACGGCCATAACCTCAAACAGCCAAAATCTGAATCCATCAAAAACTCAAACAGCCAAAATCTGAATCCATCAAAAACTCAAACAGCCAAAATCTGAATCCA
>ENA-ORXF01000989-ORXF01000989.1-marine-metagenome-genome-assembly--contig:-NODE-989-length-19111-cov-5.763423_pt1 | contig 19111 bp, 20 predicted proteins | sample MGYA00237864_ERZ511476 | MGnify/ENA primary metagenome ERZ511476 (study PRJEB26306, sample SAMN06343908) | marine metagenome | isolation source: coastal waters | place: Atlantic Ocean: West Antarctic...
ACCAATTTAGAAACCAATTTAGAAACCAATTTAGAAACCAAATTAGAAACCAATTTAGAAACCAATTTAGAAACCAATTTAGAAACCAATTTAGAAACCAATTTAGAAACCAATTTAGAAACCAAATTAGAAACCAATTTAGAAACCAATTTAGAAACCAATTTAGAAACCAATTTAGAAACCAATTTAGAAACCAATTTAGAAACCAAATTAGAAACCAATTTAGAAACCAATTTAGAAACCAAATTAGAAACCAATTTAGAAACCCATGATTCTAATGAATTATTAGAAGATGAAGATATAATAGATGTATCTATACCAATTAGTCAAAAAGAATTATTAGATAAATATAATATTTTAAAATATAAATATTATGAATCATTAAAAATAATAAATAATCAATTAAATAATAAATATTTAGATAATAATAGAATTTATAACCAATATTTTAATAAATTTTTAATGAATAATGAATAATCATAAATAATATTTTATATAAATAATAATTAATTTCGTAGATAAACATTTAAATTAATATTTAATTAATTAAATGAGTATATTATTGTTAACTAGTTTTAATGAAAAAATATATCAATTATCGGGTGTGAGATTTTTATATAATTATTTAAAATATAAAATCAATTGTGATTTACTAATTACATATGAAGGAGAAAATGAATTTTTAAATAATGTAGTTAATAATAATTCAAGATTAAAAAATTTTAATTTAAATAATTATGAATATTTAAATAATTGGTTAAAAAAAAACGAAGATATTATACCTGAAAAATATGGAGGAAAATATAAAATGTATCAATTTAAAACCATAAATGATATTAAATTATTAAATAAATTTAATCAAAAAATGTCTTTATGGTTTCGTAAAATTGCTTCATTAAAATATGCAGTTGATAATTTTAAAGATAATTATGATTATATTATTTGGATTGATGCAGATACAATATTTTTACAACATTTATCAAATGAATTGATGATAAATGCATTTAATAATACAAATTGTTTTTATCATTTAGGATTATATAGAGCAATTAAAACTAAATGTTCTGTTGAATCCGGATTTATTGGATTTAAAAAAGATGATGGATATAAATTATTATATGATATAATAAATGAATATAAAGATAAAATATTCAGAAAGTATAATAGATGGGATGATGGACATATTATAGGACAAATTATTATGAATAGTAATATTAAAACGTTTGATGTAATAACTCCTAATTTAAAAACATCGGATGTAATGGATTATGGTCCATTTAAAAATTACATTAAACATTTAAAGGGAACACACCATGTTCGTCATAAAATAAAAAATCAGGTAAAAGATTATAAAAATTATGAAAATGAAATATTAAAGTATTTATAATAACAGTTCTTATATTTTTTTGAAATGAATTATATATCTATCATCTTTTTCTTTTTGTTTACCCCCACCTAGGGTAAAATAAGATTTTACGATTCTTTTATCATTAAAGTTACTTAACATAGATTCTAATGTTATATTAGACCAATCAGCATTAGCGGTTTGATCTGATTTTATTTTATTTAATAATCGAGTGTCATCAATTATAATAATACCGTTTCCTTTATAATTATTGGATATTATAGTTAATTCTTCTAAAACTGGAACATCTTTTTTACCTTTACCTGTAAATCCACTATTATTATCAGTTACATGTCCATCAAGAAAAAATATAGCATTCATAAATTCTTTGCGATTTAATTCATCTACAACATTAATCATTTTAATAGAAGAGTCACCTAAAAAAAATTTAATATTATTAAATTGCTTTTTATTCGCTATATTACAACAATATATATATGCGTTTTCATTTATTTCAATTGTATATAAATTAGTGAAATTTTGTGATAATGGGAAAATAGTGCCTCCTTTATATGTACCAGTTTCTACAAATGTCGGGATATGTTCAATATTGTTTTCAAGTAAAATTTTAGTAATTTCATCATATGTTAATGATCTCATTTAATATTAAAAATGTTTTTTATTTATTTATTTAACGATTATTTACTATTATTAAAGAATATGACTAACATCAATTTTTTACTATCTTCAATAACTTTTTTACAATATTATTTACCTATTGTTATAGAATCTAATAAACGTAATATTCAATCAATTTTTTATATTAGAAAAAATAGTAAAAAATATTCTGATCCGACAACCATAATTAATTCAAAAATATTAAATCATTATATAAAACAATATAACATTCTAATTACAACTGATTATACTATCCAAAATGGTCCAATTATATGTGTTGATGGTGATATATATGGTCCATTTAAAGAAGATATAGAATCATTATTAAATAATCGAAATACTCGAAAGACTAATAATAAGATTTATTCATTACAAGAAAACCTAAATTTCATTTGGAATTATGATTATTATAAAGATAAAGTAGATTATATAATATTTCCAAATAAACGTTATGCTAAATTATATAATAAAATATCACATAAAAATTTATATATTGGAAATACAAAATATGACTCTATAATAACAGAAAACGAAATATATCAAAAATATAATTTAAATTCAAATGATAAATATGTATTAATTTTATTTCCAAAACAAAAATTTATAAATAGTTATAATATTCAATCTGAAAATTTATTAAATTTTTATAAATATCTTCATCATATGGGTTTTAAAATAATTGTAAAATCAAGACCAAAAGATAATGTTTTTGAAAACTGTAAAGGTGATAAATGTATAATAAGTGATATTTTTCCAAATGAAAGTATAGAACTAATGAAAATAAGTGAATTATGTATTTTATTTAGTTCATCAGCAATTGAAGAAACAATAATGATGGAAATACCAACTATTGATTTTAAAGTAGATTATGAAATTAATAAAAGATTAGAATTCTTATATAATAAAACTACAGTTCAACAAATTAAAAATTGGAAAAATTTAAAATATGACACTTTATTAAATACAATATTTAGGTTATCTCCAAAAAAATCAAAAATTTATAAAACTTTGAAAAAAAAATATTTATTCGAAGGCAATGTTAGTTGTAAAATATTAGATTTTATACATATAAATACAGTTGACAATACAGTTGACAATACAGTTAACAATACAGTTAACAATACAGTTAACAATACAGTTAACAATACAGTTAACAATACAGTTAACAATACAGTTGACTATTAAATTAAAGTTTGAATTGATGATAATATTAATTTAATTCTATCATCAATATCATTTTCAGTTAATGTAAAACTCGATATATCAATAATTGGTAATTTTTTTTGTTCAATTGGTGTTAAATTAGTATCTATTAGACATTCTTGTATTTTACATTTATCCATTCCATAATTTTTTATAAATTTTTTATAACATATAAAAGGTGTGACACAGTGTCCATAATGTTTCTCAATTACAAATGTTGATAATTTGCCCATCCACTCTGCCGTTTCTCTTGGACCTGAACCTGTTTGACCAATTGAATAATTCATATGACAGCTCATTTCATAGATAAGTCTAATATCTAATCCATTTAGATTAATGATGCTTTTCTTATTTTTTATATTATCTTTGATTGTATTATATGAATCGTTTAACGCCATATATTCATTTCCATTTGTCATGTTAAAGACACCAGTAAAATAAAATAATGTATTCGGATATAAATCTAGTATACTATTAATAGTTTTAATCATAAACAGGTCTCCATTTAAACAAACTCTCTTATTTTTCTTTAGATTTAATAAAATCTTAAAATTATTTGTATCTATTTTATATTTTTTATGATATGATGTGATGTTTATAGTTGGATTATAAATTTTATTTATATTATAATTAAATAATGCTCGTGTCTTTTCATTAATATAACATGGTATAAAATCTAAATATAGTAAATTAGGATTTCTTTGTGATTTAATAAATTTATTAGGATATTTATTAAATAAATCTTTAAAATGAAACCAATCTTGTCTTGCAAAATTATAATATATTTTATCAATATTATCTATTAAATTATTAGATATTAGATATTCAAATTCGATAAAATGAAACCAAATATAATGACCTATAATTTTACTAAATTTTATATATTTATTAAATTTATATTTATTAATAAGTCTATTCTTTTCATATATGATTCGGTTTAACGATGGTATAACATTATCTATTATCTTTTGAATACCTAATCCATTATGATTAAAAATACGATGACATATTACTGTTCCATATATCTCTTTCTTATCAATAATCCACTTATTACTATAATCACCTGAGATATCATTTCGTCCCTTATAATTAGTTCTACCATATAAGTAAGTATCTGAATGATATAATTTCTTTAGTTTTTTATAATAATAAAATATGATACCATCAATAAAGAATACACATAATTGTTCTTGATTAAAAATAAAAATAGATAAGTTGTAATGTTTATTATTGAAAGGTATACACCGATTTGATTTTACTATATTATTTGATTCAACTGATTTTATAGTTAAAAAACCATCTTTAACTGTTTTAGTAAAAATTAATTTACTAAAAAATTCTTCTATTATAGATACATGTAAATCATCAAATACATACCTATCATTTACTATTTTAATTTGAGATGTGTAATCGCTGTTATCTAATTTAATTGGATATATTTTTGGTAAATATATCTCTTGTAAATCATGTAATAATAATTTAATAATATTCATTGTTTATTCTAATATATTATTATATTTATATTATATTTATATTAGATTCATACTATAATAGATTATTAATTAAATCGATATAAATAATAAAATATTAAAATAGTATATGATAATTTATCATGGATTTGATAGTAAAATATTTAAATATTATAAATTTTATATAGATAAACAATCTCAACTAATTATTAAAGATAATAAATTAATTAGTAAAAATAAAATATTATTGAGTGCTAATTTTAAAATATTAAAATCTGATTACACTAAATTTAATACTATTATAATTTGTGATAATTCATGTTTTCAACAAAAATATAAAAATGATGAATTAGTTAAGAGATGTCCTCGCCCAATATATTTAAAATTTATGAAATCAGATTTAAAAACTATATATCCAAATTTATTAGATTATTATAATGAAAAATATCAATTACATTATAATAAAAGTTGGTTGATTAATAAAGACGGAATTATATTATTTTTATTGTCAAATATGAATGGTGTATATAGTAAAAAAAAAATTATGACTATTAATAATATAACATCATTAATTAGTAAAATTAGACTAATATCTAGTAATAAAATTATAATTCGTCCACATAAACGAGATATAAATTGTAATATTATACAAAGTGTTAAAGATTATTATGAGAAATACAATATAGTAATAGATACTAATAAAATATTTAAACATAAATTAACAGATATAAAATGTATTATATCTGATATGACATGTTTTGCATTATATTTTGCATTTTTAGGGATTCCTTTATTTAATTTTAGTGAAGATGAATTATTTAATACAATTGCCTATAAAGATATTTATATTCGTAAGATAAAGATAATTAAAGACAATCATTTTCATATTAAACTATGTAAAACGGAAAAAGAAAAATATATATTTTTTAATAAATATATGAATCATTTATATTTCTCTAATGATAAAAATAATGTTAATTTAATTAAAAATATTCTTTAAGTTTTCTTTATTAATTCGTTATACTTTTTAATATAATCCGAGTTTTCCCAATGTTTTTTATAACCTTTATAATGTGCTATCGCAAAATCATTTTTTTTATAAAATACTTTTTTAGGGATAATTCGGTTGTATTTAATATTATAACTTTTATAATTTGGTATTAGAACATTTTGAATGATTTCAGTTCCACTAAAAAAAAGAGTTTTTTTTGTTTTAACAATATATGTAAGTATATTAATGATTTTCTTTGTTAACTTATTAGCTTTCCATAATTTTAAATTAAAATAAATTACTCCACAATTATATGAATTATTATTAAAATGACTAATATTTAATTTAAATTTCTTAATGACTTCGTTTGTATAATTTTTATTAATGAAACACTTACGATTTTTAATTGATTTAAATTTAATATAAGGGATTGCTCCAATAATTTTATCATTAGGTGTATCTTTAATTAAATCAATAATACTTTCATTAAATAAGACATCTAAATCAATATATAATATAAATTCTATATCAGGGAGTAATTCATATATAAAAAATCGTGACCAATTACTCATATTAATAAATGTTTTTATTGTTTTTATTTCCTGATATGATCTTAATATCTTTTCATAATTTTTAATTAGTTCTATAAATTCACCTGAAGGTATAAATTCCTTTATAAATATATTAAAATCTTCATTAATATCTTTTAATATTTTGATTATTTCATTGGTATCTTTTATATCATAAGTGATAAAGTAAATATTATATAATTTAGGATCATTATGTTTAACAAATGTTGTAAATACATATGATAGTGTTGGTATAAAATTACTATCTAAACAGAATGCCAAATTATATTTATTATTTTTCATTATAATAAATATAGATAATAAATATAGATATTATATTTAATAAATCTATATTAAATATAATGAAAATTTATTTTGATTTATTTATACAATTTGATAGATTTAAAGAATTATTATTTTTATCTTTACAAAAAAATTTGATGTCTAATGTTACTATAACAAATAATATTAGAGAATGTGATTTAATAATTTTATTATTAAATTCGAGTAAATCATTAATTAATTTACATACAACTAATAAAAATAAAGATAAATTAAAAGCAGGATATTATAAGAATATTAAACCTAAAGAAAAGAATCAATTGAATATGTTATATTCATCTAAAAATGATAATATTGATAGAATTAATTATTTTAAAATGAATAAACCAATAATATTAATTGAAAGATTGGATTCATCAATTACATGGATACGTGAATTTGATAAATATCCGAATGTTATCGGAATAATTAAGAATCGAATTGCACATGATATGAATATTAATAATAATGAATTGTATACAGGTCGTCATCATGGTTTATTGATAACACAGTCATTAAAAAAAGAAGAATTAACACCTATATGCAATAAAAAACCAGATATCGGTATAAATTATTATAAAGGGGCGTGTAAATTAAAGAAATTACCAAAAGAATACTTTGATAAATTTCATGCTATATTATGGGATTTTCATAGTAGTCCTTTGTCTAATAAAATGAATTTTTTTATAGAAAATAAAGATTTTAATAAAGATAATGATGTATTTTGTGTTCATTCATTAAGAGGTGGTATTATAGCACATCATCGAAAAAAAGCTATTAATATAATTAAAGATATTACTAAAATTAAAACATTTACAGATAATTGTGATGAAAAAAAATATAATAATATGTTCATCAAAAGCAAAATATGTGTTGCATGTTGGGGATTTGGTGAATGGACACATATGGATGGATATGCGATGTATTCTAAAACAATATTGATTAAGCCAAATAATGATTTCGTTAAAATGGATCCAGATATATATAATTCAAAGAGATATATACCATGTAAACCGGATTTTAGTGATTTAGAAGACAAAATAAATGAAATATTAGAAAATTATGATGAGTATAATGATATGCTAGAAGATAATCGAAAATTTATAATGTCATTAAATAAAAAACAATGTTGTAAAAATTTTTGGAAGAAAATTGAAGAAATATATTTAAATTTTAAATAATCCTTTCTAATTATATCTATTTAATAGATTTTTTTAATATTGAATCAATTGTTAACTTTATGAATCCATTGTCTCTTAATTTCTGCATATCAACTCCTTTTAATCCGATTATTTTAACATTTTTAAAAGACTCTAAATTTTGACATTGTGACATATGATGATGACTATTTTTATCTGTAATATTGACATCCCCATATAATAAATAATTTGTTTTAGTATTAATTACAGTTTTCAAATCAGTATATTTCTTATCAGTCATCTCATCTATATATAAGGTTCTTGGTATAAAACTAATTACATGTGTTATATTACACAATGAACCAAATAATATAGCAGCATAACCACCTGCAGATACACCCATAAATATTATTTTTTTATAATTACCACTTTTAATAATATTATTTAAATAGATTACAGTTTCGTCTATATTTGTAGTTATATCTTTTATACCTTTATGATACCAACACACTCTTTTATCTATAAAAAAATATAAATTCAGTTCATTTTTATATACATTTGATAAATAATTTAAAAATTCAAAAGGTAATTTACCACCAATACGTTTCCCTTTTCCACCAAAACATATAATCAAATTTTTAGATTTATTTTCTATCTTATATACACTCATTTATAATAGTAAGAGTTATTATATTTATCTCACTTATTTTATATGCGTTCGCTTTAATGAATATGATTCGTTAACTGGATTATATCTAGATTTATCTTCTTTAATATAATCACCATAAATTAATGTTTTAAGATTATTATTATATAAATATGCTATTTGTGAGAATGAACTTTTATATGAAGCTATAAATATTGTATTTTTACTTAATAATAATACATTGGCATAATCATTTTGAGTAACTGATAATTTATTTGATTTTTTATAAAATATCAATCTATCTTTAAAATTTTTAATTAATATATCATTATATTTATTATTATCACTTGATATAAAAAAATTATTTTCTTTAAATTTTTTCATATGATAAATAAATGTGTTAATATCGAATGTCTTTTCACGTGTTTTTGCTTTATCATTATTAGTTTTTACATTAGTTTCACTATGCCATGATCTAATATGAACTGAGATTGTTTTGTTATTAAAATAAGTTTTTCTAAATTTTTCAACATAATCAATTATATTTTCAGTTATAATAATTTTGTTTAATCCTAATTTATATATTTTAAGTGTTTCATTATGAATTAACCAAAGATGAAATAACCAATCAGGATTATATTTCTCTAATTTATAAATATCATTTGTTTTTTCAACAACATTATTAGAGATAAAATCTTTCTTATACAGGATTTGTATATTAAGGCTATAATTATGATAATAAAACTTTAAAAATTTACACATAAAATTACATAATCCGGTTTTTTTATCAGTATAAGTTAACATTTTTATAGTATACAATATTTATTTAATAAAATTAATATATTAATAAAATTGGACTATGTGCTTTTTAAGTAAATCTTTTATTTTTTCTTCCTTTTTTAAAATACATTAATATTGTAATCTTAAGATGTTTATCATTATTATAATCAACAATAATGGGATTCAGTTCAGATTCCATAATATATAAATAAGATAACATTATTTATTGATAGTGTTTAGAAAAGTTGTTTCCCTTACTTTATGATTTTCAAAATCTACTTTATCATTATTTTCATTTTTAGCTAAATTCCAACTATTCATATAATCAATTTTAGTTCCTTTAACTTTATCCATATATATATGATATATTTAATAATGTTAATACAATTAACGAATTAACATTTAAATAAATCGTTAAAAACGTTTAATCGTTAAAAACGTTTAATCGTTAAAAACGTTTAATTATAATATAAGTAATTACTTATAATGTCAAAAGGATATATTTATATAGCATCTAATAATGTAGGTGGAGATAATAAAGTTAATTATATAAATGAAGCGATTTTTTCAGCAAAATCATTACGAAAAGTTGATCCACATTCAAATATTACATTATATACTGATATAAAGATTAAGGAAAATGTATTTAGTAATATTAAAATAATAAATATGTCATTAAGATGTAAACAAGATATATTAAGTGATAGTCCATATGATAAAAGTATTTATATAGATACAGATACATATATAAATTATCCGATAAATGATTTATTTGATTTATTAGATAAATTTGAATTATTAGGTGTATCTGATTATGCTAGAAAAAGAAATTTTCCAAATATGCCTGAATATATGAAAATCCCATATGGATTTAGTGAAATAAATGGTGGAATAATTGGATTTAAAAAATGTGAAAATTTTAAGAAAATGATGTTGTTGTGGAATAAATATTATAATAAATATAAATCATTTATGGTTTGGGATCAACCTTCATTTAGAATAGCATTATGGGAATCAGATATTAAAATGTATGTATTACCAATTGAATATAATCGTAGGGGATTACATACTAAAGAGAAATGTATAAAGTTAAAAAAAAAAGGTGATAACCGATTTCAAAAAGATCATTTGGTTACTAGAATATATCATTATCATGGATTAGATAAAATTACTGATAAAGAAAGAGAAATCAAAGCACAATCATTTTAACTATTATTTTAACTGTTTTTTTCAATATCATTAATATTTAATAACTTTTCTAACTTTTCAAAATTATTTTTAATATGAATATGATATATTCTGTTTTCTTTAAAATTAAAATCAGTATAACGTTTTTTTTGATTATCACTTTTTACATAAAAAATATAAGGTAAAATACTATATTTTATTTATTTTTATTTTATATTCTAACATTTTTTCGGGTGTTTGTCTTGGTTTTAATTTTTCTTTAAAAACAACATCATTATATTTTAAATATACGTTTGTTATAGGTTTAAAAATAGAAAATTTGTGCGAAATCCTTCATTTTTTCTAAATAAATTTATAAAAAATATTGAATCATTATTTAAATTATCATATAAGTAATCAATTAAGCTAATCATATTTAAAATATATACATTAGTGTTTAAATGTATAACATAATCATATTTTTTGAATTTATCAAAATTGTCAGATAATGCTTCATGTGCTCCCCATAAATAACCTATATTTTTGTTAGTATGTATATATTTAATATCGTTGATATATTTATTCTTTATTAATTCATTTCTATCTAAACTTTTTGAAATGATATCATAAGTATAATCCTTATTATTGTTATGTATTATAATATCTATTAATAAATCATCTTTATTTATGTCTTTTATTTTATTAAATATTTTAATTTAATATTTATTGTAATTTGTTTGATTAAATGATGTATAAAAGAATAATATTTTCATATAATCTTTATTATATTATATTATAAAATCTATCTTTAATATATGTCTAAAATTTGTTTTGTAAGTTCTCTTTTCTCTTTAAATTATAAAAGTGCTGATAAACCCATTAAATTTAAGAAAAATAAGAATTATGATTATTATTTATTAATTTGAAACAAGAAGTTTTTGATACATCATGGGATATCATTAATATAAATGATAATAAAGAACCATATTTAAAAGATTTAAAGAAATATATTACAAAATCTAGATATTTTAAATTTATGACTTGGAAATATTTTAAAGAAATATTATGATGTTATTTATTATTGTGATGCTATTTATATTCCTATAATATCAACTGATTGGGAAATAATAACAAATGATATAATTAAGTCAGATTCAGGTATATTACAAAGCTTACATAGATTAAATATATATGATGAATTAAAATTAATCGAAAAATGTAAAAAAGATTCAACTGAAGATGTAAACAATACACTTAATTTCTTAAAAGATAAAAAGATTCCAATTGATATAGAAATGCCTGAAAATACTGTATTTGGATATAATCCAAATAATAATAAAATTACTAATATATTCAATAATTTTTGGGAATTATATTCACAAGAAAAATTAACACATCGTGATCAACCTATATTAGGATATATCTATTATTTATACAACTTACATCCTAATTATTATCCTGAAAAAATGAGTAGAAAACTTTTTAAACAACTCATTAAATCAAGTGGATTTAATAATCACAGATATGTATAATTAATATATGTGTATAATAAATATATATATAATATATCGAAATTATATAATGAAGATTGCATTTATGTGTAATATTACTAATATTAATATAGGTAGTTATAGAATACATGTTAATGATTTATGTCATTATTTCACTCAATTAGGTTATGAATCTAAAATAAATCCATCAAATATAAAACATTATGATGTATTTATTCATGGAAAGACTGATAAACCAAATATTATACATAAACGGATTAATGGAATAATAACTCCTTGTAAAGATAATATTAAAATATTAAAATTAATGGATTTTATTATAGTAGGGTCTATTGAAGAAAAAGAAAGTTTAATAGAACATAATAAAAATTGTTTTTTATTTCCTCAAATTGAGAAGATGTATCTAAATGTCGAACCAAAAATACATTTAAAAAAAAATAAAATCATTATTGGTTATCACGGGAACCAATATCATTTAAATCATATGAATTGTGGACTTAAATCTGCGTTAGAAGAATTACATAAAGAATTTAATATAGAATTAATATTTATATGTAGTAGTAATAAAGAATGGAGAGAAGGTAAACCAAATATACCTACTGTTTTTAAAAAATGGGATATTAAAACAATAATTAATGATATTAAAACATTTGATATAGGTATTATACCAAATATATCTGAAATTAATATGAATAATAAATTAGATAATAATAATAAATTAGGTAAATATAACACTGATTATATAATTCGTTTTAAAAATAAATCAAATATTGGGCGTGCATTAGTATTATTTCAGTGTGGTATCCCAGTTGTTGCAGATATTACTCCTTCTAATATGCACATATTAGCAAATCCAGATAATGGTTATGCTGTAGTATCAAAATATGGATGGTATACAGCTATTAAAGATTTAATAAATGTAGATAAACGAAATTTTATAAGTAAAAATGCGTATAATGAATATAAACGATTATATGACCCATTAATATGGGCTAAAACTTTATTAAATAATATAAAAAAAATAAAAAAAGATAGAAATTATTTTTAAACTAATAAATTATTTTTAAATGTTAAAAACTATTATACATTTTTTCCAATCCTTCTTCTAATTTAATTTTGGGATTATATCCAAAATCTTTTACAGCTTTACTAATATCCGCATATGTATGCGGCACATCACCTAACTGCATTCCTATTTCATCATAAATCGCTTTTTTATCAACTATTTTTTCACATATTTTTATAAATTCATTTAATGAAACAGGAAATGAATTACCCAAATTATATACTTCACATTTTTTATTACAATTAGACGCTTTTATAATACCATCAACAATATCATCAACATATGTATAATCTCGACTTGATGTACCATCTCCAAATTTCTTAAATTTTGTTTCTGTTGAAATTGCTTTTAAAAATTTATAAGGAGCCATATCTGGTCTTCCTCTTGGTCCATATACTGTGAAAAATCGAAGACCTATACAATTTATATCATATAATTGAGTATATGTTTTAGCAAATAATTCCATAGCCATTTTACTAGATGCATATGGACTATTACATGTTTTTATTTCATCATCTTCACTAAATGGCACTTTTGTATTTAATCCATATACACTACTACTACTCGCATAAGTTATATTCTTAATATTATTCTTAACAGCTTCTTCTAATATATGAATGAATCCTTCAATATTTGTTTTAACATAAATTTTAGGATTCTCTATCGAATATCGAACTCCTGCCATTGATGCTAAATGAATTATTTTATCCGGTTTCCAATTTGTTATTATTTTAGTATTACATATATCTTCTTTTAAAAAAGAGAAATTTTTATATTTCATTAATATTTTTAGATTTTCTTCTTTTTTTTTTATATCATAATAATCATTAATAATATCAATTCCATAAACATTATTATAATTATTTTTTAAAAGTTTTTCACATAAATGTGAACCAATAAATCCACAACAACCTGTAACTAATATTTTCATATATAATAAAAAAATATAAATTTTATTTAACTAAAACACATTTATTCAAAATATTTAGTTTATATATTATTAATTTAATTTGTATTAATCTAATTTGTATTAATTTAATTCGTATTGAATTAATTAAATTCATATTTGTAAATATATATGAATTTATTAATTACAGGAGGATGTGGTTTTATTGGTTCGAATTTTATTAATCATATTTTTAATACAAATAAATATAATATTATTAATTTAGATGCTTTGTATTATTGCGCAGATGAATTAAATGTAAATGAAGATATCAGAAATCATTCTAATTATACTTTTATTAAAGGAAATATCTGTTCGGAAGATATAATTAATCATATTTTAAAAACATATAATATTGAATATGTTATTCATTTTGCTGCACAAAGTCATGTTCAAAATTCATTTACTGATTCACTTCAATATACTAAAGATAATATTTTAGGAACTCATATACTTTTAGAATGTTGTCGTAAATATGAAAAAATTAAACGTTTTATTCATGTATCAACTGACGAAGTATATGGTGAATCTATGTTAGATATTAATGAGAATTCTAAAACAGAACACAGCATATTATGTCCAACGAATCCATATGCAGCAACTAAAGCCGGAGCTGAATTAATCGCACAATCATATAATCATTCATTTAATATGCCAATTATTATAACGAGGGGTAATAATGTTTATGGTCCGAATCAATATCCTGAAAAATTAATTCCTCTATTCATTAAATTATTGACAGAGAATAAAAAAGTTACTATTCAAGGGGATGGTTCATGTGTGAGAGCATTTTTACATAGTGAAGATACCTCAAATGCATTTGAATGTATATTAGAAAGAGGTAAAATCGGCGAAATTTATAATATAGGATGTGATGAGGGTATGGAATATTCCGTTTTAGATATTGCTAAAATTTTAATAAAGAAAATTAAACATACCGAAGATTATGATAAATGGATTGAATATATTACAGATAGACCTTTTAATGATAAAAGATATTATATTAGTAATCAAAAATTGAAAGATTTAGGATGGGATATAACTGTGAATTTAGAAGAAGGTTTGAATAAATTGATTTAAAAAGAATAATATGTTTTATTTAAAAATGATTATATTAATTTATGGACATAAAGGATGGATTGGTCAACAAATAATTACCTATTTAGATAAAATACATTCTAAAAATAATTTTAAATATATATTAGGTGAATCTAGAGTAAATAATATAGAAGATGTTGAAAATGAAATTATTAAATATCATCCAACACATGTGATTTCATTAATAGGTAGAACACACGGTGATGGAATTCAAACAATTGATTATTTAGAGAATCATTTATATGAAAATGTTCGTGATAATTTATTTTCACCTATGATACTTTCAATGCTATCAAAAAAATATAATTATCATTTAGCTTATTTAGGAACAGGATGTATATTCGAATATGATAATTTAGATGAAATATTAAAAGGGAAAAATGATTATAAAAAATTTGATGAAAATGATAAACCTAATTTTTTTGGTTCATCATATTCAATAGTAAAAGGTTTTACAGACCAATTAATAAATTTAAATAATGATACAACATTAAATTTAAGAATTAGAATGCCTATTACTTCAACATCAAATGACAGAAATTTTATTACTAAAATTACATCTTATGAAAAGATTTGCTCAATACCAAATTCAATGACTGTATTAGATGAATTAATTCCAATAATTATAGATTTAGTTTTTAAACGACATATAGGAACAATTAATATTGTGAATCCAGGAATTATATCTCATAATGAAATATTAAATATGTATAAAGAAATTGTTGATCCAAATTTTACTTGGAAAAATTTTACAATAGAAGAACAAGATAATATATTAAAATCAAAACGTTCTAATAATCATTTAGATACAACATTAATAGAAAAATTATATCCTGATATTAAAAATATTCATGATAGTATTAAAGACTGTTTAATTAATTATAAAAAGACTGTTTAATTAATTATAAAAGATTATTAGTTATATATGTATTTTTAATTATAAAAGATTATTATTAGTTATATATTTATTTTTAATTTATAAAAGATTATTATTAGTTATATATTTATTTTTAATTTATAAATATAATTATAATGAGTAAAATATTATATGTATCGAGTTTTAACAAAAGACTCTACAAATTATCAGCAACTAGATTAATAAATTCATTTTTAGGATTAAAAATCGAAGGTGATTTATTATTAACTTATGAAGTAGATAAAAAAAATAAAGATTATATGGAATTTTTAAAAAATTTAAATTGCCCTAAAATTAAATTGTATAATTTGTCTGAAGATGATTATTTAAATAATTGGTTAAATGAAAATAAAGAATATATACCTAAAAAATATGGCGGGAATTATAATGATGAAAAATCTTCAATTTTAATTAAAAATCTAATGAATAATTCAAGTAATTATAATTCAAAAGCTTCTTTATGGTTTAGAAAGATTGCATCATTAAATTATACATTAAAAAATCATGCTGAAAATTATGATTATATTGTTTGGATAGATATCGATTGTTTTTTTAAACAATATTATCCAAAAAAATTTATTATAAAAAATTTTCAAAATACATGTTGTTTTTATCATTTAGGTAAAAGACGTTTATTAAGTCATGAAGGTGCTATTGAATCTGGTTTTATTGGATTTAAAAAAAAAGAAGGTTATAATTTATTACAAGATGTAATAAATATATATAAAAATCAAGAATTTTTAAAATATAAAAGATGGGATGATGGTTTTATATTTAGTGTAGTAATTTTAGGAAATAACAAATATAAAACAATTGATTTATCTAATAATAATAATCTGATTTCATCAGAAGCATTAAGAATGAGTCCATTTAATAATTATATTAAACATTGCAAAGGATCTCATTTTAGATTAGATAAAAAAAATTTAACAGTTAAAAATTATTTAGATTTTGAAAAAGAAATTTTAAAAAATATATAATAGATTTATTAAATTATAATTTAACAGTTATAAATTATAATTTAACACCGATGTCTTTTATCAATTTGTCTTTTTCCTCATTTGAAATATATTGTAACCATTCATCCGCAAATTCGGTTGTTTCATATCCAATATGCCACGGACCACCATCTGTATAATGAAATGCTTTCACATTTTCCTTTTCAATATCATTATAATAACCAACTAAATAATTATATGTTTTATCTATTGCTACAATATCTTCATCTAAACACCATTCCATCCTATGTAAATATTTTGGCGTCTGAGTATTAACAACATCAGGTGATAAATTTTTACATTTTTCACAATTGAATAACATTAATGATGACCAATTTTTCCTTGGATAAAATTCTTGTTGGAAACCATTCATCTTTAATTTTCCATTACAATTAGTATATTCATGTTGAACACATCCCACTGTAAATGTATCTTTTTTTACACTTGTTATTTGTGATAAACTTAAATCATCAATATCAAAAAGAATTTTATTAAATAATTCTTCAACATCACATTGCCATAAAAAATCACTATCACAAAATAAAGCATAACCTGTATAATTGTTTAAATATGGAACCAAAAATCTGGTATATGTAAATTCAGTTGTTCCAGTTTTATCATTCCTTGCGAATATTCCTTTATCTTCTAATTCTTTCTTCACCAATTTATGTATATTTAAATTAGGATTATATTTTAATAAAGAACGTTTACATACTTCAAAAGCCATTTCCTGACCATAATTACTTGAATCAAATCCAATATAAATATCCATTTTCTATTTAATTAAATTATATTTTTAAATAAAAATAAAAAACCAAATAAAAAACCAAATAAATATATTTTATAAATAAAAACCGAATAAAAAAACAAATAAATTATATGGTATTTATAAATTTTCATAAATACCATACAATTTATTATTTTGTATAACAGGGAAATATCTATGTTTTAAATTTAAGTTTAAGTTGCATATTCGAGTATTAATATCATCATTAATTACTTCAGGATTTTTATTTATAATTTTATCTAAAATAATATTTTTGTTTTCAGATAGTTCTAAAATAATCATACCATTTGTAATAATACCATATAATTCATTATTATTATTTACAAAACAACAAATACCTATTTTTTTTTTATTCATCTTTTTCATTATACAAAATATTTTTGAATTTATATATTCATCATCATTAATATTAATTATTAAAATATTATCATCTATTCTAATTTTATCTTTTATTTTTGTTAAAGCTCTTTTTCCTATATCTCCAGCTGGATGATTAATACAATATTTATCTAAATTAATATTATCTATATCAAAAATATGACGGATTAATAAAGATAAAAACATATTATAAATAATAAGTGACGTTGATGGAACCATATTCAAATTAGGATCCATTTCTTTTACGGATGGTAAAATTATAGTATTATTACAGTATTGTTTTAATACTGAATTATCTTTACAAAAAATCCCAATAATTTTAATATTTTTTTGTTTCAAATAATTTATAGACTCTAAAATTTCATTTGTATTACCACTTCTACTAATAATAATAAAAATATCATTATCTTTAATTGAACCAATATCACCATGTAATCCATCAATTATATCAAAAAAAAAAGATTTATAACTTAATGATTTTAATATATCAGACATATGCTTCGCAAAGTTTTTACTTTTTCCTATTCCTGTAATATGAATATTATTTTGTTTATTTTTAGATAAAAAATTAGCAAATAAATTAATATGTTTTTCATTTAAATTATTTAATCCATTATCAATTTCTTTTTTTAATTCTTCTTTATACATATAATAAATTTATTAAATAATATAAAATATATAAACTTAATCCAACATTTATATAAAAAATTATTTAATTAAAGAATAAGTTTGATGAATGGTGTTTTCTGTTTAATTCCAGAAGCGACAAATATTATTCATAATACATACTTTCAAAATATACCAAGTAAATGTATCCAACTTTTTCAGTTCATTTATCATGTCTAATACGTGTAATTTGTAATTGTTCATACAAGTATATCCAATAAGTTCATGGGTATATTTGTGGTTTTTCTTATAGAATTTTTCCAATATATGAATGAGTGATTTTTGATATGAATATTGATGATTGTTATATCCCGTTGGTTGATTCAATATAAATATCATATAATTAATTAGATAATTTTGATATAAGATTACTCCCAAATTGCCCGACATATCAATATTAGAATAATTTTCAACACATACTGGTGATACTGTATAAT
>ENA-ORXF01000990-ORXF01000990.1-marine-metagenome-genome-assembly--contig:-NODE-990-length-19106-cov-7.905723_pt1 | contig 19106 bp, 20 predicted proteins | sample MGYA00237864_ERZ511476 | MGnify/ENA primary metagenome ERZ511476 (study PRJEB26306, sample SAMN06343908) | marine metagenome | isolation source: coastal waters | place: Atlantic Ocean: West Antarctic...
ATAGTATTAGCAGTTGCACATGATATAATTAAAGAGCTCTCACTAGAGCAAATAAAAGCCTTCGGAAAAGATAATCACGTACTTTATGATATTAAATATTTATTAGGCCCTAACGAAGTTGATGGAAGGTTATAAATGACTAGATACGAACAATTACAAGAACATTTAAAAGATAATCAAAGCACCTGGCTGGTAACTGGTGTAGCTGGCTTTATTGGCTCTAACTTGCTTGAAAAGTTATTAATCCTTAACCAAAAAGTGGTAGGTCTGGATAGTTTTGACACCGGCTATCAACATAATGTTGATCAAGCCATTCAAGATGCTAATGATATTACTGGTAAGGATCTTAGTAAGAATTTTAAGTTTATTAATGGAGATATAAAGAAGTTAAGTGATTGCAAGCTTGCATGTGATGGTGTTGATTATGTATTACATCAGGCAGCGCTTGGCTCGGTTCCAAGATCAATTGAAGACCCTATCGCAACTAATGAAGCAAATATTAATGGCTTTGTTAATATGCTTGTAGCAAGTAGAGATGCAAAAGTTAAAAGATTTGTCTATGCGGCATCAAGCTCTTCATATGGCGATAATCCAGATCTTCCAAAAGTAGAACATATGACTGGCAATCCTTTGAGTCCTTATGCAGTGACTAAGATCGTTAATGAGCTCTATGCTAATGTTTTTGCAAAAAACTATGACTTTAAAACTATAGGATTAAGATATTTTAATATTTTTGGCAAAAGGCAAGATCCAGACGGTGCTTATGCAGCAGTAATTCCAAAATGGGTAGCAGCAATTTTAAATAAAGAAGATGTTTATATTAACGGCGATGGAGAAACTAGCAGAGACTTTTGTTATATTGATAATACAGTGCAGATGAATCTCCTAGCAGCCACAACTGATAATGAAGAAGCTACTAACCAAGTTTATAATGTTGCTCTTAACGACAGAACAAGCCTTACTAAGCTTCATCAAATGATTGAAGAGAGACTAATTGAAAGAGTTGAGGGGCTGGAAAAGAAAAAACCAATTTATAGAGAATTTAGATCTGGAGATGTAAGGCACTCACAGGCCAGTATAGACAAGGCACAGAAACTGTTAGATTACCAACCAAAATATAGAATATCTGAAGGCATGGCTGACGCAATAGATTGGTATGTGAATTCTATTAAATAATAAGAACCATAAATTTGCTTCTTGAAGTCCTTAAACAGTAATATATTCTTCACCTAACGGAGATCTAAATGAAAATATTAATTCTTGGAACTGTTCCAAATGATGTATTAAATTTTAGAGCTGACTTAATTAAAGACATCATAAAAAAAGATTACGAAGTGATAGCCTCATCTTCACCGCTTGACTCTAGCTCGACTATTCATATGAATAAGCTAGGTATTGCATTCGAACCCATCTTCTTAAAAAGGCACGGTCTAAGTCTGACCGGAGATATTAGAACCCTTATTGAGTTATTAAACGTATTTAAAAAACAAAAGCCGAATTTGGCTCTAGCTCATGGCATTAAATTAGTAATATGGGGAGGTATCGCCGCAAGGGTTAGCAAGGTTCCATTTTTTGCCTTAATCACAGGTCTTGGTTTTGCCTTTCAGGGCAAATCACTAAAAAGAAAACTCTTAACAAAATTAGTTTCTTTTTTATATAAAATTGCATTAAAAAATTCGAAAGCTGTTATTTTTCAAAATAAAGACAATAGAGACCTTTTTATAAGCAATGGCATTATCTCCAAATCTAAAACTCAGGTCGTCAACGGGTCAGGCGTGGATATCAATAAATATAGTTTCACAAAGCTTCCTGAAACTAATATTAATTTCTTATTAGTTTCTCGTTTACTTGGCGAGAAGGGGTTGCGAGAATATGCAGCAGCTGCAAAAATTGTAAAAGAAAAATTTCCATACGTTACATTTGATTTAGTAGGGGCTGAAGATGCATCACTAGATGCAATTTCATTAGAAGAAGTTAATAGCTGGTCAAGTTATGTTAATTATAATGGCTCAACCAATAACGTAAGGCAATATATTGAAAAATGTCATGTATATGTTTTGCCTTCATATCATGAAGGTTTGCCACGTAGCTCATTAGAAGCTATGTCTATGGGTCGACCTGTGCTTACCACTAATGCTGTAGGGTGCAAAGAAACTGTGGATGAGGGTGTTAATGGTTTTATGGTACCAATTGGATCCATAAAAAAATTAGCTGAAAGGATGATATGGTTTATTGAGAATACAGAAAAAATTCAAAGTATGGGTGAAGAGAGTAGAAGTATTGTTGAAAATAAATTTGATGTGCGCAAAGTTAATAAAGAGATGTTAAAAATTCTAGATATTAAATAATTTCTCTAAAAAATATGACTTATTTCTTCATGATCTCCAATGGGTCTATAAATATTTTTAGTTGATGTGTTCTAAACCTAAGTTTATGATACAGAAACAATTACTAATTTTTTAAAAAATGAATATTAAAGAATATTGGCACGATGTAGATTTAAGGCTTGAGCAATTGGTTGAAAATGGATATGTAAAATTACCATCTTTAACTCAGCTTGATCTTAATCTTTTAGCAAACGATATCTCTGCTGAAATGGGATCTTTAACATTTAAAGAACTAGGATCTGCTCATAAAAAAATTTTAGACGATCTTGCAATTGATAAGTATTTAACTCCGAAGCTACTAGAGATTGCTCGAACAGTTTTCAGTTTCAAGGGTAATTTCTCGAATCAATATCATATTGCAAGAAAAGTTGAGCCTGGAAACTCAAAGGAGATGTATAGAGCACATTTCGATTCGCACTTATTTACAATGGTCTTGCCCATTAAAATTCCTGAATTAATTCAAGAAGGTAATTCTGGCGGGCTTATATATTTTCCAAATGCTAGAAAGATGCCTGGAAATGAAATTAGTAATTTTATGGGGAAAGCCTACTTTAAGAGATATGCATCAAAGGAGGGTTTAAAAAATCTCCCTCCTAAGTATCAAATAAAAGAAGATAACTTTAGAGATTATCAGCCGCTACTTTTTATTGGTAATACAACTTTGCATACCAATCACCCAGTCTCATTGGGTTGTTCGAGCTACAGACTGACCTTGCTAGCTCATTTTTTCGATCCCTCACCTAAATTTGGTATTGGTGGTTTATTAAGGTCAGTAAGAAATAGATAAATTACTTTCTTCAAAGCAAGGTTTTTATAAGATCTCATAGATACATTAATTTAAGAAACAAGTTTTATTTAGCCTGTTTGAGAGAGTCGATTGTGCCGCTTCTTTTGCCATCACATATTGATGAAAGTTTAATGCAGAACCTATATGAGGTGTATAAACCAGCATTATCTTTTGGTCTAGATGGTTTGTATGACACTGAGTTGCACAGCATGTCGGTGTCGAATGTTGGGTTGCCGAAAAATTTGGCGATTTCATTTACACATAAGTAATATATAATGTTACTAAAATTTATATAATATTAAGCCATGTCACCTGAAAAAAAAATTGAGTTCTTGTTAGAGGCTATTGAATCTCAAAGCTTAGACAATATAAAACCAGATACTCTTTTAGATCTCATAGAAGAATGGGATTCAATTGGCGCTTTAATGTTAATTAGCGAAGTTGATGAAACTTTTGGCACTACAATAAATCCAGAAGACCTCGAAAAAATTTCAACCGTAGAAGAACTAATTAATCTTTTTTAGAAAAATGAACAGCTCATCAATTAATAACAAAGTTAAGCAAATAATAATATCTGTTTTAGGTATTAATGAAGATGAATACAGCGATGAACTGGCAATTGGAGATATACCTGAATGGGATTCAATCAATCATGTTATTTTAATTCAGCAGATCGAAGAAGATTTTGATATAAGTATTGATGTAACTGATGCTATAGACATTGAAGATGTTTTTGATATTATTGCAACTCTCAAAAAGTACAATATTAATTAAATATAGCTTATGATCGAATCAGATCTTGTAAATGAACTCTTTCAAAGCACGCTTCAAAATCCCAATAAACTTGCTTTAGCTACCCATAATAATAGCCTTAACTATTCTGAGCTATGGCAATCAATCTGTATAACAAGTTGCAAGTTAGATGATCGGGGTATAAGCGCTGGCGATAGAGTTTTATTTTCCTTAGACAATACTCTTGATTTTATTATTTTACATTTTGCTATTTTAAAAATAGGAGCTATTAGTGTTCCGGTAGATACTAAGATATCTGATACTAATCTGGACTCAATTATAAAAGATGTCAGTCCTGTATTAATCTTAGCTAATAAAAATTGGGATAAAAAAATTTTAACTAATCCGCAAATTTTTGTTGATATCTTTATTTTTCTTTCTAGCTATGATTTAGATAACCAGAAGAAGGTCGAGAGTTATAGTTATCAATATGTTGCTAGTCAAAATCTTGCTGTCATTTTATTTACATCTGGCTCTACAGGAGCTCCCAAGGGTGTAATGCTTTCACATGCCAATACGATTCAAACTGTTCGAAATATTATAAATTTTTGTAGCTATGATAAAACCTGTACTGAATTGGTAACATTGCCCCTCACCCATAGCTTTGGTCTTGGTCAGGTATATGCAATGTTGTTTTCTGGGGGCTCTGCTTTTCTAGAGACAGGCATGCTAAGAATGAAAAGAGTATTTAAGGCTATGGATGACTATGACATTACAGGCTTTCCTACTACCCCAAAAGGAGTTGATTTAATAATTAATCAGTATGGACAGCTATTTCAGGAAAAAGGCAATAACATTAAAACTTTAGTGGTAAATTCAGCGCCATTAATGCCACATCAAACAAAGGAACTTCAAAAAATTCTTCCTAACTCAAATATTTATGTTTATTATGGCCTTACTGAGGCATCAAGGTCATCATTTGCAAGTTTGACTGATTTAGGACCTGATATGTACTCTACAGTTGGCCAAGCAATGGACTTTGTTGATATTTCAATAGATGATGATAGCGGCGAAATTTGTATTTCAGGCCCAACTGTTTCTATTGGCTATTGGCCTGATAATCTGTTTAAAACCTCAGTTAAAAAATATCCAATAATATCAACAGGAGACATTGGTTGTTTTGATAAAGATAAAAATCTATTCATAACTGGAAGGATTAAAGACCAAATAAATATTGGTGGTTTTAAAGTTGATCCTTTTGAAGTAGAAAAAGTTGTTAAAAAATATGATAAAATAAAAGATCTTGCGGTTGTTGGTCATAGCATAAATAATGAAGAGCAAATATTTTATTTTATAGTACCATTTACTTTTGAAAATTTCGAAAATTCAGACTTTAAAGAATATTGCAGAGGTAAAATTGAACATTATAAAATGCCTAACAATATTATTCTTATAGAAAAATTACCTGAGGGAGTAAATGGAAAAATAGATAGAAAAGCTCTTAAAGAATTAATAAAAGATAATTAAATAACACATACTAAAAAATGCATAAAAAATTAAAAATTCTCTCCCCAATTGGTAGGTTTTTTGGAGCTGGAGAGGTTTTTACAGGACCAGGATCATTTGCTGTTTTGTCTGCTATAAGGTCATCAAGAATTTTTATAATACACTCATCATCATTCATAAATTCGCTTAATGGAATTAAGTTAGTAGAAAAAGTTTTTAGCAAGAAAATTTACAATCTATATGAGGTTTCTACAGGGGAACCTATTTTAGAAAATATGAGCCCTCTTTTTAGTGATATTGCTGATTTTAAGCCTGATTGTATTATTGCAATAGGAGGTGGATCTGTTTTAGATATAGCTAAGCTTGCTTGGATATTTTATGAACATCCTGATATTTCAAATTCAAACCTTACCAAGGCTTTCAGCATACCTCCATTAAGGGGCAAATCTAATTTTATTGCTGTACCTACTACAGCTGGTACTGGTTCTGAAATGAGTTCTGCAGCCGTTTTTCAAGTTAATGAGCTTTCCTCTAAAAGTTTTGCTGTAAGCCATGATTTAATTCCAGATATCGCCGTCCTTGATCCAAACTTGATATTATCTGTTCCAAAATATACGAAAATATACTCAGGCCTAGATGCTCTATCCCATTCTGTTGAAGGTTATGTATCTTTATTTAATAATAAATATACTCAAGATCTTTCTGAATTATCAATACGTATTTTATTTAACTCACTTCATGATTACGTTAATATCAGTGATGTAGATTCGGCAGATGAAGTCTTAAGAGCTTCTAACATGGCCGGCGTTGTTCAGAATATATCTGTTCCAGGCTTGGGTCATGCTCTTTCACATCAGATGTCATCTTTTGGCTTATCTCATGGCAATGGTTGTGGAAAATTTTTACCAATAGCTATGAAGATAAATTCTAAAAAAGAATCTGTAAATCTAGCATATGAAAAACTAGCAAAGAGATTAGATTTTAGAAATGCAAATGACCTTATTTTAAAAATTGAAAGTCTATTGGATTCGTTTGAAGTTTCTATACCTAAAGAAATTCTTAATAGAGCATCAGATGATAAATTTTTTTGTTCTAAAGTATTAAAAGACCCAACTGCAAGAGCTAATCCTTTAAAACTTTTAGATGAGCATATTTTAGAAGCCTTAGATATGGCAAGAGATTAAACATGGAAGACTTATTTAAAAAATTATTAGACATGGATGTATATTCATCTAAAGAGAATCAAAGAAAAAAACTTTTTTTAGATTCCATTAATCAAAACTTTCAACATCACTATAAAAACTGTGAGCCTTATACTAGATTTTGTCAAAGAAGAGGTTTTGATCAAAATAGTATTTTTACTTGCCTTGAAGACATGCCAGCTTTGCCAGTTCAGGCATTTAAACAGTTTGGAAATTTCTTAATATCTTCTACAAATGAAAAAAAATCTAATTTAATCCTTCAATCTTCTGCAACAAGTGGAAAGCCCTCATCAGTTTCAATAGATAAAATAACTGCTCGAAGGCAGGTTCAAACAATGAGTAGGGTTCTTGTAAAATATTTAGGTGAGAAGAGGAGGCCATTTATTGTTGTTGATGTTGACCCTAGGTTAACATCTCCTGAGGTTATGGGGGCAAGGGCAGCTGCAACTAGTGGTTTTTTGAATCTATCAAAGAGCCAGACTTATATTTTAAAAGCAAATAAAGATGGCACATTGGAGTTAGATAAAGATAAGTTAGTCGAAGCTCTCGAGATTTGTAGCATGTCAGAAGAGCCTCCTGTAATTTTTGGATTCACATATGTTTTATTTGAGAGTATTTTATCTAATGCAGACCTAATAGATAATTATAATCTTAGCTCTAATACCTCTTTAATTCATATTGGTGGGTGGAAGAAGCTTGAAAGCAGAAAAATATCAAAGGATAATTTCAATGAATTAGCATCAAAGGTTTTTGGTATAAATAAAGATAACGTAATTGATATTTATGGATTCACTGAACAAATGGGAATTATATACCCTTCAAATGGAATGAATTTAAAAACTACTTCTATCTTTGGTGATGTTTTGGTTAGAGACCCTTCTTCATATGATATTTTGCCTGATGGAGAGGAGGGGTTGTTACAGTTTATATCTCCAATGCCCTTTTCATATCCAGGGCATTCAATTATAACCGATGATCTTGGTGTGATTAGTGGCTACTCAAGTTCAGATAAAAGCCAGTTATTTGGTAAGAAATTTGAAATAACTGGTAGAGCTAAAAATGCAGAAGTAAGAGGCTGTGGTGACATTATGTCCACATATGTAAAAGTTGATACCGAGATAAAAGAAGATCTTATTGATTCAAAAACAGGATTATTATTCCATGGAACACCTTCAATAGATCCAAAACTTTTTCTTCATGCCTTAGATATAACAACCCTCCCAGAGGTTAAGAGTATTCATGAATTAAAAGATGAGTTGATGGAGGCTCGTTCCAAATTAGACAAGTATTCAATCGATGAATTAATATCTTTTTTATCAGAAGTTTCTAAAACTTGGCTCAATGAAGACTCAGAACTGAAAATATTTCAACAACAAGGATTATCTTTTTTATCAAACTGGCTACAATCTCCAAATTTAAGAAGTATGGCTGATCAAGCTCTTAATGGGCACCGAGGGATAGCTGATTCTTTTGCTGTAGATAAATATAATGAATATAGAAAAATTAGAGCCGTTCCAAGAGGTATGGCTGCACATTGGTTAGCAGGAAATGTCCCCCTATTAGGAATGCTGGCATTGGCTCAGTCCATAATTACAAAAAATGCAAATATTTTGAAAGCTCCATCGAAGAATTCTGGTGTTTTACCTTTAATGTTAAATACCATGGCAAAATTTGATTTAACCCTATCAACAGGAAAAGTAGTAAGAGGGAGGGATATCACAAATACCATAGCCTTAATTTATTTTGAAAGAGAGAATAAAACATCAGCAGAAGAACTATCTAAAATATCTGATGTTAGAATTGCGTGGGGTGGACAGGAAGCAATAGAATCAGTCTTAAGTCTTCCAAAAAAACATACTGCTGAAGATGTTATTTTTGGTCCAAAACTTTCATATATGGCTATTGGCAAAGAGTCTTTAGATAAAGAAACCAATCTTCAAAAACTTTTTAGAAGAATTGCAACAGATTGTTCTGTATTTGATCAGTATGCTTGCGCATCTCCTCATACTATATTTGTTGAAAAAGGTGGAGACTTATCACCAAAGGAATTTGCAAAAAACTTGGCAGAGCATATGGAAAAAGCTGCTACGCGAATTCCTAAAGAAGCTGCTGATGCCGGCACAGCTGGAAATATTAATTCAATAAGAATGCTATATGAGTTTACTGAAACTTTGTGGTCATCTAATGATACAACATGGACAGTGCTTTTTGATGAAAAAGGAGCTGATGGTTTGGCTAACCCAACTTATTCAAGGGTTATTACAGTTAGAGCCATTAATGATATTCATGAAGCAGCTAGTTTTGCAAACCATGACATACAAACCATTGGCCTTGCTTTAACGCCTCAAAAGAAATATAAATTTGCTGAAAAAGCTTCCATGAATGGCGCCTGTAGATTTCCTGATATTGGAAGAATGACTCACTTTGATAGTCCTTGGGACGGCATGTTCTTAATTAGTAGATTAACTAAATTTATTTCACTAGAGGGGCCTTTTAGTTAGTCTTCATGGTATTTTAATAATATGAAAAAAATAATAATAATAGGGGCAGGATCATTTGGTCACGAGGTAGCAGAGTACATTTGCGATATTAATAATTATGATATTAATCTCAAAAATGTTATTGCCTTCTTGGATGACCACATTCAAACAAAAATAGAGAATACCTCATGGCCAATAATTGGAAGTTTAGACTCATACCAAAAGTGTGAAGGGGACGTTTTTGTCATAGCATATGGAGACCCTAAATTGCGTCAAAAAGCTTTGGATAAAATAGAAAAAAAGTCATGGGAGTTAGCAACAATAGTCCATCCTACTGCATACATATCAAAATATGCCTCAATTTCAGCTGGATCAATTATTTGTCCATTCGCCATTGTCGGGTTTAGGGCGCACATAAAGAAGAATGTTTTGATGAATTCTTATTCAGCAGCCGGTCATCACTCAGAGATTGGGGGTTCTAGCGTATTGTGCCCAAAATCTTTAATAGCTGGAAAATCTATTGTTGGCAGTCAATCATTTATTGGTTCTGGAGCTATAGTTACTCCTGGAAAAAATATAGGTAAGTCCTCTTCAATTGGAGCACTATCTGTTGTCTATAGAAATGTTAAAGATGGTAGTTTTATTATTGGAAATCCTGCAAAATAATATCATTAGTCACTTTATATAAAATTTATGAATAAAAAAATAATTATTTCAGGTGCCTTTTCAGGCATTGGAATGCAAGCTGCCATTGATCTCTCATTGAAAGGTTATGAAATTATCGCCTTGGGAAGAAATGAACAAAAAATTTCGAATTTATCAAATAAACTCCATGGCAAAAATCATATATTTAAAATTGTAGACCTAGAAATCGAAGAAGATGTTAAGAAAGTTCTTTTAGATTTAAAAAATAATGGGATTAAGGTTTCTGGAGTAGTTTGTTGTGCTGGATCTCATATGGTTAAACCAATAAAGGTCTCAAAGAATGCTGATTACAAAAGTTTAATGGCAAGTAATTTTTATAGCTTTACTAATATTATCTCTAATATAGGAAAGCTAATTGAAAAAGATTCTTCAATAGTTGGAATAAGCTCTGCTGGAGTAATTAGATCTGCAAAAGCAGTATCTGCTTATGCTTCATCTAAAATGGCTCTAGAGGGCTTTGTAAGGTCAGCTGCACTGGAGTTTGCAAGAAATGGTGTTAGGATTAATCTCATATCACCTGGTGTGGTCTCCACAGAGATGACAAAAGAATTTATGTCTTCAATAGGCTTAGAAGCATCTGAACAAATGAATCAAAGCCATCCTCTTGGAATTGGTTCGCCTGAAGACGTATCAAACCTGATAAATTTTTTAATATCAAATAAATCAAAATGGATCACTGGTCAGAACATTATTATTGATGGAGGGTTTTCAATAAATTAATTTTTACTTGGAGTAAATATCATGGCAGCAGGAATATCATCATTAGCTTACGCTCTTCCAGATGGAGTATTATCACATGCAGATTTGCAAGATAGATTTGGCAAAAAAGAAATGGATAGACTCATTATAAATACAGGAATTCTATCAAGAAGGGTATGCCTTAATAATGAATGTGCCTCAGATTTGGCTTACAAGGCTGCAAAAAAATTAATTAGTGAAAATAATATTGATCTAAATTCAATAGATTTCGTGATCTTCGCTAGTCAAATGCCAGATTATTTAATGCCTACAACTGCATGTATTCTTCAAGATAGGCTTGGGCTTCCAAAATCTGCAGGAGCGCAAGATATTAATTTAGGTTGCTCTCAATATCTTTACTCTCATGCAAATGCATATGCTTTAGTTCAATCAGGCCTTGCTAAGAAGGTTTTAGTAATGACTGCTGATACACCATCAAGGATTGTTAATCCAAAAGATAGGTCTGTAGTGCCGTTGTTTGGCGATGGAGCCACAGCAGCAATCATAGAAGAAGTTGGGCATAATAGCGGGTATCAAGATTTTGCCTTTGGTACTGATGGTAGTGAGCATAGTTCATTAATTTGGCCCTCAAGTGGAATGAGAGAAAGATTTTCTTCTAATTGTTCGGAAGAAAATCAAGACAAGTTAGGATCTATAAGATCAAAAGATGATATGTATATGGATGGACAGAAAATATTTCTTTTTACTCTAAAAACAGTTCCTAATAGTTTGAAGGCATTCTTAGAAAAAAATAATTTATCTGTGGATGATGTGGATTTTTTTATATTCCATCAAGCCAGTAAAATGATTGTTGATAGCATAACAAGAAAACTTAAATTACCAGAATCCAAGTTTAACAGAATCTATGAAAATAGAGGCAATTCTGGAGGCTCTACAGTTGGAATATCACTCCATCATGCAATAAATGATAAAAAGATTAAACCAAACTCAAAGATTGTATTGTCTGCTTTTGGTGTCGGGCTTTCTTGGTGTCATTCAATTTATAAATTGCAAAATGAAGTGCCAAATTCATTAGCTATAGAATAAATTTGTAATTAAAAGATTTTATAATAATCAGCAAGTTGGTGGGTAGTGGTAATAAATTTTTTTAATTTAAATAAGTCGCAAAATAAAAAAATTTTGTTGCTACATGGCTTATTTACATCATCAGGATATTGGATGCCATATTTATCCTATTTAAAAAATTATCATTTGATAATTCCTCACATTAATTACGAAAAATTACTTGAAAATTCTGAATTAAATTTACCAATTTTTATTGAGCAAATTAATAATTTATCAAATATTGATAATGTGATTTCACATTCTTTTGGTTGTGTTTTATCAACATCGCTTACTATTGATTCAAATTTTATAAATATTTGCCCTGTACAAGAATCACAGCTAATTAATAAAGTAAATTTTATCCACGACATGGCAAAAATTTTTAAGCAATGTCCAAGTTCGATTGAACAGACTATCAATAAATCAGTTCAACTCCATTCCAAAATAAATAATTTGAATTGCAGTAAAAATATCACCAGCATGTACCCTAACGATGATATTTATTTTAATTACAATACTAGTAACCTAGTAAATAGTATTATTTTTCAGGGAAATCACTTTGAAATAATTAATGCATTTAAGGAAATTTATAAAGAAAAATATTTAGATTGATTATTAACCTTAATTACCGTTAATATATTTGTATAATATATCAATGGTCCAATTTAATAACATAACCCAAGAAATACCTTATTTACTTTTTAAGAAGAAATATGATGAGGCTTTAAATGCAGGTCAACGAGGCATCGAGGCTATTTCAATTTCTTCTTACAACAAGGAGATAAGTGAGGTTGATTCTAGATACGTAAATCTTAAATTTATTTCAAATGATGAGTTTATTTTTTTTAGTAATTACGACTCTCCAAAAGCATCTTCTTTTAATTCTAACAATCAAATAGCTGCATTATTGTATTGGCCTAGCATTAATGTTCAGATTAGAATGAGGGCTAAAATAAAAAAAACCTCTAATGAATACAATCAAAAATATTTTTTTGATAGATCGGAAGAAAAAAATGCATTGGCTATTTCATCTAACCAATCAAAGCCAATAGATTCTTATAGCCAAGTTAAAGAAAATTATAATAAATCTTTAAAAAATGATGACTTAAAAAAATGTCCAGAATTTTGGGGAGGTTATTCATTTACTCCTTACTATTTTGAATTCTGGGAAGGGCATGAGTCACGATTGAATAAAAGAGAAGCCTATGAAAAAAGTGATGATAGTTGGAAGCATCGCATTCTTCAGCCCTAGTTAAAATTTTATTGCGTAATAGGTTAATTAGTATAAAATCAGCACCACAAAATGATAAACATCAAAACATCACAAATAAATAACATTATATTTAATACTTAATGTTTATATCTGTTCTAATCCGCTAAAGGTACTCTCATAGCATCTCAAAAGAAAAACATTACTCCTATAAACGAAAAAATTAGAGCTAGCGAGGTCATGCTTATTGGATCAAACGGAGAAAAACAAGGACTGGTAGCTTTTTCCGTTGCCTTAGAGTCAGCTAGAGTAGCATCACTTGACTTAGTTCAAGTATCACCTTCAGATGCAAGTCCTGTGGTTTGTAAGCTTTTGGATTATGGAAAACATATCTTTGATAAGAAGAAAAGTCTTTCTTCCTCTAAGGTAAAAGTTAAAAGAAATACCACAAAAGAAATAAAATTTAGACCCTCAACAGATGTTGGTGACTATAATATTAAATTAAAAAAGGTTAAAAGCTTTATTCTTGACGGAGATAAGACTAAAATAAGCGTCCGATTTAGAGGTAGGGAAATATTAAACAGTGATATGGGTCTTAATCTACTAAATAGATTGAGAGATGAGCTGGAAGACATAGCGCAAGTAGACCAAGAGCCTTCGCTTGAGGGTAGGCAGTTATTAATGGTTCTTTCTCCTTTGAAGAAGAAGTAAATATAAATTTAAAAGAAGAGTAATATGGGATATAAATTAAAAACACATTCCGGAGCTGCCAAGCGATTTAAGAAGACTGGCACTTCCGTTAAAAGCAAAAGCGCTCATAGAGCTCATATTCTTACCAAACAGTCTACAAAAAGAAAAAGACATAACAGAGGTCTAAATAAGCTATCAGGTATTGTGCTTAAAATGGCTTCAAAATTAATAAGAAGATAAATCATGCCAAGAACTACCAAATCAGTAACAGCTAGAGCGAAACATAAAAAAGTATTAAATGCTACTAAGGGTCATTACGGCGCTAGAAGTAGACTATTTAGAACTGCCAAGCAATCAAACATCAAGTCTTTGCAGTATGCATTTAGAGACAGAAAGAATAAGAAAAGAGCTTTCAGGGCCCTTTGGATAGCAAGAATTAATGCTGGAGCTAGAGAGCTAGGAGTTTCATATTCTGTTCTAATCAATTCTTTGATGAAAAAAGATATTGCTCTAGATAGAAAAATTCTTTCTGACATAGCAATAACTGATAGTGCAACTTTTGAGAAGATTGTAAAAACAGCTACGAGCTAGTCTTATTGTTTAAATGTCAGCATCTAAAGACATTACCCCACCTGAGTTAATTAAAGAGAGGGGCTCTCTTCATCCAATAAATCACATGAAAGATTCTATAATGAATCTTTTAGTTTCTTTTGGCTTTGAAATTGTAGATGGGCCTGAAATTGAAACAGAAGAATTTAACTTCGATATGCTTAATATAAAAAAATCGCATCCTGCAAGGCAGATGCATGATACTTTTTACGTTGAAAATAAATCAAACCTCTTAAGGACCCATACATCCCCAGTTCAAATTAGAGGAATGCTAGAAAGAAAACCACCATTGGCTTTTATCTCTGGCGGTAAGGTTTATAGAAAAGATGATGATGCTACTCATTTACCAATGTTTCATCAGGTAGAGGGTATATTTGTAGATGAGAATGTTAGTTTTGCTCAACTCAAAGATTTGATTTATAAGATTTTGTACTCATTATTCGGTAGAGATGTTCAGTTAAGATTTAGACCCTCATATTTTCCATTTACAGAGCCTTCAGCTGAGGTTGATATTTTATCAAGAGAAGGCAAGTGGTTAGAAATTCTTGGATGTGGTTTGGTGAATCCAGTTGTTTTAGAAAACTGTAATATAGATTCTAATAAATATAGTGGTTTGGCATTTGGTCTGGGTATAGAAAGAATAGCTATGTTAAAGCACGGTGTAACAGATATAAGAGAGTTTTATAAATCTAACCTAGATTTCCTGAACCAATTCAAATGAAAATAGCATACACTCATTTACTAAGTCATATTCAAGAAAAACCAAGTATAGAAATGGTCTCTGATAACTTATTTCAACTTGGACATGAGCATGAGGTTGAAGGTAATGTTTTTAACATGGAATTCACACCCAACAGAGGTGATTGCCTTTCAATTAATGGGTTACTTAGAGATTTAGCAGTTTTTTACACTGTTAATCTAGATCAAAAAAAATATAGTGAAAACATTGATAAATTGAAGATAGATTTCGAAAACTTGTCACAAGATATCTGTCCTCAAATTTCATTTCTTAAATTAGAAATCGATAATATTCCAGATACATATAAAGGGTATTTAAATGATTATTTTATAGACTTAAATATAAATAAGAATAACTTTTTTACTGATATTTCTAACTACATATCATATGAGACTGGTCAACCGACTCATTGTTATGATGCAAATAAAGTTAATGGTAAGCTAATTTTTCAAGAACTAAATACCAATCAAGAATTTGAGACATTGCTCGATAAAAAAATCAATCTCACAGATAAAAATTCAGTTTTCCTTTTAAATAATGAGGTCATTAATCTTGCAGGAGTGGTTGGTGGGAAGAGAACATCATGTTCATCTGAAACTAAGACAGTTTTAGTTGAATGCGCTTTCTTCAAGCCTGAGAAAATTATAGGTAAATCTGTTAAGTACGATATTCAATCAGAAGCATCTCATAAATTTGAAAGATCAGTTGACCCGGCATGCCACGAAACGGTGATGAGAAGATTTATTAATCTTGTTAGCGAACATTCAAATATTAAAAAAATGTCCTTTGTTTCATATAAATTTGGGGATATTACAGCTCATAAAATTCCAGTTAATGTGAGTAAAATTAACCAAATTATTGGTATTAATATAAGCGAAGATGAATATTTGAGCTATCTATTAAAACTAGGCTTTACTATAGATAATGCTTTAATTACAGTTCCCTCATACAGAAGCGATATTGAAACCCAAAATGATTTAGCAGAAGAGGTGGCCAGAGCAATAGGTTATAATAATATTCTAAAAAAAGAGCTAACTATTCCCAAGGGCAAGATATCTAATAACTATGATATTGAGAATAAATTAAGGTATTTTTTATTAGATCAAGGCTTTTATGAGGTTATTAATTCTCCTTTTGTTAACAGTAGTTCAGATGTGTCTATAAAGGTTGATAATCCATTAGACTCAAATAGAGAATATTTAAGAACGAATATAATTAGCTCTTTGTTGGATAACTTAATCTTCAATGAAAGAAGACAAAAAGACTCAATTAAGTTATTTGAGATATCAGATGTTTATACTTCAAAGGATAGTCAAATCAATAGGATAAGAAGACTTTCTATTATTGCAAGCGGAAGAGCAGGTCATAACTATGAAGATTTCTCAAAAAAAATTAATATAAAGCACCTAACTAAATTATTTAGAAAAGTCCTTCCTGGTGAAAATTTTGATTTCCAAATATTGGACAGAGACTCCACAAAAACAAAGATAAAAAATGAAATTATTGGGTGTGAGGTTGATATTAGTAATTTCTCTACTGAGGTTCTAAACTATAAAGAAATATCAAAATCTCCTGATAATTTTATCCAATACTGCCCTATATCTGAGTTACCTTATTCTCAAAGAGATTTATCATTTTCAATTAAAGACCATACAAAATGCAAGCCTTTGGAGAAATTTATATTGGAATATGACGATGAACTTTTAAAGAAAGTTTTTTTATTTGATTATTTTTACAATGAAAAAAATGCAGAGATTAAAATTGGTTTTAGGTTTGTTTTCCAGTCAACTGATATAACAATTACAGAAACGCAGGTAAATAAAATTATGAGCGTTATAATTGATCACGCTAAGAAAATTGATGGAATTAGTATCCCTGGATTAAATTAACCCATATAATCGCACTTTAAATATTTAATAATTACATGAATAAAACAAACTTAATGAAGCTAGCAACAATACCTTTAGTTGCTTTCTCCTTGGTCGCTCAAGAACTGGATCAAGATTTCTTAAATAGTTTGCCAGATGATATCAAAAATGATCTTGTTCAAAAAAACTCCAAGACCCAGGAAAGTTCAAGTGAAAACTATAGACCATATTTAAATTCATCAAAACTTAACAAAGATGAAGATCTGTTAATATTAAAACAAAGATTGGAATATGATCTTCAGGAACTAGAGGAAAGATTAGGTTCCGATGATCGCTTGGTGGCTGAAGAAGAATCAAAGTTATATGGTGCAGATTTCTTTAATACATTTCAGACAACATATATGCCGATTAATGAGCCAAACCCAGATTCATCGTATTTATTGGATATTGGAGATGGCTTAGAAATTCAATTAATTGGTCAAAATGATTACATTGAAGATTTCTTCATTAATCGCGATGGGGCAATTAGCCTTCCTGATATTGGAAAAATAACTATTGCAGGTCTATCTGTAAATGAAGCTTCGAAGTTGATAAAATCTAAAGTTAATTCAGCTTTTATTGGAACAGAGGCATATATTAGTCTGTCTGAGATTAGAGATGTTAATGTTTTAATTTCAGGCAATGCTGAAAATCCGGGCATTTATACTTTAAGTGGCAACTCTAATATTTTACATGCCTTATCTGTTTCTGGTGGAATAAATGAGTATGGGTCTTTAAGAGAGATAAATCTTATTAGAGATAATGAGGCTATTGAATCATTAGATTTATATGATTTGTTAATCAATGGTGAATATGATTTAAAGAAAAGGTTAAGGTCTGGAGACGTAATTTTTGTTGAGCCAAGGAAAAATGTAGTAACTATTAATGGTGCGGTCAAAAGACCTGCTAAATATGAGGTATTAAACGAACAAAATCTCTTTAGCATTATTAGTTATGCCAATGGTATGAAAAGAACCGCTGATCGAGAAAATATATTTCTTGAGAGAATTCTTGATGGAACTTTAAAAACTATACCAATTCGAAATGAAATTCAATTTGAGACCATTAAAGCGATTGATGGAGATTCAATTTACATAAGAGAATATCCATATAGAAGTGCAAAAATTTCCGGAGCCGTAGTAAAGCCAGGATCCTATACTATGGCAGCAGGCGAAACAATTAATGATTTAATTGAAAAAGCTGGAGGTACAACTGAAAATGCATATTTATTTGGAGGTTTATACCTAAATAAAGATGCTAAAGCTGTTAATAAAAAATCTAAACAACTACTTTATGAGCTCTTCCTTGATAATATTTTATCAATGAGTGAGAAGGCAGTTGGTGAAGATTCTTTTAACCCATCTCCAATTATAGGATTAGCTCAAGAGTTAAAAAAATCTGAACCAAATGGAAGGGTTGTTATAGATTTGCTTGATGAGGGTTCGTTGAATTTAAATCAAATTAAAGATGGTGATGAGTTAATTATCCCAGAAAATAACAATGTGGTTTACATCTATGGCGAGGTCTCTTCTGAGGGAGGGGTAATGTTCGATCAAAATCAAGACTTAGATTTTTTTATTAATAAATCTGGTGGTTTTAAAAAGTCTGCTGATCTAGGATCTATTTACATACTTCATCCTAACGGAGAGTCAGAGCTATATAGCAAAAAAAGAAATATTTTTGAAAGTTCTCCTAAAAACGAGATTAAAATTTACTCAGGTTCAATAATCTTTGTTCCTAGAGTATTAGATAACTCAGCTCCAAGACGATTAGCGACTCAAGCTTATGTAACAATTCTTGGTAATATAGGAATTGCTTTAGCATCTTTAGCATCTTTAAGTGATTAGCTTGGTAAAGATGAATGAAAAAAAGTCCTAAGCATTCGACCAAAAATTTTCTACTATTAGTATCAGTAATCTTTATAAATTCAATTTATTCTGATAGTTATGAACATAATCTATACAATAATTACGGTGTTGTAGGAACAATAAGTACTCCATCTGCAAGAACTTTTGATGAAGGAGTTCATGGATTAACCATCTACAAGGGAACTCCAAACCAATCTGTTACAGTTTCAGCAAGCCCATTTAATTGGCTTGAAGCCTCTTTTTTCTACACTAATGTTACAGATAGACCCTATTGTTATGAACCAGGTGATGTGGTCTGCTCACAGGACTTTAAAGATAAAGGTTTTAATCTTAAGGTAAGACTTAAAGAGCAGGGTGTTTTTCCTGCTGTTGCTATAGGATTGAACGATTTTGCTGGTACTGGAATTTATAGCTCAGAATATATTGTAGGTAGTTATGGAATAAATAGGACTGATTTTCATTTTGGGATAGGTTTTGGTCT